>Ga0169931_10000888_pt1 | contig 49870 bp, 49 predicted proteins | sample Kivu_15m_20L_FD_129675 | JGI IMG/M metagenome (GOLD analysis project Ga0169931, IMG submission 129675) | Freshwater microbial communities from Lake Kivu, Western Province, Rwanda to study Microbial Dark Matter (Phase II) - Kivu_15m_20L... | ecosystem: Environmental > Aquatic > Freshwater > Lake...
GTACATAGCAATATTTATTTAATAATAATTATTAGTTTAATCAATTTTTACAAATTTAAATATACAAATGTTATTATAGTGTATAAAAATAGTCCCCATATTGTATCTATTATAGCAATTTCAATACTATATTTTTCATAGATGATTAAAGATGTTAGATTATACGTACCATATATAGAAAGTCCAATACTTCCACCATAAATAATTGATTTAAATATTTTTTCTATAATATTATCTTCTTTTTTAATATTATTTAATGTAAAAGGTATAGCAATATATATTATAGAAGATATTAGTAAAATATATACTAATATTATAGATATAATTTGCTTCCATTTTATAATTGATAATTTTCCTTGTATCTTAATAGTATTTTTATTATACATATCAATATTAAATGAAATCCATAAATAGTCCAAAAATATAAATAGTAAGATTACTATTAAATTTTTAATAATTATATTCATAATATATATTTATTAAATATTAATATAAAAAAATTATAATAATTATAAAAAATATTTAATATATTACTAATATTAGGATTGTATGGGAAAAACTCCTAAAATTCTAACAAATGATAAATATAAGTATTATGAATTAGAATTTCCAATATATAAAACTAAAAATGGATGCTCTCTTGTTAAAATAGGTAATATATTTTATAATATAGATTGTCATAAGACTATTGATAAAATTAAAGATGAATATAATAAAAATATAAGGATTGAATTATACGAAGAGGATAATGAGTATGTTATAATATAATTTATTTTTATTTATTATAGGAGGCAATAAAATATGATTATGTTAAATAATACAGAATATTTACTTAATCATTATTTTAATAATAATGATTTTTCTCATTTTGTTAAAATAATGACTAATATTGATGTTAATTATAATGATTATTTAAAATGTATAATGAAAGATGATATAATAAAAATATCAAAAAACATATTAAAAGAAGTTAAATCAAATGAAACAAAAAAAGACTTAGTAGAATTATTGTCAGAACACTTCAGTAATCATGATTTTAAATATTTTATATCAAAAACTTCAAATATAGAAAAAAAAATAAATTATAGCTCATATTTAAAATGTTTATCAACAAATAATATAGAAGGTATAGGTTATATTGTAAGTAAAATTATAGAAAAAAAACTTAATAGTGATTTAGATAAATCTTTTAATTCTAAAAGACAGCCATATGAAATAGATAATATTTGCACATATTTATTATTACATGATGATAATGAGGCTGTAAATTATTATTTTAAAAAATTAAATAAGTTATTTAAAAATGAGATTATACGTGTAAATGGAACCAACAATAATTTATTAGATATTAAAATAACAGAAGATATTAATTTTAATTCTGATTCATTTTCTGCCTTATATTTTGGAAAAATTATAGATGGTATTATAAATGAAAAGGTTGATGTATTTATAAAAAGCCAACCTGTAATTCCTGAAAGACTTTCTAATTTTAGAAAATATTACGAATATCAAATACCACACGAAGTTTATGTTATGAATAATATAAATAAAAAATGCTATGATTCTATTACAGCAAAATTATATGGTTATGGGAAAATAAAAGGTTTAAATATAGGTGATATAGATAGATATATAATAGTTACAGAAAAGTTAGATAAAGATATAGATATAGTAACGAGAGAAAAATATTCTGTTAATTTTATTAAAAATTTATGTATAAATATATTAAATGCTCTACAAACTATTCATAGTTGCAATTTAAATGAATTTGTATCATTTGTTCATTGTGATATTAAACCAAATAATATTGTTTTTACAAATGATAGTAAAAATCCTATTAAAATAATAGATTTTGGTTTTACATTAAATGTTTTTAATGATAAAAAAAAGAGGGACCTTGAACTTTTAAATACTGGCGGAACGGGTATTTATATGTCTATTTCACAACATGATGATGATATAGTTGATTATATGTTTGATTTTCAAGCATTAGCATGGATGTTGCTATTATTCTTAGGTTTTAATATAAAACCATACAAAGCTGATATTTATGATTTTAAAGTTAAATTTGTTAAAAATTATTACAAAGAAGAATTTATTAATAAAATAGAAACAGATAGGCTTACCAGAAATAATATATTAGTTATAGGAGAATTATGTAATTATACAATTAATAGAGCTGACAAAAAGGATAGATATTCAACTGATAAAAAGACAGCTAATGGATATTATTGTGATTATAATGAAAACTATTATATTGATTTTAAAAATATATTAAATAAGTTAAAATGAGTACATAATTATTTATTTTCTAAAAGTTTAAAAGTTTTTATAATTTTATAATTTTTTTGTAATTATGTACTCATTTTCAAATTTATGTAACTAAATGTTATAATGTATTTAAAAATTATTACTATAATAAATAAATACAAACATATTAATATATAGATAATAGATTTTTCCAAATCATATAGAGCATTATCGATAATATCGACAATGATATCACCACGTCTTCTATTGATATTTAAACGCATTATTTTATTTTAATTGTAAATAAATAATCATTTTTTTAGATATTATGTAAAATTATAATACACATTATCAGTACAATCATTATCTCTTTTTTTATAATAAAAATAAGAAAATATAGTTTGTAATAATTTAAAAAAATTATCTAAATAACACATGTTTATTCTATTACAATGAAAATAGTTTTTATTACCCCCTGTGGGACTCGAACCCACAATCTTTTGATTAGAAGTCAAACGCGATATCCAATTTCGCCAAGAGGGCATAAAAATGTGAAAAAAAGATTAATAAATGTATTATAATAAATACATTAAATACATAGATAATATAAATCGAAAAATATACGCATTTATTTTTACTTACATTATTTACATATGAGAAATATATAAAGAAATATGATAATATCAAATATAAATGAACGTTGTAGAAGGGATTATTTTAATATTATCTTGTAAAAAACATAGATATGGACGATTGAAAAAATTAAATCTAAAAGAACAATATTGTGGTTGGAAAGTAATTAAGGTAATCGGAAATTTATTTTTAAATAAAGATTTTGAACTTATTGATGATATATTATTTATAAAATGCGAAGATTCTTATTTACATTTATTGAAAAAATTAGCATTATCCTTAAAATATCTTTATACAATATTTAATATAAAACAAGGTGTATTAAGATGTGGCGATGATTTAATATTTATAGAAGATAATTTAATAAAATTTATAGAATCCGAAAAATATGATTTTTATGGAAGATCTCACGACGCAAGAACAGCAATACAAGACCCTAAGTTATTAGAAAATTTGAGATTTGGTATTGAATATGATAATTTTATTTATAATTATTATATAAATCATCAAAATGAATTAATAGATAAAGAGCATGGAATACATATGAGTTTACAAGAATTAAATAAATACTTAATTCGCCCATCCTTAGACGGACCACGAGGTGTAATATATTACATATCTAATAAATCATGTCAAATAATCATTAATACTATGGAAAATATAAATTATAATATTTTTCATTTAGATGAATATACGAATAGTTATCCGTATACTATTGAAGATATAGGTATTATATATATAATGTATCGTAATAAAATACCATGTACAGATAATAGATATTTTTATTCGGATGATAATTATTATACTGAGGATACATTAGTAATTCATACAAATGATGACAAAGACAAATAATATTATTAAAAATTGATATTTAGGTAGTGTTAAAAACATAAATACTATGAATGAAAATATAGATTATATTATTTTTACAGAAAAAACAAAAGATAAAGTTATAGCAGGGGTTGATGAAGTAGCAAGAGGTACTTTTGTAGGTCCTGTAATAGCAGCATGTGTAGTATTACCTAAAGTATTTCCAGATGATATATATAAACAAATTAAAGATTCAAAAAAATTAAGTGAAAATAAAAGAGACTTTTTAGCGACATATATTAAAAATACATGTTTGACATATGGAATAGGAGAAGTATCTAATAATGAAATAGATGATATTAATATTTTAAATGCTACTATGAAAGCAATGCATAGAGCAATCGATAATGCTTACAAAAAATATCCCTTCAATTATTTATTAATCGACGGACCTTATTTTAAAGGTTATATGCCCCCTGGTGAAGATACTGATATTATTGAATATGAATGTACACCAAAAGGAGATTCTAAATATTTAAGTATAGCTGCTGCTTCTATAATTGCTAAAGATTATCATACTAAGATGATTGATAAATTAGTAGAAGATAATCCAAGACTATTATTATATGATATTAAAAAAAATAAAGGATATGGAACAAAAAAACATCATATCGCATTAAATCAATATGGACTTAGTGAATTTCATAGGAAAACATTTGGAATTTGTAAAGAATTATTTATTAATATTTAAGTAGATTTTTTATAACAATCTAAATCACTCCAAGATATTTTACATATCTCAGCATATTTACATCTTAAATCATTAGAAGTATCATTTTTTTCAAGTTTTGTTAATATATTAGGATATACTTCATTACATATTAAATGTGGTTCATTATTGGTACTATAATGGTTTGTATTTACACCTGTTTGTTTTTGTTTTATAGAATTATTGAATAAATTAGTATTATTATTATAATCACCTTTATATATACCTGTAACTTGAGCATATTTTTTTAGATCTTCTACGATAGGGTCAGATGTTTCATTTTTTGGTATTTTAGTTGTTATAGATGACAATTTACCAACATTTTGTTTTGTATACATATCATTAAAAACATCATTAAAAATATTTTTCATTTTTTTTTGTTCATCTAATGTTCCAAATATATTATCGTCAGCTACACATTTATAATCAATTAATAAATTAGATGTACTTGCGTTTATTATAGGATCTTCTTTTTTATCCAAAATATATTGTTTATTAGCACCTTTTCTATATGCTTCTGTTTCACTTCTATTATCAGCACTTGTTTGTGAAATATTATTAATTATATCTTCTTTGACATCATCATGTACTTTTTTATATATCCAATAATCTGGACAATTATTATGTTTTCTTACTGCTTTACCTAATTTGCGTGGTTTAATATTAAATATAGAATATACTAAGTATATTATAATAATTATAGCACCTATAACATATGTTAATACAGCTGGTAAATATTTATTATATATATATTCTTTACCCATATCAGTAAATAATACTATTGCCAATAATATAAATGCCGAAATTCCATATACAAAACAAACTGTCCATGTTCCTTTATATAGATTCATCTTTTCCTTTTTAAACAATTCGAGTTCTTTTGAAGATGGAACAAATTTTTGTTCTGTATCAGGGTCAATTCCTATATCATCCTTATTATATTCAAATGCCGTTACACTATAAGCATTTCCCATTATTTTTCTATACTTCTATAATATTATATTATTTAATTTTAATTTAATACATATTCTTTATATTTTTCGTTATATCAAGTGTTTTTGTACCTTTATTAGAAGGTAGTATAGATCTTTCCAATGGTTCAGGTAATGTACTAATATCATTTATATATTTTTGCGATTGTTTAAAATTAGATATTATTTCAGGGACACTCCATTCAATTACACGCGTATTTAGATCTAATACTTGTTCTTTTATATTCTCATTGCGATTTTGACCATATTGAAAATAAATAGAACGCATAATTATTTTTAATTCGTCGTCACTTTGTCTTGATATATTAATTTTTCCATTTGTAACATTTAATATTTTATTTCTTATTCCTTGTTGTAATAAATCTATATTTTTAAGCGAAAAATATAATTTTGATACTTCATTGCTATCTAGATTGCGAGATATTATATTTGCCTGATGTTCGCTTGCTTTATTAATAGCATTATTAAATTTTAAATTATTAATCGTAACTGCATCAACGCGTCCATTTAAATAATTCATATCTTCTAAACTATTTTCTTCATCAAGTTCTAAATATTCCATTCTTTCTTATAATATATATAATTATTTTCATTTTATATAATAGTAGTAAATAGGTACATATATGACAGAGTGTAAAGATATTAAGTTTTGTTCGCTTGAATTATTAAAAATTGTAAAAAGCGAGAAAGATGTTAAGATTATAGAAGAACAAAAAATTTTAAAATTATTAAATGAATACATAGAAAGACTAATATTTCATATAACTGCTTTAGCTTCATTATTATGTTTAAAAATGGGAATAAAAAAAATAATAAACGAACATGTTAAGTTTTTATTACAATATATTAATAAATATTGCAAAACAAAAAATAAAAATGTCAGTATGAAAGGTGGTGCATTTAATACAGCACAATTTTTTGGAATAGATGAAACAAATAGATACAGTGTTAAAAACGAAGGTGTTGATTTATTACGCGTAGATTATAATAATAATATAGCAAGACCAGAAATTGGATTTGTAGGAGGTGGTAGCAAAGTATTCTGTAGTAAATTAAATAAAATACTCAAAATTAAAGTTAAACATGTATTTAAATATTTTAATGTAAAAATAGAAAATAGATCATTAGAATATATAATTCAAACATTAAACGATATATTAAGAAATGTAACTATCGATATTAAAAGTATTCATGGTAATGTAATAAAATACAATGATGTAAAGAAAATATTATATAAAGGCAATATAATGAAAAAATGATTATATAAAATAAAGATTATATAATAATTAAATATGCCAATAATTACATTAGATGGTAACATCGGATGTTATAAAACAAGTATTTTAAATTATTTTCATAAAAATTATAAGACAGCTATTGATATAGAACCTGTAGACAGTTGGTGCGAATATTTAAAAACACTATATAATACACAAAATAGTACTTATAATTTTCAGATTAAGGTATGGATGGATAGGTGTTGGATTCAAGAAAAATCAAAAACTATAATATTAATGGAGAGAAGTCCTTATTTTATTAAAAATGTCTTCGTAGAAAAAGCATATGAAGATAACACAATAACAAAAGAAGAATATAAAAATATGCTTACACTTCATAAAAGAACTGATAAGCTATGGGAACCTGATGGATTGATATATTTACGTTCTAATCCTGAAAATTGTTTTAATAGAATTAAAAAAAGAGGAAGAGAATCTGAAAAAAATATTAAATTAGAATATTTAAAAAGAATACATGAATTGCACGAAGAAAAATATAACGAAGCTTTTAAAAATAATAAAAATATAATATGTATAGATGTAGAAAATAAAAGTATTGCTGACATATGTAGTGAAATAATATCATCTAATATATATAGTAGTTTAATAGAACAAATATATATCTAAATAAATAGTAAATAATTAACATTGAATTATAGGTGCTTTTGTTCCGAGAAAGCAACTATAGTACAATCTCTCATTGCCCTTATATTCTAATGTAGGTGTAGAAGTATGAATAAGTTTTCTATTATTAAATAGAAGAAGATCATTATTTTCCCATTTAATATCAACAATATTATCTTTATGTACAATATATTTTGACATCAGTTCTCTATATAAATCATAACTATCACTACAAGACATTTTATCAAATTTAGAAAATCTAAATGGAGAGAGCATTAGTGCTTTTCTACTGCGATTTGAATTAGAATAAACTACAAGGGGTTCTTTTGTAATAATTGTAGCTTCTTCTTTTTTTATAATTAATTCATTTTGTTTAATTTTATTATACCCTGTATAATCAAAGTAAGTATTCATTACACCTGAATTTGAATTTGAATAAATTGCTTTTAAATCAAAAATTTTATCTTTAATATTTATATCAATATTATCATAAGCATCCTCTAAGCTTGCGAATAATGTATTTCCTCCATGTGAAGGTGTTTTAATCATATACATACTTGAAACAACTGGGGGTAAATATGTTCCTTGACCAACTATATCTTGATGCCATACAAGAGTATTCTTAAAAGGGTCGCTATATTTTAAATAAGTATCTTTAATTCCGTGTAAATCTTTAATATAACAATTACCACGAAGAGAAATTTGCGGTGCTACATCTACACTTGAATGTTTAAAAGGATGGATAATTTCTAACGTATGTTTATCATCAAACAATTTGCAAAATTCATAATATTCGATAGGATTAATTTTTTGATTTTTAAACATAATTAAAGGTACTGAATTAAATAATTTAATAAGTTCTGCGATTTCTTCATCTGTTAATGATTTAATATTTGCTTTCTTAACAACCGCATAGTTTCTTTTAAATGTAGGAAATGAAATTGAATATGCGTGCGAATACGCAATTGTTAATAACAATATAATTATTTTAATAAACATTATAATTGTATTTATTAATATTAAAAAAATAATATCAATTTTTATAAATTATAAATTATAATTTTGATAATTCTAATTCAGGATAAATATCAGTATTATTTTTAGCAAGAGATATAACATAATTAATAATAGATTTAGAAAGTAATTTTGATGCTTTTCGTGGAACACTACTTGGAATATTCGGAACACAATATATAGTTACATTTTTATATATAACATATGGACTTTCTTTTGTCGTGGGTCTCGATTGTTCTGTAATGCCTCCTTGGTCAATTGCTACATCTAATATAATACTATTATGTGGCATATCGTCCATTATTTCATTTGTTAATAATTTATTTGTTTTTTCTCCAGTATTATAAATACATCCAATAGTTATAATAGATTTTTTCATAAGTAATTTTAAGTTATTATCATTCATTAAATATATATTAATTATATCCTTAGTATCGTCATTTTCATCAAATTTATTTTTAATATTTTTAATTTTTTCATAGTCACAATCAATGAGATTTATATTCTTATAACCCATTGATATCGCTTTATTCATAGAAGAAAAACCTACATTTCCTACACCGATAATTGTTATTGGAATATAATAAAAATGCAATGGCATATTTTTATTTATAAAAGAATCTGCTTCAATAAATGCTTGTTCACCTGCTATAAAAGACATATTAGATAATATTGGATAATATATTTTGTTATCTTCATTAGTTATATATAAAGTTTCATAAGCATAACATTTAGCTTTTGAATTAATCATAGTATCCAGCAAAATTTTATTACTCGCAAAATGGAAAAATGTAAAAATAGTATGTTTTTCAGTTATCAAAGGATACTCCTCTTCTTGAGGTTCTTTTACTTTTACAATTAAATTACTATTTTTATACAAATTTTCTAAAGAATTTACCATAACAGCACCTTTTTCTATATATTGATAATCTTGATATCCTGAATTTACACCAGCACCTTTTTGAAAATATACTATAATACCATTATCAATAATTTTTTTAACATCCTCTGGAATTAAAGAAACTCTATTCTCATATTCCTTAATTTCTTTTGGAATACCTACATAAAGCATTATATTTAATTATATATTTATATATATCATATTTTTATATATAATTAGGATTAATTAGGATTCATTATTCAATAATTTATCTATCGTTTCTATTATAAGAGATTTATTAGCACCTGAAAATGAGAATAGTTCACTATTGTTTTTAACAAATTTAAAATGAGGAATAGTAACTATATTATCAATATCGCTAATATCTTTATTATTTTGAATATCAATCTTTATGAATTGTATATTATTATATTTTTCAGACAAGTCTAACATATATGGATAAATTTCTTTACAAGGCTTACAGAAACTTGCACTAAATATAATTACAACATATCTATTATTTTTTAGTATATTTTGATATTCATTATTATTAGAAATATTTAATATTGCCATTATCTATATATGAAAGTTTAAATTATTTTTTATTCTTTTGTCGCAAATATAAAAATTGATATATAAAAATATATTCTAATAGATAATATATTAGAATGCCTCCTAAAACTTTAAAAGACGAAGTAAAAAATGTTGAAGAAAAATATAAAAAATATGAATTATTAGAACATATTCTTGCTCTTCCTGATACATATATTGGTTCTATTGAACCTCAAAAGATATCAAGCTATGTATTTGATGAAACTTCTAAAAAAATGGAAATTGCCGAATTAATATATAATCCAGGACTTTTGAAATGTTTTGATGAAGTAATCGTAAATGCTATTGACCATTCTATGCGTCTTAAAGCAGAAGAAGAAAAAGGAAAGGAAAATATCAAACATGTTAAAAATATTAAAGTAAATATTGATAAGGCAACAGGTTCTATTTCAATCTTTAATGATGGTAACGGAGTTGATATTAAAAAACATAGCACATATGGTGATTTGTGGATTCCTGAATTAATTTTTGGCGAACTTCTAACATCTACAAATTATGATAAAGGAGAAGAGAAAATTTGGGGAGGTAAAAATGGTTATGGTAGTAAATTAACTAACATATTTTCAAAAGAATTTACTATAGAAACTATAGACCATTATACAAATAAAATATATTCTCAAACATTTCGCAATAATATGACTGAAAGAGACAAGCCAATTGTTAAAGCATCATCTAAAGCACCTTATACTCAAATTACTTTCACTCCTGATTATGAAAGATTTGGTATTAAGAATATTACAGATGATATTTATAAGCTTTTTCATAGACGTGTTATCGATGCTTGTGCTACTACAAACAAAGATGTTTCGGTATATTTTAATGGAGAAAAAATCTCAATTAAAGATTTTGAAAAATATTGCGAATTATTTTTAGATAAAAAAGAACAACCATTGATATATGAAGCTTGTGGTGAAAGATGGGAAATAGGAGCATCAGTATCAAGTTCTGGTTCATTCGAATATCTATCCTTTGTAAACGGAATAAATACTATCAAAGGTGGTAAGCATATTGAATATATTACAAATATGATAACTAAAAATCTTGTTGATATGACTTTAAGCAAAAAGAAAAAAGCAGTAAAAACACAACATATTAAAGATAATTTAATTATATTTGTAAAAGCTCTTATTGTAAATCCAAGTTTTGATTCACAAAGTAAAGAAACATTAACAACACCTGTAGCAAAATTTGGATCAAAGTGCGAATTAAGTGATAAGTTCTATGAAAAATTGTTTAAATCAGGAATTATCGATAAGGCATTGAGTATTACAGAATTTTATGATAAGAAGAAATTAGTAAAAACAGATGGTAAAAAAATATCAAAAATTATAGTACCAAAACTTGACGATGCAAATTTAGCTGGAACAAAAAATAGTGCCGAATGTACACTTATTTTAACAGAAGGAGATTCAGCTAAAACATTGGCTGTAGCAGGTCTCAGTGTAATTGGTAGAGATAGATATGGTGTATTTCCACTGAGAGGTAAAATTTTAAATGTTAAAGATGCTACTATGCAAAAAATTTCTGATAATAATGAAATAGCTGCTATTAAGAAAATTTTAGGATTAGAACAGAATAAAAAATATAAAGATATTAGTCAATTACGTTATGGTTCTATTATGATTATGACAGACCAGGATCACGATGGCAGTCATATTAAAGGTTTGATATTTAATATATTTCAAAGTATGTGGCACGAATTATATGAAATATCTGGATTTATTACATCAATGTTGACACCTATTATTAAGGCTACAAATAATAAAAAAGAAGTAATTGAATTTTACAATATGTCTGATTATGAAAAATGGAGCGAAACAATTAATGCTAAAAATGGTTCATGGAAAATCAAATATTACAAAGGATTGGGTACTTCAGATGATAATGAAGCAAAGGAATATTTTAAGAATATGAAAAAAGTAACTTATATGTATGATGATAATGCCGATGAAGTAATTGATTTGGCATTTAATAAAAAAAGAGCAGATGATAGGAAATTATGGCTTCAAAATTACAACAAAGATAATGTATTAGATTATTCTAAACTAAATGTTGATTATAAGTCTTTTGTAGATAAGGATTTAATTCACTTCTCTAATAGAGATTTACAAAGATCTATTAATCATTTATGCGATGGTTTGAAAGAAAGCACGCGTAAGATTATTTATGCGTGTTTTAAGAGAAAACTATATACAAATGAAATAAAAGTAGCACAATTATCTGGATATGTAAGTGAAGTATCCGCATATCATCATGGAGAAAATTCATTACAACAGGCTATTGTAGGTATGGCACAAATATTCGTAGGAACAAATAACATTAATCTGCTTTGTCCTAATGGACAATTTGGAAGCAGATGTCAAGGTGGTCAAGATGCTTCATCAGCGAGGTATATTTTCACTATGTTATCAAAATTGACGAGATTGATATTTAAAGATGAAGATAATGTAATATTAAATTATCAAAATGATGATGGACAACAGATAGAACCAGAATTTTATGTTCCTATTATTCCCATGATTCTTGTAAATGGGGGTATTGGTATTGGAACAGGATATTCTACAAATATTCCTCAATATAATCCAAATGATATTATATCTATTTGTAAAATAATATGTAATGCTATTAAATTGACAGATATATCAATTAATTCATTGGAAGATATTGAAAATATTAATGAAACAATTAAAATTCTTGAAATTAATGAAATTACTCCATACTATCTGGGATTTAAAGGAAGTATAGTAAAAGCAGAAAAAAATTCATATATTAGTCGTGGAATATATAAATGGATTGATGACTCTACAGTTGAAATATCAGAATTACCAATCGGTAGTTGGACAGAAGATTATAAGGAGTTCTTAGAAAATATGATTGTAAATAATCTCAATAATTTAAAATATATTGAAAATCATTATACATCAAAGAATGTTAAATTTATATTACATTTTAATACAAATGTACGTCAAAATATTGAAGAAAATTTTGATGTATTGTTTAAATTACAATCAAGTAAACATTTAAGTATTAATAATATCCATTTATTTAATAAAAATGGTGTTATTCAGAAATACGAAAGTGCTGTTGAAATAATTAAGGAATGGGCTGAAACAAGGATAGTAAAATATTTTGAGAGAAAAAATTATCAACTGAAAAATCTTGAGAAAGAAGCTAAAGTATTAAGCAATAAGATGAGATTTATATTAGATGTTATTAGCGGTACTATTCAAATCATGAATAAAAAATTGAGTGAAGTTACTCAGAGATTAATAGAATTGAAATATGACCCTATTGTTGAAGATATTATTGATAAAGATGAAAATAATTTACCAGAAGAAAACATTGATAAAGATGCTAAAGAAATTAATTATAAAAATTATAATTATTTATTGAAGTTGCCTATATCACAATTGACATATGACAGAAAAATAATTTTAGAGAAAGAATTTAATGAATTAAATGATAAGCTTAAAATGCTTAGAAATACAAATATTGAAGATCTATGGCTAAAAGATCTTGCTGAATTAGAAAAAGAGTGGGAAATTCATAAAGACCTAATCTTAAAAGAATATGAAAATGACAGATTGGGTATAGTAGAAGCAAAAGTTGTAAATAAAAAGAAGGCTAAGAAATAATATTAAAAAGGAGGTAATTCTATATCATTTTCACAGCAAATATTATATATAGTTAAATAATCTGTATGACAATCATTCTCAATTAATTCACATAAATATTTTTTTAAATTATTTTCTATAGGTAATGTACATATATAATTTATTAGTTCATTACTTTCTGATATACGCATATTTTCTATATTATCTATAATTTCATCCATTATATTTTATAAAATATAATATAATATATCATTTTTTATAAACATTGGGTATATTCGTATAATTTTTTAATATTTTGTTCATTTCTATTCTTATATAAATAATAAGCCTTATTTTTAATTTTGTTTACTATAATATCAATATTACTTTCGTATTGTGTATCAATATTAGCAATATTATAAAACATATTATACCATTTATTAGAACTTGTAGCTAAAGGATTACATCCTGTATATATATATTCAAATGGAAAACAAAAGAAAGGTATTTTTGTCATATCTGGTTTTATATCATTTATATATGATATTTTAGGAAGCAAATTATTTTTATCATCTGTATTTTTAATAATTATACGACAACAATATTTCATACTAATATTATCATGAAAAACTACTTCATTCATACTACAATTTTTATTTATACATTCTTGCTTATTATCATTTACAAATTTTTCAAGCATCCATGGATAATATGTATTTTTTTCTGTAATAATACCATTATAATCTACTAAATTAATATGATAATTCTTTTGATACAATAGATTTTTTGAAAATATCAATAAATATTTACCTGGAAATAATTTTTCATAATGTATATTGTATTTTGTAATTATAGAAAAATAAATACCTGGAAATTGATCAGTAGTATTAAATTCTGATACTTTTAATTCTTTCCATTTAAAACATTTAATATCATTTGTAACATGAATTAAATAATATATATTGTCATGCAACATATTATATATTGATTAATGATAAAGTCATTTTTTATATTTTTTAATAACGCTATTAGTTCTTTTTTTAATTACATTAGTTTTTCTAACTTTACGCAATTTACCTCCTCTAATTTTTTCAAGACCATCAATTTCTGTTTCTAACTTATTTAATTTTGCTTTCTCTTTCTCACTTGATTTCTTTCTATTTTCAGCTATAAATAGTCTCATAATTTGTATAATAATATCATATGATATTTTTTCATCATTACTTTTGTTTAGTTCATCTAATAGATTAATCATTCGACTACTAGCAAATCTAAAAAATGTTTTATTTGTATATTGTTTTTTAAATTCTTTTACTAGTTCTGTTATATTTAGAAAAGAAATATCAAGTGTAAAAAAAATCATATTTATTTTAATAGTATATTTGTCATTATTATTTTTTTTATCAATATATCCAATATAACTACTCCAATTTTCAGATAAACATTTAAAAATAATATTTAAATTATTCATCATTAATTCACCTCTATCTATTACAACAATTGTTTCTCTTTTGCTACTTACTCCGACACTTCCTAATCTGCTACTACTTACTCTGACACTTCCTAATCTGCTACTACTTACTCTGTCACTTCTTGTTCTGCTACTTTTCTCTCTACTTTTCTCTGTACTTTTCTCTTTACCATTTATTCCAAAAATATCACCAAATTTTTTTAAAACTTCCTGAGTTTCTTTAACAACATGCCCAGTTCCATCAGTAACTTGTCTTGAAACATTTTCTAAAACATCATCTAAAACATTTTTTTTTTTGATGACTTTTTTTCTGATGACTTTTTTTTTGATGACTTTTTTTCTGATAACACTTTTACTGATAACACTTTTTCTGATGACTTTTTTTTTGATGACTTTTTTTTCTGATGACTTTTTTTTTGATGACTTTTTTTCTGATGACTTTTTTTCTGATAACATATGTGATTGCTTATATTCTTTTTTTTTATTACTTTTTAACATATTTGAAATTTTTTGTTTTAATTTACTAGCTAAACTTTTTTTTATAGATGAGTTTTCTTGATTATCCATAATTACCTAATATATGTACACAAAATATTATGTTATGCTATATGAAAATATCTATAGTTCTATAAGTTTTGTTGTTATTATTAGTTAAATTTCCAAGGTAATTATATATACTATCTTGAATATTTATAAGATATATCATATATATTTTAATATATTATATTTTATATGATTATAGCAAAATATATATAAGAATTAAGTTATATATATATATATAAAACAAAATCATTAATTATTTTTTTATTTATTATAGCCTATATGGCATTTTTGTCATCGTGCCCGAGCGGTCTAAGGGGCCAGACTTAAGATCTGGTGTGCAATAGTACTCGTGGGTTCGAACCCCACCGATGACATTTTTGTTAATTTGCTATAATATTTTATTTAGATATTGCTGAAATAGATATTGTAATATAATCATGTATTCCATATACTATAACATTACCAGATATATAATAATGCCAATTAAAAGGTATAATAAGTCCTTTATTATCCAATTTAATAGTTGTTATATTACTATCTTGATGTGGCAATCCGTTTATTACTTGTGTATTAGGATTACATAAAGAAATCTCTGCCGAATAATTATCAGCTGATACTATAAATAAATACTTATACTTATTTTTTTCCCATATATTATTATTATTAAGATTATATATAATATTATAGCTAAACCAGTTATTTATGATCATATCAATATCATTTATTTTTTCTGATATAACTATTGGTTGTTTTTTATATAATAAATCGAAGTCAAAATTATTTATATCGACTTGATATATAGATATTTCATTATTATATAAGTAATATAATGAAGCATATAATAATATTATAATTATAAATAAATAAAAGTACATTTAATTTATATATATATATATATTTTGCGATTTTATACAATATAATAATAAATAAAATATAATATAAATAATTATTAAAGATTATGAGTGATATTAATACAAATCCTTCTAATGAACAAATAAAACAACAATTATTAGATACCGCAAAAATTATAGTTGAACAAATTTTAAATAGCAACAACCCTAATATGTCATTAGGAGATATACTATCAGGCGCAAATAATAGTAGTACGAAAAAAAGCGATGAAATGTTTAAATTTTTTAGTAGTTTAAAAGATAGTAGCATTGCTTATGCTTATTATATTCTTTATCCATTTGCTATTATATTATATATAATAGTCTATATAATATTATTAATATGCTATATAATAACTTATATTATATTATATATATTAACCTTATCTTCAAGATTGAGTAAATTAATAGGAGATATTGAATTTTTTTGGGATGTTGATCCAGGCATTGGAAATCACCTTTTTTATGGAAAATTTTTATTTATCGATTTATTAGATAAAAATACTTATGATTTTTTCTCTTCACAAAAAAATTATACTACGCAAGAATTAGGTGATGAAATTAAAAAGATAATTGAAAAAATTAATACTATTTTAAAAAATCGTCTTCAAAAATATAAATCTATTATTAAAAATTTAAAAGATAAACAAATTAAAGAAGAAGAAGAAAATAAAGCTTTAGAAAAATGGAAAGAATATGTAGCAAATGAAAAAAGTAATTTAAGAGAAAAAATATCTTCAGAAGAATTAATAACATTAGTTACAACCAGTACTACTATAGCAACAAATACAGGTTCTGGAATTAAAGGTATAATAACTTTTATATTTAAATATATACGAGATTGGGTAATACCTATTTTAAAATTAATTTCATTGGCAATTGGATTTATTATTAAATATGCTTTCGAATTGTTTAAATTATTGATTATAGTAATTTTATCATTTTTTAAATCTTTTATGAATTTTCTTACAAATATGCTTGGAAAATGGACAAGACCATTTGCCGGTTTTATGATATTGTTATTTATTCTAGGTATAATCATTTTATCTGTATATTTAACTTATGAAACAGACAACGTTGATTTAGATAGAGGCAGTGGTGATTTATCAGGTTTAGATGCTGGTGGAATTGGTTTTAATAATAATAACAATAATAACAATGTTAATAGAAAAAGATTTACATATGATGAAAATACTAATATATTTGATGCTTTATATAGACTTCCTGGAGAAATTTATTCATTTATGAATGATTTTACGATATTTTATAATGAAATTGTAAAAAGTATAACATTTTTTATGAATTTTAGCTCAGAAATTATGAATGATGCCAGAAATTTTGGCGAAGAATCTATAGAATATTCACGAACAGATAATATAAATTCAGAAGGAATAAATGATAATATATATACATTTGATGCTACATATATAAGACAATTAATAGACGCACATAAGGATTATGATAGATTAAAAGAAACTGAGTTATATAAATATATTAAAGCAAATAATATAGATAATAAGGTTGTTCATTTAATAAAACCAATTGATATTAATAAATATACGAATAAAAATATAAATCAATTATCTGTAAATATTGAAAATATTAATGGTGACGGAGAATATAAAATTAAATGTGACGGAATATTTTTTGATAAATCTTGCAAAATCAAGCAGATTGATGGAAGTAAAATAGAAAATTGTAAGATTATTGATAAGACACCAAAAGATACTGATTATAATAATATATTATTATAATAACATAAGAATTCTAAAAATATGATAGAAATGAATGAAAAATGTATACATGAAAACATTCAAATTAAAAAAATAGATAATAATAATAATTACGAGATAGATAGTGATTTATTTGATAGAAATCAAAAAATATACAATATTGATGAAAATAAAATACAATTTAATGAAAAAAAAACTTATTATGCTGTTCAAGATAAAAAATCTCAATGTAATAATAATATAGAACAATGGCATAGATGGTTTACTATAACATATTACTATTTAGGTAATAATAATGGGCGTTATAATGAATTGTCGAATAATGAAATAACTTATAGCATAGTAGGAGGTTGTTTTAATCAATGTATAGATAATTATATAATTAATGAAGAATTTAAATGTGAAAATAAAAATACATTTAAAGGAGGTAAATATAAAAAATTTCTTCCATATGACCCATTTGCTATAATATGTTTAATAGGAAGTGTAACATATAACGATAATAAATATATAATAAATGACAAGGTTTATACTAAAGGAAAAAATGGAAATTATTACTATACGATAGATGACTTACTAAATAATGATAATAATATTTTAAAAAACAATGACATGATAGTTGTAGATAACGGTATAAAGGAGTTAATATTAAATGATATAAACAATAAGAAAAGTAATCAAATTTCAGGTCATCAAATTCTTGGTAAAATAAATAAGGATATTATAACAGCTCATTCAAAAATTATTGAATATGTAAATTATATAATAAGAGAAAACGAAAGAAATTATGATAAGATAGAGAAAAATATTAAGAAGGATATAAATAAGTTCTATAATTTATTTGATAAAAGGGATGAATTATATATTAAATATTTAAATAATTTTACTACAGATAAAAAAAAATACAATTTAGAATATACTAAATATTTAGCTTTAAATATTACAAGACCAGATATAATCTTAAATCCATCCCAAGATAGTTTATCAAAATATGTTTTAATTTACTTATTTGAATATTGTTCATATTTATGTTTTAATAAAAAAAGTATTTATTGCGAGCGTTTACAATTATACGGTATATATAAAAATAAAAATTTAACAGAAAGTAATACAGAAATTGAAAACACTTTTCAAAGTAAAACTTTAAGTAGTATTAGTGACATTGAAAGTATATCAACTCCTAAAACAGAAGTTATATATAAAGATGGGAAAATTATTCAAGCAGAACCTTCTCCTACAATAAAATATGATAATGGAAATGATTATAAACCTATACAAGTTAAATTAGAAAATAAACAATTTTTAATATTTGAAGATTATGAAAAAATATTAAATTTATATAAGAGTTTTTTAGTAGTATATCCTGTACTATTCACTATTACTATTTCTATATTTGTATTTTTAGTGGTATTATATATATGTGATATAAAATTAAAATATGCTTTACGTGTATTTATTAATCATATATATTCATATGTATTATGGTTAAATTATATATTAAAATGGTTTTCATTTAATTTCATATTTACATATATAATAAGAAGTTTTATATGGTTCTTTAATAGTAAAATAATTTCAGAGAGACTTAAAGGTATTTATGAATATATTATTAATCGTATTAATATAACACCTATAATTGCTATAATTTTATTGATAATTATTTTAATACTAATATTTACAGTTTCATTAGATGATATATTTATGATTATTCCACATACAATAGAATTTATTCTAAGAATAATTCTTTATATAATTTTATTTATGTTTGGAGTGTTATTATATTTAATGAAAATAGATAACTTATTATTAATATGTTTAGTTATATATATATTGTATTTATATTATCATATTATATTTAAATTTAAATATTCTTATTTTGCTGATAAATTAACGGGTGAAACTACAACATTATTTACAGAAAATGCTGATTTATTAGATGGTGCTTTTTTAGTAGCAGAATTAAATAATAACGAAGATGCAGAACAAATATTATTTGAAAGAAATAAAATAATAAATTATGCCTTTTTATTAGACACTTATATGTATGCTCATAATGTTTTAAATAAATTATTAAATAAATAATAAAAATATATTTATGATATATATATTTTATAATATTCGATATAATTTTTCATGGCATCAGTTTTCGACATATTTTTAACACTATTCCAAGCGTCCCATTTTGCACATTCTTTAAAATATAAAAATGTAGGTCTTTGTATATTACAATCACCAATAGTTGCTTGTTTATAAAATTTATAAAAATCTAATTTAATATTATCAGGTATATCATTTGATTCTAAATTAAAATTTTCAAGTTTTTTTAAAATCTCATTAAATTCTTTTTCCATAATAATATCTTATATTGTATATTTCTTATATTATTTTTATATTTAAGAATATATTATATATATTATTATGATAAGATGTTAATTGACGACTACATTGAATATATGAAACTATATAGGGAACAATATGGTAATAAATGTATTGTATTTTTACAAGTTGGATCTTTTTATGAAATGTATACTATTTCAGAATATAACAATGATGAATTTGATATATATAAAATAGCTGACATTTGTGGTATACAAACAACAAAAAAAAACAAATCTATTAATGAAATATCTAGAAATAATCCTGTTATGGCTGGTTTTCCTATGCATTCTGTAAGTAAGTTTACTCAAATTTTATTAAATAATAATTACACAATTGTTATAATACAACAAGGGGAAGATAACAAAAATGTAATTCGTTCAGTATCAGAAATATTATCACCTGGTTCTAATATTAATATTACCGAAAGGAAAAGTAATTATATGATGGTTATTATTTATGAATTAATTAATAATTTTGTTATTGCAGGTATATCAGGAATAGATTTATCAACAGGAAAAACATTTGTATATGAAGTAGGTTCTACGAAAGAAGATCCTGAATTAGCAAATGATGAAGTTTTTAGAATGATTAATTCTTATAATCCTATTGAATTAATTATTTTAGGAGAAAAAATTGATGAAAAAGCAAAGAAGAAAATATTGAAAAATCTAAATATTAATAATATATTAGTTCATTATAAATGGGATGATTGTAAATATATATCATTTTACAAAAATATTATAAACCAACGTTATATTTTAGAAAAAGCTTTCTTTATAAAATCTGGATTGATTTCTATAATAGAAATGTTAAATATGGAAAAATTAACTATAGCAAGAGAAGGTTTTTGTTGTTTATTACAATTTGCATATGAACATAATGCTGATATAATTAAAGAACTACAAGTACCAGAAATTTTAGAAAATAATAACAATATGATTATTGAATTTAATTCTGCTGTTCAGTTGAATATTCTTGGCGTTTATCAAAATGATAAACCTTTGATAGATATATTGAATAGATGTGTTACAGCATTTGGGTCTAGATATTTTAAAGAAAAATTACTAGCTCCTATGATTAATATTGATAATATAAATAGGTCATATGATGACATTGATAAAATGTTAAAAGATAAAATTTTTATTAAAATAAGAAAATATCTTGCGAAGATATCAGATTTAGAGAGATTTAAAAGAAAATTACTTTTAAATAAAATTTCTCCTCAAGATTGGGTTAATTTTAACGAATCTATTGAATCATGTATTGAAATATACAATGATATTGAATGTTTTGATGATTATAAAGATAATAATATAGACATACAAGAAATAATAAATGAAATATTAAAATCATATGATAGCATTTTAGATATGGAAAATTCTTCAAAATATAACTTACAAGATAAAAATAATATGGGAAATATATTTAAATCTGGAATATATGAAGATATTGATAATATAGTAATAGAAAAAGATAATACATATAAACAAATTGAAAAATATACAGAATATATAAATAAATTAGGATTTAACGATAGTACATCTTGTAAAATAGATTATGTTGATAAAGATAGAGAATATTTTATATTAATAACTAAAAAAAGATATGAAAACGCAATGAAAAGTGATAATAAATATATGAGCGAATTTAAAACAAAGCAAATATCTTCTTCATCTTCAAATTATAAAATTACAAATAAATTTATTGAAAAATATTCTAAAAATATTAGTGAATATGAAGATAAAATTTCAGAATTAGTTTTAAAATATTATAATAATTTTATTATTAAATTTATTGAAAAAAATAGTGAAAATATTGATATATTAATTAAGTATTTAATTAGAGTTGATATTTCTTCAAATAATGCTAAAAATGCTTTTGATTATAGATATTCAAGACCTATAATTGAAGATAATTGCGATTCAGATAAATCTTCATTTGTTAATATTAAAAATATGAGACATCCTCTTATAGAAAGAATACAAGATGAATTAGATTATGTAGGAAATGATATTACTATAAATAAAGATGGTGTTTTATTATATGGTATTAATGCTTCTGGCAAATCATCTTTTATGAAAGCGGTTGGTTTAAATATAATTATGGCACAATCAGGGATGTTTGTTTCAGCTGAAAATATGAAATATTATCCTTATAAAAAAATTTTTACAAGAATTTCTGGAATGGATAATATTTATAAGGGAATGTCAAGTTTTACTGTTGAAATGACAGAATTACGTAATATATTACAAAGATGTAATAAATTTAGTTTAGTAATTGGAGATGAAATATGTTGTGGAACAGAATCTATATCTGGAATAGCAATTGTATCAGCTGGTATTGATACTTTAATAAATAAGGGAGCATCATTTATATTTGCTACACATTTACATGAATTAACAACTATGTCTTGTATTAAAGAACATATTAATAATAATAGATTACATGTAAAACACATTAAAATTGATATTGGAAAAAATAATGAAATAATTTATAATAGAATAATACAAGATGGACAAGGTTCTAATATGTATGGTTTAGAAGTATGCAAATCATTAGATATGCCTTTTGATTTTTTAAAAAAAGCAGAAATGTTTAGAAAAGAAGTAACTGATTTAGATAAGGATTTAATTAAAAATAAAAAATCGCGATATAATAAAAAAAAACTAATAAATATGTGTGAAGTATGTAAAAAATCTATAGCGGTCGAAACTCATCATATTAAATATCAAGAAACAGCGGATGATAATGGCTTTATAGGAACATTTCATAAAAATTCTCAACACAACCTTGTATCAATTTGCAAAGAATGTCATTTAAATGAACATAAAGGAATTATAAAAATAAATGGATATAAGCTAACATCTAATGGTATTACATTAGATTATGATATACCTAATTAATTATGTAATTTTTTTCAAATAAATTAATTTATTTTTAAATCTTTATATTTTTATCCCCTTTATGTAATAGGATTATGTCTAATAAAGAAACAGCAATAGAAAAATTAACTAAGAAAAAAGGAGAAGTAATATCTAAAATTTTAAGAATAAATTCAAGCTCAAGTCTGAGTATTCAACTAATTGCGAATATGCAAGAAAGAATTAATAATCCACTATTTAAGCTTAGTATTGGTGACTATGAAGCTATGTGTGGAAACAAGATTATGATTAAAATGATGTCTAAAGTTATAGGTTGCGAAGAGAAACAGCTCAAAAAATTCTGTAAATATATAAATGTTTTTAAGGAGAATATCAATTCATCTCCAAAATCTATTAAGAACAAGATAAATGCTATGAAAAACAGAGGAAGTCTTAATTCATTACCGGAAGATGTCTATAGTGTAATAGTAGAACAATACAAGAAAATTTTCAAAATAAAATATGTATTAAAAGATTGGATACCTAAAAAAAAATTAAATAAGTGGATATTATCACAAAATCCAAATGCAATAGATTATTTAAAAGAAAATCCTGGTGAAATAAAATGGAATTATTTATCAAAAAATCCTAATCCAGAAGCTATTAAATTATTAAAAGCAAATTATACTAAAATAGAATGGGCATTTTTATCAGAAAATTCTAATTCAGAAGCTATAGAATTATTAAAAGAAAAAAGCGAAAATATAGATTGGGATTGGTTATCAGAAAATCCAAATCCTGAAGCTATAGAATTATTAAGAAAAAACATGGAAAAAATAGATTGGGATGCTTTGTCAGCAAATCCAGGTGCTATAGAATTATTAAAAGAAAATCGTAATAAAATAAAATGGGATATGTTATCTTCAAATCCAGCAGCTATGGATTTATTAAACGAAAATCCTAATGAAATAAATTTGAATAAATTATCAGAAAATCCAAATGCGATGGATTTGATAAAAGCTAATCTTCATAGAATAAATCTGAGTAGATTATCTGCAAATCCAAATCCGGAAGCCATAAAAATATTAGAAGAACATCCTGATGAAATAATATGGCATTTGTTATCGGCAAATCCATCAGCAATAGAACTATTAAAAAAATATCAAGATAATATTAACTGGAATTATTTATCAGGAAATCCAAGCATATTCGACGAAATATTGGTATAAATATAATTATAATTTATTAAGAAATTCTATATATCCTATCATATATATTATGTGTTTATTAAATGTATTCAAAAGATTTGCATACATTTCATTAATTACTTGTTTATTTTTTTGAGTACATAATTTTATTTTTTCTAAAATTTTTTAAAAACTTTTAAATTATTTATATTTTTTTAATTATGTACTCAAAAAATATATATATAGATTAATTAAGTTAATAATATAATTATGAAGGTTATTAAAAGAAATGGAGAGTATGAAGATGTTAGTTTCGATAAAGTTCTTATGCGTCTTAAAAATTTATCAAATGATTTGACTATAAATGTGTCAGAACTTGCACAAAAAGTTTGTTCCAGAATATATGATGGTGTAAAAACATGCGAATTAGATGAAATGGCTGCTTATTTGTGTAGTAGTATGTCTTTAAATAATCCTGAATATAATACACTAGCATCTCGTATCATTATTTCAAATCATCATAAAAATACATCTCCATCTTTTTCAGAGACTATTATTACCTTATATAATAATAAAGATATTCATAATAATAGTTATCCTTTAGTATCTGATGAACTATATAATATTGTTTCTAAAAATAAAGAAAAATTAAATACATATATTGATTATCAAAGAGATTATCTATTTGATTATTTCGGATTTAAAACATTAGAACGTGCCTATTTAATTAAAGTTGATAAAAAAATTATTGAAAGACCACAACATATGTGGATGAGAGTGGCAATTGGAATACATGGAAATGATATTAAAGATGTTTTACAGACATACGATTTATTAAGCAAGAAATATTTTACTCATGCTACCCCTACATTATTTAATTCTGGAACAAAAAGACCACAATTAAGTAGTTGTTTTTTATGTTCAATTAATGATGATAGTATATCTGGTATTTATGATTCTTTAAAAGAAATGGCCTTAATTTCTAAATATGCTGGAGGAATTGGTGTTCATATTCATCAAGTAAGAGGAAAAGGTAGTTATATCCGTGGTACAAATGGTACATCAAATGGTATTATACCTATGTTAAGAGTAATTAATAGTACAGCAAGATATGTTGATCAAGCAGGAAAAAGATTAGGAAGTATAGCTGTATATCTTGAAACATGGCATTGTGATGTAGAAGCATTTTTAGAATTAAAAAAAAATCATGGAAGTGAAGAAGAAAGATGTCGTGATTTATTTATGGCATTATGGGTTTCTGACTTATTTATGGAAAGGGTTAAAAATAATAAATTATGGTCTTTAATGTGTCCTGATAAATGTCCTGGATTAAGTGATGTATATGGTGAAGAATTTAACAAACTTTATGAAAAGTATGAAAGTGAAGAAAAGTATAATAAGCAAATTAAAGCTCAAGATTTATGGTTTAAAATTTTAGAAGCACAAATAGAACAAGGCGTCCCTTATATTTTATATAAAGACGCAGCAAATAATAAGAGTAATCAAAAAAATTTAGGAACTATTAAATCAAGTAATTTGTGTGCTGAAGTGCTAATATATTCTTCACCCGAAGAAACCGGAGTATGTAATTTAGCATCGATTTGCCTTCCATCATATATTGAAGATGGTGTTTTTAATTATAACAAATTACATGAAGTAGTAAAAGTAATCACTAAAAATTTGAATAAAGTTATTGATAAAAATTTTTATCCAACCGATAAAGGACGCGTTTCTAATTTTAAGAATAGACCTATTGGAATTGGTGTACAAGGTCTTGCTGATGTTTTTATGATACTTAAACATCCTTTTGAATCTAAAGAAGCAGCAAATATTAATAGCGATATATTTGAAACAATATATCATGGTGCGGTAGAAGCATCTGTGGAATTATCAAAAAAAAGATTTAATATTATTAATAAAATATTAGCTAAGGAAATTGATGAAGATATCAAAGATTATATCAATGAATATGAAATGAAAAATATTAATAGTAAATATTGTGGTGCTTATAGTACATTTGAAGGAAGCCCTATATCACATGGTTTATTTCAATTCGATTTGTGGAATGAAAAACCAAGTAATAGATATGAATGGGATAGTTTAAGAAATGATATTAAAGAATATGGAATACGTAACAGCTTATTAGTTTCACCTATGCCTACAGCATCTACATCACAAATTATGGGATTTAACGAAAGTTTTGAACCAATTACAAATAATATTTTTCAGAGAAAAACATTAAGTGGTGAATTTATTATTATAAATAAGTATTTAATTAAAGATTTAATAGATATGGGTTTATGGAATAAAGAAATGCGTGATACTATTATTCTACATGAAGGAAGTATTCAAAATATACCAAGTATTGATGCTACTACAAAGGAGTTATATAAAACATCATGGGAAATTAAACAACGTTCTATTATTGATATGTCTGCTGAAAGAGGAAAATATATTTGTCAAACACAAAGTTTAAATATATTTATTGAAGAACCAGATTTTCAAAAATTATCTTCAATGCATTTTTACGGACACTCAAAAGGACTTAAAACAGGTTCTTATTATTTGAGAACAAAGCCTAAAGCAAAAACTCAGCAATTTACTATAGATCCTGAATTTGCTAAAAAAAAAATGAAATGTGCCGAAAGTAATGGTGATAGTTGTATGTTATGTTCATCTTAATAATTTTTATAATTTAAAAATATATATAATAATTATTTAGAAGAAGTCTTTGATGAAGAAGTCTTTGATTTTGCTGATATAGCTTTTGGTTTTTTAACCATAGGTGTTTTTCTTTTTACTATTGAGTTTTTTTGTTTGAGTTTCGCCAATTCTTTTTCTATTTTAATTTTAGTTTTAATATCTTCAATTAGTTTCATTAGTTTAATAATTTTATCTTTATTTTTTATTTTGTTATTTTTTAATAATTTAATCTTATCTTTAATCTTATTTATTTTTAGTTGTTTATCTCCTCCTCCTCTTCTATTATTATTATATCCAACAAGTATTGGTGGTCTACGTCTATCTCTTGATCTTGAACTTGATCTAGGTCTATCTCTTGATCTTGATCTAGGTCTATCTCTTGATCTTGATCTAGGTCTATCTCTTGATCTTGATCTAGGTCTATCTCTTGATCTTGATCTATCTCTTGTTATTACAATATCTTCATTAATATCATCATAATATTTTTGTCCTATATATAATAAAATTTCTCCAATTTGTATTCTTTCTTCAGGTAAAATTTTTAAATCTGTAATGAAATTATTAATTCTAGCTTTCAAGGGTCTTGTAGGATCATCTATACTTTTCATATTTTTAAAATAAAAACCCACAGTTTTTAATATATTTGAAAAAAAATATTTATCGGCTTTTATTCCTTCACATAAAGAATTTTCTAAATGGCTATGTGATACATATATTCTACTATCATCAGTTTGATCAGGAATAGTAAAATGTAATCCCATATGTCTATTATTTCTTGTGAATAGACTAATATGAAAAATTTCTTTTATTACACCGCGTTCTATTTTAGATAATTCAAGAATAAATTTATCTGGGCCTGATATATTAACCTTTATGACATAATTACCGAAACGTTTTATATATTCATTTATATCAAATAATTTGTCATATAGTATTCCATCAATTCTTTTTTCAGTAAAATATTTTATTAAATTATCTATACAAACGTAATAAAAATCACCTAGTACACCAGCAGTATCACTATCTATACTTTTATCATCTCTAACTTCAACAGGTTTGCATGTAAAAAAAATGCTATTTTTTTTTACAAATGGATTATGATAAGCCATAAATACTATATTATTTTCTAATTATACAGGATATATAATTATATAAATATATAATATATTATTATAATAGTATATAGTATGTCAAATAATGAACCATTATTAATATCTTCTGATAGATTGACAATTTTTCCAATTGAACATTATGATATGTGGGAAATGTATAAAAAATCTGTTAGTGTATTTTGGACACCTGAAGAACTTGATTTATCAAAAGACATAGATGATTTTAATAAATTAAATAATAATGAAAAGTTTTTTATTAAACAAATCTTAGCATTTTTTAGTTCAAGTGATACTATTGTTAATATTAATTTGGGAGAAAGGTTTTTAAATGATGTACAAATACTCGAAGCAAAGTTTTTTTATAGCTTTCAAATGTCAATTGAAAATATTCATTCAGAGACATATTCTCTTCTAATTGATACATATTTTAAAGAAGCGAATGATAAAGAAGAAGCTCTAAATGCTATTAATTATATGCCCTGTATTAAAAAGAAAGCTGATTGGTGTTTTAAATGGATTAATGATGAAAAAGCACCATTTTCACAAAGATTACTTGCTTTTGCTTTAGTAGAAGGAGTATTTTTTAGCGGTGCCTTCTGTAGTATTTTTTGGCTTAAAGAACGTGGTTTAATGCCAGGATTATCAGTTTCAAATGAATTAATTAGCCGCGATGAAGGCATGCATGTCGAATTTGCTGTTCTCTTATATTCTAAGATAGTTAATAGATTATATCAAGAAATAGTTCATCAAATAGTTAAAGAAGCTGTTGAAGTAGAAAAGAATTTTATTATAGAAAGTATCCCTTGTTCTATGTTAGGCATGAACGCTGAACTAATGTCTATATATATTGAATTTGTTGCTGACAGATTACTAACACAACTTAACTATGAAAAAATATGGAACTCTAATAATCCATTCCCATTTATGGATAGAATTTCAATCGAGAGTAAATCAAATTTCTTTGAAAGTCGCGTATCACAATATAGCAAAGCTAATGTAGGAGGAAAACAAGAACATTCTAAAATACGCGAATTTTCTCTTGAAGCAGATTTTTAATTATATATAATTACTTAAAGAACTTATATATAATTTATATAAATATAGTATGGATAAAATTGGAAATATTTTCATTGAAATAAATAAACAAATTAATTATATAGTATCCGATTGTGATTTCATATTTTCAAACAATTATTTTAATTGCTTAGAGGAAATTTTAATAGTATTAAGAAATACTCTTTATAAATTACAAAATATATATTATAAATATATCTTATATCCTAAGTTAAAAAAAATTTAATTTTTATTACACAAATTATTATTTGTGATATTTTGTAATATTATAATATTTATTGTATTTATTGTATTTATTGTATTTATTTATTGTATTTATTGCGATATATCTTGTTGTGATAAACACAATTTTATTTCTCCTAGAGATGCTATAGTATATCTTAGAATAATAGGATAATTATTTTTAAGATATAATTCTACATTATTGGATAAATTAGTACATTTTGTAAATATAGATAAGTATTTTAGACTAAAAATACCTTGTATAATTTCCTGCTCTTCATCTGTACTATTCTTTTTTATAGTAATCGTTTGTGATTTTTCTGCTCCAAGTATAGTTTCTTGATTGCAAAAATCTCCTTTACAGCTTAAAATTAACTTATCACCTATATTTCTAAATTCAATAAATTCAGCAAGATTATTCATATCACGAATAATTTTCTGAAGATAATTTGATGGCATATTTATAATAGTATGAAAATCTACAGGAGGTATATCTAAATTTAAAACATCAATATCTAAAACAGATAATTTATAATTAGTTTTATAATTTTTGTCATTATTTTCAATAGTTATACCTAAATGATTAGGATCATCCTTTTTAATATATATAGATAATATATCATTGTTTGTAATTGTTTTAATTAAAGCATGAAGACGAAGCATATTAATGCCAACATAAGTCTTCTTAGCACATTCATATATTTCAAATTTGTCCGCTTCTAATTTAAGATGTATAAGAACTATATGTGTATTATCCATAGCAACTATTTTTATACCTGTTTCATCTATTTCCAAATTTACATCCATTAATATTTCTTTAAGGGCATCTATTACCTGTTTAAATGTTGATGCTTGTATAGTTTTAATATTTAATAAAAATTCACTTTCCATATAATAAATAAAATATAATATCTCCTTAAATATTATTTATTCCAATAGAAGATAATATTATAAATGTTATTAAAAGAATAGTTGTAAATGTTAAAATTATTAAAGTTGTATAATCAAACTTTTCGCTTAAATTAAATTTAGTTAAATATAGTATAATAAATAATTTTATATTAATATATACATAATAAAATATAAAATGCAAATTATATTTTATACCACCATTCATATTTACATAATACTCTATATCATTTAAAATTATCTTATTTTTTTTATATAATTCTTTAAAATAATTATATATATCATTTTTTTGCATCAACCATGTAATTATAATTATAGTAGCGAAAGTGACATTAATCAACATATAAATAAATACATCCTTCAAATTTCTAATAAAATTTCTTTCTGTATCATTCTCTTGATAATATATTGGATATTCTTGATAATTTTTCCTATTTTCAGTTGTTTTTAAGATTTCTGTAAGACAACTAGGAGGATTAGTATCAGAGCTCATAGAATATTCTTATTTAATGTATTATAATATTTTATTATTAGATATAGCTATATTAAAAATTATAATAATAATTATTAAATTTATAAAATATGTTATAAATAATTCATAATTTATTACATTATCTGCTATAGTTTTAATATTGTCTGGACTATCAGAATCTAATTTTTTTATTATTGAAATAGGTAGTGCTTCTTTTATTTTATTTTCATCTAATGTATGATATTCTATTTTTTTTTTATTTATTTGATAATATATATTTTTAATAATATTCATTAATGCATTAGATGTATCATCTCTTATATTTTTTTCTTTTTTTTGTATTAATTTATGATACATTAAATTAAGTTTCATAGGATCTTGTCGTGGGGAGGAGGAATTTTGGCTGTTTATATTATATTCTGTTATATATGTTTTAATAATATCTTCTATAATTTTTTTTATTTTATTATTTTCATTTTCATCCTTATTAATATTTCTAAATGTATCATCCATATCAATATTTATAGTTGTAGTTCGCATTTTTTGTTTTTGCAATAATAATAATCTAAACAATCTATTGTTTCTATAATTATTTATATGTTCTGTTAGTTCTGTATCAGTAGAAATATATTTTTCATTTTGGGATATTGCATCTATCACATTTGTTTTCTTAGATAATAATTTATTAAAATAGTAATGTAATAATATGTTAAAATAATGGTCTACGAAAACATTAATATAATCATCATTTTCTTCTTTATAGTCGCCAAAAATACTTTTATATTTTTTTTCCCTATCAATATCAAAAAAGCTCTTTTTTAAAATAAATTTATTCCATAATACCTTACCATCATAATTATTATAGAAAAATACTTGATCCTTAAAAAAATTTTCATTTGTAAAATTATTTATTATTTTATTCTTAATATCATATTGTTTAAAAAATTTTATTAATTTTCTTATTTTATAAATTAATTTATCCTTATAATCATTATCAAAAACAAATTTATTAATAAAATTTTCTAAATTTATTTTTGCTGCTTCACCTGTAGGATTATCAATAAATTTATTACATTCTGTTCCACTAGATTCTGTTCCACTAGTATCACTCAATATTTTATTAATAAAAGTATAAAAATCATTGTCATTATTATTTATTAACTTATTTTCTTTATCATAATATTTTTCATATATTAAATTTCCTAATTCATTATAATCATTACCAAAATTAATGTAATCGTACTCTTTACTATCTAATCTATTTTTAGATTCTTCTTCATTTTTATTTCCTAATGTTACATTATATTTATCAAGAGGTGAATTATTATAATATATTAACGACATAAATACATTCGTTATTATGTATAATTCTAAATATCTACCTGCTTCTTTACTATTATGAGGTTGATTATTATCTGAATTACCTATAATAGGTATAATCATATTATTCATATCATTTAAATCACGTTTATAAGAACTATTTAATACACCATAAATAACATTTGAATTATAATCAGTATTAAAATTAATAAATATTAATATATATATAATAAATAATAGTAATAATATAATTGGAAATATAATTTCATATGTATATTTATATATTAAATCGACATTAGGTATATAAAAAAATATTATACATAATATTCCAGCACCAAATATTGCTAAAATATAATATATTAATGTTTTAATATTTTTAATATAATACGGACCTATATTATATTCTAAATCATAATATCCTGATACTTCCAAATTTTGTAAAATATTAAAATATTTTTCATAAAATGTATTTTCACTATTATAAGAAAAATCTACAGAATAATTATTTATACTTTCATTTTGTGTACTAAATGGTTCATAATCTATTCCGAATAAAAGCTCATTATACTTGGTAACATCAAGTTTTACATCATAAACGTAATAATCAGTAATTTTTTTTTTAATTTCTTTTATTTCATTTTGTTTAATAGGACCTGGATAAATTATAATTCCATATGTATAATCAGCAATCTCCAGTAATTTAGCATGTTTAATATAATAATTATTTTTTTCCTTGTTAGTTACATTATCATCTATATTAGACATTTCTTTATAAAAATGCTTAAGTTCATTTATAATGAAACAAATTATTATTTTTAATAATGTATTTGCTTTAGTTTCATCGGCAGTGGTAATTTCTTCTAATTTTTGAAAAAAATCATCATATTTTATTGATTTTTTAAAATCTCCTAAAGTTAAATTATTTAATATATTAATAGGGTCGTATGATTTTCCAGCTTTATTCTCTGTATTTATTTTTATAGCTTCATAATATATATCATACTCATTTTTATCCGATGGAAATAATTCATTTTTTTCTATTTTATCAATATAATCTTTAATATTTTCTCTTTTAACTGCTAATGTTATAGATGTTTCATAAGTATTTTGTATAGGATCATATAATAAATTTATGTCTGTTTGTTTAATTTCAGTTGATAATTTATATCCAGCACTAGTATAACATTCTTTGACAATATTTCGTGAATCATATTTTGAAGATAATTGATTAATTTTATTATCTAAATTTTTAGAGATGACATTAATTATATTATCATTAAGTTTTGGATAATTATTTTCTGCAAATGATAAAACTATGTTTATTATATTTAAAATTAAATAAGTAAACATAATTACGATTATTATATATCCAACACACAAATATTTATATTTTTTACCTTTAGTATAATTTTCATCAGGATAATGTAATATTTCAGCAAATTGAATAGATAGAATTATATATATTAATCCAAGTGATATAATTGGTAATATTATATATAAATATGTACTATTAATATTTAATGTATTAATTTCTTTTAAATATGAATCATTAAAATTAAAATAATTAATATAACCTTCTTTATCGTATGGAACATATCTTAATATTATTATAAATAATACAGCTACAAATGTAATAAATGATAATATATATGGTATAAATTTTATAATATTAACAATTATATTACCATCAATATTATTGATTAATGGATAAAATATATTATTATATTCAATTAAATTGTAAAATAGATTTAAATATATTAATATAATTAATATCATTATCATATAATAATATGTTTTAGTATTGAAAATATCATTTGAAGATATTAAATTATAACTATTATCTGCTAATTTAAATCTTGCTGTTTCAGCTTCACAATAAATATCATTACAATATTTTTTAATATTAATATCGGAGACATTTACTATATAATAAATTTTAAATAAAGATAGTGATATATTTTTTAATTCATTTATATATATTATTATCATCATAACAAACATTATAAATAATAATGTATTCATTTTATAAATATAATGTACTTTATACCTTATAAAGAAAAAAAAGAATATTAAATTATTCTAAATGCTTTTTAATAATATGTATAGAAATTAAAAATGTGTAAATTAAAATAATTATAAATGATATAGCGGTAAAGTTAGATTTTAAACATTTTGATAATATATATATTGACATAAAAATTAATATTACATAAGCAGGTATAAATCGTGTAATACTATCAAACTTTTCATTTATATTATCAATATTTACCTTATTATTATAATACTCTATTTTTTCTAAATTTTCTAATGTTAATTTATAATTTTTACTATTAGAATATGATAATGGTTTATTTTTATTATTTAAATTTATTAATTCTCTGATAAATTTTTCATTCAAAGATAATTCACTTACAGATTTAATTTTATTACCTGAATAATTTTTTATAATAGTTAAAATATTTTTATTTTCTTCTTGCTTATCTTCCTTAATTATTATATCTAATTCTTTAATTAACATTACATAATCATATATGTTAGTATCTTTATAAACTTCTGTAATTTTCTTTAAAATAAAAGAAAAAATAATTGTAAAAATGGCAACATTAAAGAACGCTAATAACGTTGAATATAAATAATAAATATTATTTTCATTTATATCATTTTCATATTTACCATAACTATTAACTATATTATATATATTTAACAAAAATATTATCCATAAAATAATAAATAAAGGTATATTATAATGTAAATAATCATTATAAATTTTCATTATATTGAATTGTCCATCAATTATACTATACATATGATTAAATGATTTCTTATCAGTTTTACTACCTTCATTTGAAAAATTAAAATATCTATCTAATTTATCAAATTCAAATAGAAATTTCGATATATTCCACATATAAGTATTTTTAATTTGTTTATCTTGAATATATATATTTTTGTTGTTACTACAAATGGTGTTGTATAATTCTACATTGTTGTTCAAATCTTTACAATATTTTAAATATATTAATGGTAAAAATCCAATAAACATTAATATTAAAATAATAGTAGTTACTATTACTAATTCAAAACTTTCAATCATATTTTTATTCTAATATATATTATATTATAAGTTATTATAAAATAGGTCTAATAGCATTATTCCTATATGTTGCTGAATTAACATTCTTTAATTCATCAAAAAATTCTTTTATTTTTCTTATTTTTTCACTTTCATCTACAGCATATGTATTATACAAGTTCTTTGTTTTATCATATGTTTTCAATAATGTTTCTTTGCATCTGCCATAATCTTTATAATATGATAAAGTACCAGGTAAATCATATTGTAAATCACTTGATAAACCATTTAAATAATTAGAAAAATCCATAAAATCTCCCATCATATTAAACAAATCACCATAATCTTCATCTTCATCTTCTGTTTGTGGAATATTATATTTTTGTTTTTCATGTGTTAATTTTAAATCTTCAAATGTCATAGTAGTAAAGCTCATTTATTTATAATATTGTAATAAAAAAATAAAAATTGATTAAATCCTTTTAGATTATGTATAATCAAATATGACTTCTAACAAAACTCTTTCTATTATTGTTAAGGACAAAATTATCAATATGTCTGATAATTTGAATGATAAAGAAATTATAAATTATATTAAAGAAGCTATTAAAGAAGCAAAGATTGAAGTTAAAACTAAAAAGGTATCAAAAAATAATAACAGCGATGAAAAGCCAAAATACTCTCTTTCAGCATATCAAGAATTTATGAAAGAACAGCAAGTTATTTTCAAAGAAAAATTTCCTAATCTTTCAAGCAAAGAAAGATTGGGTAAAATTGCGGAAGAATGGAATAAAGTAAAATTAGATAAAAAAAATAATGAAATTAATGTTCCAGTAAATGTTACCGATAATGTTCCAGTAAATGTTACCGATAATGTTCCTGTAAATGTTCCTGATAATGTTCCTGATAATGTTCCAGTAAATGTTACCGATAATGTTCCTGATAATGTTCCTGTAAATGTTCCTGATAATGTTCCTGTAAATGTTCCTGATAATGTTCCTGATAATGTTCCTGATAATGTTCCTGATAATGTTCCTGATAATGTTCCTGATAATGTTCCAGTAAATGTTACCGATAATGTTCCTAAACAAAGGAAAAAAAATATGCAACTTACTGTTGAAGTACCTGTTCCTATGTCTACTAAAAAAAAAGCTAAATAATAAATATTATTAAATATTATTATATATATTTAACAAGTGATAAATATGTAGCAAAACCATCGGCAATATTAACATTATTATTATAATTAGACATTCTAATATCAAAATGACACCAGTTATTTCTGTATTTTGGTGGAATAAAATTCATTAAAAATAAACTTGACATAAGACCATCACTATTTTTACATTCATATCCATGATTTTTTACATCAGCTATTTTTGATTTTATATATGACATATATTCAAGCCACGCTGGTATTCTTATATTTTTTTCACCATATTTTTCACCATATTCAATTATTTTATTAGATATTTTTTCATTCGTAGTAAAATATGTAAAGCTACTATGACAATTTATTCTTTCTGACCATCCTGTTAATGTAGCAAAATCAAATATATAATCTGGTTTATATTTATTACAAGCATATGTTAATACATCAGCCATTATTAATCTTCCTTCAGCATCTGTATTTACAATTTCTACGGTTTGTCCATTATATGCTTTAATAATATCATTAGGTTTTATAGCTGAATTAGATATTATATTTTCTACAAGGGGACAAAAACATATTATTCTATTTTTATATTTTAGTTTAGATAATATATATATAATATTAATACTTATAGATGCTCCTTCCTTATCCATATACATATTATTCATATGTGACGGAGATTTTAAAGAATATCCTCCTGTATCAATAGTAACACCTTTGCCAATCAAACATATACTCTTTTTATATTTAGGAGGAGTATATTCTATAATCAAAAATCGTGGTTTATTTATTGAAGAACCTCCAACAGCATTTATTAAATTTAATCCTAATCTTTTAATATCCTTATCATTATATACTTTTATTTTAATATCTTTTATATTTTTAAAAAAATTTATTGAATATTTCGAAAAATTATCAGGAGTAGACATATTAGATGGTTCATTTATTAAATTCCTTGTAATATTAGAACCATATATAATAGTAATTAAATTTTTTTTATTCTCATTTGATAATTTGGGAACATAAAAATATATATTTTTATGAGATTTTATATCTCGTTTATATTTGTCAAATGTATAAAATCCTTGTAGAATTCTATAAATAAAAGCATCAATATATTTAGAATCCAATTTTTCTAAATTAAATATAATATTTTTTTTAAAGTTATTATTATACTTAATAATTATTTTAATTTCTGATGAAGCATTTATTATATCTAAATGATTTTTAATGCATATATCGCTATTATTACTTGAAGAAACATTTATTATATTATTATTATTATTATTATTATTATTATAATCTATATCTTTAATAAAATAAATATTCATTATAATATTCCTAATAATAATACATAAAAATAAAAATAATTATAATTATAAATAGTTGTACGCCTTATATTTTTATTTCTTTCGTTACATCTGTAATAACAGAATTTTCAATTCTATATATTTTATCAGCAATTTCTAAAGCAGAATATTTATGAGCTATTATAATCATTGTAATATTCTTTTCATTACAACAATTTTTAATTGTATTTTGAACTATTTCTTCACAAGCAGGATCTAATGCTGATGTAGCTTCGTCAAAAATTAATATATTAGGATTTCTAATTAATGCACGTGCAATAGATATTCTCTGTTTTTGCCCTCCAGATAAAGAACTTAGTTCAGTGCCTTCAAGAATAGTATTATATTTATTTGGCAGTGTTGATATAAACTCGTGAGCATTTGCTTTAATAGCAGCATTTATAATATCTTCTTCTTTAATATTTTCCATCCCATATGCTATATTATTTGCTATTGTATCACTAAATAATATACTATCTTGTGCAACATATCCTATTCTTTGTTTTAACCATTTATTATTATATGTATTAAAATCAATGTCATCAATATAAATATTGCCTTTTTGTATAGACAAAATATTTATTAGACATTTAATTATAGTACTTTTTCCAGAGCCTGAGCTACCAATTATAGCAATTTTTTCACCTGGATTAATTTTAAAATTAAAATTTTCTATTAAATTATTTTCTGCTTTTTCATATTTAAAATATACATTCCTAAATTCTATTTTTCCATCAAGATTATTATTAAGAGGTATATAATATCCTCTCTGTTCTATATTAGTTGTATCAAGCATATCTATTATTCTTTTATAAGGTTCCTTGCATTTTAAAAATTCATTATTATAATTTATAACAGCCATAACATTTTCATATAAACTCTGATTATGTATGATAAATGATATTAAACCTTCTGTATTATTTAAATATTTTGCTGCAATAATTATTCCAATAGTTGTAAAAGTTGGAATATTACTTATTAACAATAAATTTATACCATATAATATTGTCTCTTTAAAAATATATTTTAATTGATTATTACTAAATTTTGTATGTTTATTATTAGATATGTCTTCTGTAGCATATGTTTTTATAATTGAAATATGTGATATAGTCTCGTGAATATGTGTATTAGTATTTTTATTTAAATCTTCATATCCTTTCATCGTAATTTTATTAGTATTTTCGTATAATTTAGAAATTAAAATATTAATAGGAATTAATAAACAAACTATAATAGTTAATTTCCATGATATTTTGTTAAGCATCCATAATGTAGCTATTATATGAACAAATGATCTTGATATAACATTAAAATTTAAAGAAATACGTTCTGAAACTATTCTTACATCATTATTAATATATTCTAATAATTTATTAACAGGAGTTTTTTCATAAAAAGTTGGATGTTGATTTATTAATTTATCATATATAATTTTTCGCAATCTAATATTCATACAATTACCTGAATATGTAAAGCAAGCTCCTCTTAATGAACAAGCAAACATTGCCAAAATATTTGCATATAATAAAAGTAATAATCTATTTTTCGAAAAATCACCCAACATTATTTTACCCATATGCTCATTGGCATATACACCATAATATGAACCAGCACAACCAAATATTAATCCAGCTATACTATATTTCTTATCATTATCCGCTAATTCAATATATCGTTTTAACAATTTCATATATTTATATATTTATTATGTTTAAATATTATTTATATATTTATATATTTATGTGGTAAGGAGTTTTATTTATAATTTTCATAGATTTAGTTAATTTAGTCTTGAAAATATTTTCAGCATTTTTTTTAAATACATTTTCAATTAAAAAATTAAATAATTCAATTCGTATATTAGATTTATCTTCTTTATATGTTTTAAATTTGCTCATTAATAATGTTAAGATGTTATTCATTTCCAATGAAAAATCCATATTAGGAGAATAATCAATGTCATCAGAATCATAATTTACATTTAAAAATGTTGGTATTATTTCACAATAATCTTTAATAATTTTAAGTGAATTATCATTATTTATTTTTTCTACTATTCCAAAATCATAAATCATTATATTATATTTACATGCTTTTAGATATATACTTTGTTCATTAAAAATATAATGATAATACCCTTTTTCATTATTATAATGCCATAAAAAATTACCACCATGACAATCATTGTGAATTAGCGACAATAAATTATGAAATGTTCCAATAGATATAAATGTTTGGAATAATATATTATATAATAAATTATTATTCGATATTATATCTGGATTATTTAATAAAGAATCTAAATCTCCATTAGCTATTTCATTTACAGAAATTAAACTTGATTTTTCGCTAATATCACTTTTTCTACATATAGAACTTTTATATATTATCAAAAAATGTTTTGATAATTTTTTTTGAATGATTTCTTCAGTAATCTTATCCATTAAACTTATCTCGAATAAATTATCTTTTGTAGTTTTCATGACTTTTGTTGCTATTGGAAATACTCCAAATGTATTTATTATAGATGTTTTATATATCTTTCCATTAAAATTATCTTTACTAATTAATTTTTCTAAATTAATTATATTTCTTATTGTATATCCATTACTATTTGTAAATTGTTTTTTTTCTAAACAATCATCTTCTTTAATATCTTTTAATTTATTTATAATATAGTTTAAAAATAGTACTCTATTGTCAAGAGAATATTTATCGACAATTAATTTACTTTTTAAAAATTTAGATATTTTATTTGCATTTTTAAAATTACTATTATCGTTATCTATAGTTTCACTTAAAAAAACATTTTTTGAAGACATAGTAGAAGATGATTTACTACTTCTCGTTCTTTTAGAAGATGATTTACTACTTATCGTTCTTTTAGAAGATGATTTACTTCTTATCGTTCTTTTAGAAGATATACTGCGTCTAATAATTGCTTGAATGATTTTTAATGATTTTTCAATATCCTTATCCATATCTATATGTTATAAATATATAATTATATAAATAGATAATTATATTATATTATATTATAATGTTAAATGAAAAATATTATAAAATTTTTTATGAATATATTGTATGTACTGATATAGAAGAATATACTGAAAAAAAATCCAAGAAAATTAATACTAATATAACATATACTATACCGCCATATCAATATAATAAAATATATGCGTATCCGCTAAAATATGTATATAAGTAAATATATAAATTAATATATAAATTAATATATAAATTACAATAAGCATCTATTTTTCTTACTATCTTTAAGCTCTTCCTTTGTTGGTTCATAATTATTATTACTTATATCTATATCTTCAGGTATGTTTTCTTCTAATAATTTTTTAAACATTATGTTTTCTAATTCTTTATCAATATAAGTATCATTAACATAAAATGTATTTTTAGTACTCATAGTTCTTTCGTTTTCTATTGTACCATATTTCATAGGAACATATTGAATAAAATCATTTTTATTATTAATATCGTAACCTTTAAAAGGATGTAAAACTATATTATCTTCAGATATTACACCTATTATCTTAATTAATATAACATTTATTTTATATTCATTTGTTATTGCTACAACTTTAACATGTTTTCCTTGAAATTTACCTGCTCTATATAATATTAAATCAATATCAAACATATAATATTCTGGATAATTAGCATTATTTCTATATCTTAGCATTAAATCATGTACTATTTGTATTTTTTGTTTAGCATCTTTTCCCGGCAAATCCATTATTTTATTATTGTTTAATTTTTCATCTATGAATTTATATATTTTATTATAATAGTTTAATAATAATTTAATTTTATATTTATTTTTTTCAATTTTAGGATTTTTCCATTCTGTCCATTTGTTTCCTTCTACTGCTATAATTAAATCCTTACAATTATTTTTAAAAACCTCTTTTAATTTTTCATTGTAAGTATTATTATCAAATTCATAATAATATACATTTACAGCCTCTTTTTTAACATTAACATCATATGGAATACTTGAATTTATTATATGTCTATTCCAAGGATATTCTCCTGTATTTTCATACATAATACGAGTATTAGATGGCATATATTTAAACTTATTATTATAATTTATAGCATCATCTTTCATATTAAATTTTTCAAATTTTTCATCTGTATTATTTAAATATCTCTTAATTACAACAATAAATATTATTATAATTAAGATTATGGATATTACATTATATAATAATATTATATTACTATAATTTACATTCATATTATATGCTTCTATAATCTAATAAGGAAATTATTGTATTTAAAATTTTTTATCATATATTCATTATAAGTTTGTAGATATATATTTACACCAACTGAAAAGAAAAATGAGAAAACTATTATAAATATATGTTCTAATATATATATAATTATATAAAAATTGATGATTTTTAGTAATATTAAATCTTTAACATACAATAAACGACCAAGCAAAGACTAACAGCTAAATAAATACTAACAAATTAAATATGTACAGCAACTTTGAGAACGATGATATCTATGTAAATGTCAATATCTATGTAAATAAAAAGAACAAGCACAACAAGTTCAATATGAACAATAATGAGGATAATGTGAATAAAATTCTTATTACTCGCAAAAGAGATTCGAGATATGCTTATAAAAATCGTAGGATTGTTAATAAAGATTGGAAGGATTTCAATAATGGTCAATCTATTTGTACTCAGGCAGATTGGAATTGGGATTTGTGTTTTGATTGGGATTTGGAATATGATTATATGTCAATTTATCAAGATAATTCATCTATCCAAGCATCCCCTGGTGGATTTCCGGCATCTCCAGCATTGACTTATTGTTCATCATCTTCGTATCTAAAGTCATTTGATGGATATTCATTGGAATAACATTTAAGAAAAAAACACAAAATATATACCAGCATTAATAAATAAAAAATATAGAGTTTTATAAGATAACTATATTTTTTATTTTATATGTAATGTATATTTCCTGAATATTTAATTTTTTATTACATATTCATTATAAGTTTATAGAAATATATAAATGATACAAATATAAATAATACAGATGATATAAAATAGTATATTTCGTTAAAAGCAAAAAGAGACTTTTTAATATTATATTTCATATTGCTATATTTCTATATTTCTATAATTTTATAATTTTATAAAATGATAAGAATATTTTATTATTATTTAATTTTTTTATTTATATTTTCAGCAAATGTTATAATATATATAACCGCTAAAATAATAGAAAAAAGGGATATTGCTATGGATATTAAATAATATATATAATTATTATTAGCTAATATATTTTTTTTATATAATTTATAAAAATAATTATATCTTTTATAGTAAGGTAATTTTTGATAATTAAAAATCATATTATATATTTCTATAATCTAATAAAGAAATTAATATATTTAAATTGTTTTTTTTCCTATCATTAGTATCATTCTCGAAAGCATAATCATTATTATTTGTTTTTGATGATTTATTTTTATTTTCTATTTGAGCACAACATTTTAAATCAGTAGTATCAGGACATTCATAACAGAAAGGTTTATTATATTCTGTACTGCTATATTTAGTAAACCCAATCCTTTTAACACCAATTGGTAGTTCACAATATCCATTAACACATCCTCCCCTATTATTTTTGTATTTTTTATTAGATTTGTAATATGGACATTCATTATTGGAAGAGCATTTTTTATCCCATATACTATAATAATTTTTTTCAATTCCTTCCTTTGTATAATGAGAATCACATTCAAACTTATTTATAATATTGTTATTACCATAACACGCATATATATCTTTATTTAATGGATTAATAGTATTTTTTACATTATCATAATTTCTTTCTGTATGTTGTAGATAATCTTTAGGTAATTCTAATCTTGTTATAAAATTTTCTATTGTTTGAATATTTTGAATAATATCATATTTCATAGTAGGTATTAATGCTAAATCATCACTTAAAAATATATCATAACTTTTATCATCATCATCTTTGTTAAAGTAATATCTTATTCTATTATAATTATAATTTATTACAGGATAGAATAATTTTAACCTATATATATCAAAATCTTTTAATCCATTTATATAATATCTTGAATATTTTAATGTTTTCATATATTCACTTCCAATAACAACGTAAGTAAATAAATAATCAAATTGTTTTTCTATAAATTTTAAATCACCTACTTTAATTTTTCTTAATTTTATTTTTGTAATATCTTGTCTATATGCTTTAATTATTGCTTGAGTAAATAAATAATCGCTCATATAAATATATCCTATCGTTTTTCCGGTAAAATCCCATATACATTTTTCTATTCCAATTCTTGTATGACTTAAACACACAAATATTCCTTGATTATATACATCGCTTATTTTAATATTATTATTTAATATATATTTTGATATATACGGGTCTATTAAAAATTTGTATTTAGTTGTATTAATTTTTGGAATATTTGATATTTTACCATATTTTTTCATATAATCAATAGCACTTACTAAATCGGTATGTGCTATTGGAAATAAATTTTTTTTGTCAATGTTTAAAATATTATCATTAATATATGTATAATCATCATCATTTATAAAATATTCATTATATCTAGCATATAAATAATTTGTAAAATATTCATTATATACACCAAATACATATAATATGTATAATAATATACATAAAGTAATTATAACTACCAATATATTATTCATTTTTTTCTTTCCTTATTAAAGTAGTAGATAAAGAATGATTTCAAGAAAAATTATAAGTATTTCTATATATTTAATAATAGTTATACTAATATTTGTAATAAAACCCGATATAATGTTTAATTCAGAAGGAGAAATGAAACATTTTGGTTATTATAATAATGAAGAAACTACAATAATACCAGTAATATTAGTATTGCCAATATTGGCATTATTATTGTTTATACTTACATTAATGATTGAATGTATTTATACGTAATATATAAAAAATATAGAATTAATGAAATAAATTGACTTATGGAAGAAAATATAGAAGAAGATTACGATTTATTAAATATATTATGCGGTAATATAATATTCTATAAAGATATATTAAATTGGTTGAAAAATTTTAATTATAATTTAAAAATATCAAAAGAAAGTTGTATTATAATAACAGGTAAAACATGTATCGGTAAAACGTATTCAATCAATAAAATTTGTTCAATAATAAATTATGATATTATTAATATAAATAATAATAATTGCTTTAATTCTACAGAATTAACGGATATTATATTTAAAAGTACAACATCTTCACTTGTACAACAATTAACTAATAATATTAAAAAAAAGGTAATTATTATCGATAATTTTGATTGTATATATATGGCAGATAAAACTATAAATACAACACTTTTAAAAATATTACTTGATAATAAAATAAAGAATATACCTATAATTTGTATTGCAAATGAGGAGATAATTAGAAAAATAGGTGATATTAAGAAATTATGCAAAATATATAATTTAGAGATACCATCAAAAAACGAAATATGTAATTATTTATCAAATATTAAATATGAAAATAAGAAGTTATCAAAAAGTTATATTGAAAAATTATATGATATGTCCAAAGGTAATTTAAATAAATTATTTAATAATTTAGATAAAAAAAATGATGAAATATTATACGAAGATACACCAGATGATGAAATTGATATAAATATATTATATTTAAATACTTTTGATAGAAATAAGGTAGTAAAAATTATTAATAAAGAACAATGGGCTATACCTTTAAAATTTCATGAAAATATAATAATTGAATTAAATAATCGCAATATATCGCAGAAGAATAAAATAGAGTATTATAAACAATTTATAGATATTATGTGTCTATATGATTATTATATGTATAAAAATAATAATGAAATATGTGTTTCTATATTTGCTTATAATATATACGAGTTATCTTTATTTAAATACAAAAAAGGAGCTGTTCATAATTTAGGAAAATTTACTAAAATATTAACATATTTATCATTACAGAAAAAAAATATTAAGCAAAATTATAAATGTAATAAATTTCCTTTATATCAAATACAAAATTATCATATTAATTTGTGCAATAGAAAATTTATTTCCTTTAATTAGATAATCAAAAATAAATATGAGTAATGTAGGTTCCTCTCAAGAAAACAAAGATGTCGTAGAAAATATCAGTAAATCAATTGAAGAATATGTATCAAGTACTAAAGATAGTATAATAAATAATCCTGTTGTAAATAAAAGTTCTGAAGCATTTAAAACAGGTACTCAAGTATTTTCAACTGCTGTAAATAATATGAATATGGAAAATGCTAAAGAAGTCATGATGGATACTGTTACAAATAGTTCAAGTTCTATATATTTTATCATATTCCTTTTAGTATTAGCAGGAATAGTATGTTACATAATATATTATATAATAGTTGATAATGTAATATATCAAAAAAGGATATTATTACCTGGAACTGAAACACCTTTATTATGCACTAAATATAGTAAGCTACCATTTAGCGATATATTAGATAATGGCAATGGCAACAAAAGATCTTATTGTTTTTGGATATATATGTTAGATATTCAATCACAAGCCGGAGAATATAGACATATTGCTACTATAACTGCTAAAGGAAATACAAATAGTGAAATTGAAAAATCTTCTTTATGTATAAGAGTTAATAAACATAGAAATTCTATTGAATTTAGATTTGGTACAAATAACTCAAGTCCTACTACTTTAAAATATAATGAAGGTAGTGCAACATCTTTTTTAACTACCAATATAATGGTTGGAACAACACCCGTTAAATATTTAACTGGTGTAGAAATAAAGTATGTGCCAATTCAAAGATGGGTACATGTAGGTATTGTAATAAATGATAATGGAGGTGGAAGTATAACAACTTACATAGATGGAAATTTTGTCGAAACAATAAATAATAAAAATGTTAAAGAACAAGAATATTCATCTGGGGCTCAAATAGATACAAATAGATTGAATTTAAATCATATTGGGACATTATATGTAGGTGGATTGGAAACACCTCCTGCAGAAGTTCCTATGGGATTTTCTGGTCTCTTTAGCAGATTTACTATATTTAATTATGATTTAAATAGAAATGATATATATAAAGAATATAGTTCTGGTCCTATTAAAGGTGGGCTCTCTTCTATAGGTTTAGCAGCTTATGGAATAAGAAATCCTATATATAAATTAAATAAAACAGATCCTGTTATATACTACTAATAAATTTATATAAATATATATAAATTTTATTTATTTTTATTTCCATATTTAAAATAGATAGATAAAAATTTTTAAAATGGAGTATCACCCTATTACTCAAATTATAATATCTTTAATAATATTATTATTAATGGGATATGTAGCATATAATATATACTTAATAGAACTTCGCCATATGTTCAAAGGAAATAATGACATAAGAAAAGAGACAGAGATATTTAACGGAATTTTAGATTATGCTCAAGGAGAACTTAAATTTAATACTATTAATAAATTGCATCCATATTATATCGATATGTCCCCTTCTATTAATCAACAAGGGGGTGCTGAATATAGTTATAATTTTTGGTTATATGTAGATCAGAATAAATTAACTAGATTAAAAGAAAAGAATTCCGACGCTAATAATAGAAAAGATATTGTACTATTTTATAAAGGTGAAAAAACATTCTATAGTTATAAAAATAATTATAATTGTCAATATAAAAATGGGACTAATTATATTAATTTAATAACAAAAAATCCTCTTGTCAGAATAAATCATGATGGTACAACTATGGCAATAGATTATAATAATATTTTATCACCTGATTCATATCAAAATAATTCTATTTATAAACCTTGCGAATTTCAAAGTCCTAATTTAGATTGGCACGAAAAAAATAAAAATATGCTTGGTATATATGATATAACTTTTAATAATAAATGGTTTATGGTTACAATTGTAATTAAAGAAGTTGCTGATAATAATAATATATTAACAAAAAATCGTGCTTTATGTAGACTCTATATAAATGGTATGTTAATTTTTGAAAATAAAGTAGAAACAATGTATAATGATGATATATATTCAGCAACAATAAAACATAATAAATCACCATTTTATATTAATCCTGATTTTAATGTTGCTGATAATAATAATCCATATTTTAATATTATTAAAAGTGATTATATTAATGGAACAGGCACTACTGATGAAAGAGAAAAACTTAATATTTTAAGAGTAGCTGATTTAAAATATTTTAATTATGCTATTGATCAAGATAAGATAACAAGTATTTATAGAGATGGATTTAGAAAAGATGTTGTAACTATAGTAACACTTATGGAAAGAAAAAAACATTATGTATTATCTCAATATGAGTTAGACAATAACAAGATAAAAGAATTGTAATATTAATATATATATACTATTAAAACAATGCCTCCTAAAATATCATTAGCTGAATTATATACATTAAAAGATAGAAAAGAACACTCAAAATATATCACTTTTGATAATATAATTAATATATGTCATAAAAAAATTAAAAACACAGCAACTATTGGTGGAATGAATATATTTTATGAAATACCATATTATATATATGGAAAACCATTATATAAAATAGAAGATTGTATTAAATATGTCGTAGAATCCTTAAGAAATAATGGATTTTTTATACAGATTCTGCCTGAACCAAATACAAATATGATATATATATCATGGAACCCAAACGAAATAAACAAAAAAAAATTACTAAAATAAAATATATAAATAAAAATATTTAAATATTTATTTATATTATAATATAATGCAAATTTTTATTAAAACATTGACTGGTAAAACTATTACATTAGAAGTTGAAGCTTCAGATACTATTGATATGATTAAAAGTAAAATTCAAGATAAGGAGGGAATTCCTCCCGATCAGCAGCGTTTAATTTTTGCCGGTAAACAATTGGAAGATGGTAGAACTTTATCAGATTATAATATTCAAAAAGAATCAACTTTACATTTAGTTTTAAGACTTCGCGGAGGATGAAGTGTATAATAATAATTATTTATTTTTATAAAATTTTAGTAAATTATTAAAATGTTCTATTTTTTTTAATTTTTATAAAAAATTGATTTTATTTTGTAAATAAATTATTATACAAATGTCTAACAACATGAACGTATTCGCCAATTCTCTCAATAATACTTATGAGTATAATGAGGAATATACAGAACTTTTTAATGACAATTACGATGTTACTACTCTTCTAAACAACAAGACTAATAAGAAGTTTAAGAATGATTATAGTAATGAAATTCAATCTAAGATTAATAATCGTATCATTCAAATGCGTAAAAGAGATGGTCGTTATTCTCTGAAGAATCGTAGAATTGTTAATAATGATTGGAAGAGTTTTAATAACAATCAGTAAATTAGTATTATCAGTTATGTATATTTAGAGTTGTGTCGATTAATATGTAATATGTAAATATATATTATATATATTTTTATATTTTTTATATTTTTTATATTTTTTATATTTTTATATATATAATATATAGAATTATGAAAAAAACTACTAAGATAGTATTACCTAAACCAAATACTAATGTAAATGTAGATACTTTTTTTTCATCAAGATTAATACATTTTGATGATGAAAAAAATGGAATATTAAATATTGTAAAAATTAAAAGTGATTATATAAATTTACCCTCTACTGATAAAGTAAAGACTAAAACCTCTACTGGTAAAGTAAAGACTAAAACCTCTACTGGTAAAGTAAAGACTAAAACCTCTACTGATAAAGTAAAGACTAAAACCTCTACTGATAAAGTAAAGACTAAAACCTCTACTGATAAAGTAAAGACTAAAACCTCTACTGATAAAGTAAAGACTAA
>Ga0169931_10000889_pt1 | contig 49835 bp, 51 predicted proteins | sample Kivu_15m_20L_FD_129675 | JGI IMG/M metagenome (GOLD analysis project Ga0169931, IMG submission 129675) | Freshwater microbial communities from Lake Kivu, Western Province, Rwanda to study Microbial Dark Matter (Phase II) - Kivu_15m_20L... | ecosystem: Environmental > Aquatic > Freshwater > Lake...
ACAAACCGGTGAAAAATGCCTTTTGCCCGAATGGCAATTTTGGCGGACTGCTCGCAGCGTTCGGCTGAACGAACGAACTCGACGACTACTTTAGCAGCATGCTTGAAGCATTTAAAGCAGCCTTTCGGGGTGTCGGTATCGCGTGGCTTTACGAGCGCCACCTCAAGGTGCATACCGTGGCTATGGTAAGCGTTTGCTGCGTGGCCGCGTACGTTGAGGTTTCGCGGATCGAGTGGGCGATTTTGCTTCTTTGCTTTGGTTTGGTAACCTCATTGGAATACGCCAACTCGGCATTGGAGCGGCTGGCAAACCGCGTAACGTCGGAGCGCGACCCCTTAATTCGCGACACCAAAGACATGGCCGCCGGCGCAGTTTTGGTGGCGTCTGTCGCTTCAGCTGGGGTCGGATTGCTCATTTTAGGACCCCCCTTGTTGCGCCTAATTATTGGATGATGAACGTAGATTTTTGGAAGACGCAGCGCGAATCCGCGCTTCAAACGATTCAAAACCGGGGCTGGTCGGGCTTGGTTGAGGTGTGCGAAGGCCTTCGCAAGGCGGTTCCGCACTACCAATGGGTGGGAATTTATTGGATGAACAACGCGGAGCAAGCCCTACACCTCGGGCCCTTTGCTGGCGCGGAGACGGAGCACCGGGTGATACCCTACGGTCGCGGAATTTGCGGTCAGGTCGCGTTAAGCGGTCAAACGTTTGAAGTGCCCGACGTGTGGGCGCAGGACAACTACCTCGCGTGCTCGATGGAAACCAAGGCTGAGTTGGTGGTTCCAATTTACCGTGGATCGGTGCTTATAGGACAAATCGATATTGACAGCCACTACTTGGATCCGTTTTCGGCAGAAGACGAAGAACTGCTTTACGGCATAGCCGAAGCCATTGGCAGGCTACCTGAGGCGACCGCTATTGGTTGAAGCGGATCGCCTCGACCGGATCAAGTCGGGCGGCCATTTCAGCCGGGGCGTAGCCCGCGATCAAGCCGATAATTGCCGAAAGTCCGATGCCCGTAAGCACGTTTTCGATCGAGACCGACAGATCAAAATCCGAAACTTCAGCGCCCACATAAATCAAGATTCCGGCCAGTGCCAATCCGATTAGTCCTCCTACGAGGCTGAGCAGCACACTTTCGAGTAAAAACTGAGCGAGGATGAATCCGCGCTTGGCCCCAAGGGCTTTTTGTACGCCGATTTGGCCGGTGCGTTCGCGCACGCTCACGAACATGATGTTGGCGATGCCAAAGCCACCCACGAGGATACTGAATCCCCCGATAACCGTGCCTGCCAAGCCGATAACACCAAACATTTCATCGAGTCCCGAGCTAAGTGTCGAGGGTTCGTTGAGGGCAAATGAGTCGTCTGCAGCGGGAGCTTGGCGCCGGATTTTTCGCATCACCGAACGGACCTGCTCCTTGAGCTCTGCGACCGAAACCCCTTGCTCAGCGCGCACTTGGATGGCCGAACCGTTCATTTCATCGCCGATGTGGCTCAAGACCCATTTGGCGGGCACGACGACGCGGGCGTCGTGGGTTTCGTCGACAAGGGAACTGCCCTCTCGACCGAGTACGCCAAGCACCTGAAATTCTGAACCTAAGATGCGGACTGAGCTACCGACAAGGCGACCACCCGACGCCAATCCATCTGCCACATCTGCCCCCAAAAGGCAATACTGCAGTCCACTCCGCAATTCGCGGTCGGTAAAATATCGACCTTCTTCAAAAGTCAATTTGTTGAGTTGAGCGTAATCAAACGTGATCCCGCGAACTTCAGTTTGTTCGACCGAAGAGTTGCCGCGAGAGACCGTCGCCGAGGTTCCGTTGATGAGCACGATGGCGTCAGCGCCGCGCACCCCGTACTCCTTGAGCCGCTGGTAGTCGTCGTAGCCCACTTCGGGGCGCTGAAAGTACTTCCACCAGGGGTACTCTCCTCCGCCCCCGCCCCAAGGCCATTTTTGAACGTAGACGACGTCGGTGCCGAGGCCTTGAACACTTTGTCTAATGTTGCGCTCAAGGCTGTCCACTACTGCGTAGACGGAGATTATAGAAAAAATTCCTACAGCAATTCCCAGTAGCGAGAGTACCGTGCGCAAGAGGTTCGCGGCCATCGCATTCCAGGCCAGCCGACCTGATTCCCAAACCAAAAAAAATAGGTCGCGCACAGCTGCAATTTAGTCAAAGTTCATGCCATGTTCTGCGTACTTTTGCAGCCTTCATTTTCAAATTCTCGGCAACGTGCAAAAAGTCGGCTCCGCCCTCATTTCGGTGTACCACAAAGAAGGTCTAGAGCCCGTGGTTCGGCAACTTTACCAACTCGGAGTCAAGCTGTACAGCACCGGCGGAACCCAAACGTTTATTGAAGGACTGGGCATACCGGTAACAGCCGTTGAAAACGTAACGGGCTTCCCGAGCATCCTCGATGGGCGCGTAAAAACTTTACACCCGTTGGTTTTTGGCGGAATTCTTTGGCGCCGCGACCGCAAAGACGACCGCGACACGGTAGAGCGATTTGGGATTCCGAGCTTCGACATGGTCGTGGTCGACCTGTATCCGTTTGAAGACACGGTGGCTTCTGGAGCTTCAGAGGCCGACATCATCGAGAAAATTGACATCGGCGGAATTTCGCTCATTCGCGCGGCCGCTAAAAACTTTGAGCACTGCTGGATCGTGAGCTCGCGTAGCCAGTACGCCGACGTCCTCGAGCTACTGAAAACCCAGGGCGGAATGTTGCGCCGGGAACAACGCAAAGCCTTTGCCGGAGCCGCGTTTCAGACGAGCCAGCACTACGACGCCCACATTGCCGCTTGGACGTTGGGCAGCGAACAACCGTTTGCTACGCTAAGCGGTCCGCGCCACGCCTTGCGCTACGGAGAAAATCCGCACCAAAAAGCATGGTTCGTGGGCGACCTTAGTCAGCAGCTTGAACAATTGTCGGGCAAAGAGCTTAGTTACAACAATTTGCTGGACGTTGAGGCCGCGCTGGATTACGCCGCTGAGGGCCACAGCGCCACCGTCGCGGTGATCAAGCACAACAATGCCTGCGGTATGGCGAGCCGCCCCAGCCTACTGGACGCGTGGAATGCCGCACTCGCCGCCGACCCCGTTTCGGCCTTTGGCGGCGTGATTGCGTGCAACCAGCCCGTTGATCTTGCGACCGCCGAGGCGATGAACAGCTTGTTTTTTGAGGTACTGCTCGCCCCCGGATTCGCCCCCGAAGCTCTTGAACTTTTGCAGCAAAAAAAGAACCGCATCTTGGTGAAAACCAACGCAGTGAAGCCTACCGAACACCGCGTTCGTTCGGTGCTCAACGGGGTGCTGATTCAGGAGCGCGACCACCACACCGACTCCGCCGCCGACCTGCGCGTGGTTACCAAGGTCGCCCCCACTCCCGAACAGGTGGCTGACCTGCTTTATGCCTCGGCACTCAGCAAGCACACCAAGAGCAACACGATTGTCTTGGTTAAAAACCAGCAATTAATTGCGGCCGGCACGGGGCAAACTTCACGGGTCGACGCCTTGCAGCAAGCCATCCACAAAGCAAAATCTTTTGGAATGTCGTTAAAAGATGCCGTAATGGCGTCGGATGCATTTTTTCCTTTCCCAGATTGTGTTGAAATTGCATACCAAGAAGGAATCACAGCCGTCATTCAGCCGGGCGGTAGCGTAAAGGACGATTTAAGCGTTCAGTACTGCGACCAGCACGGCATGGCGATGGTGATGACCGGCATTCGTCACTTCAAACACTAAACCCGAACATGGGATTATTTGACTTCCTCACCTACGACATCGCCATTGACCTCGGTACGGCGAACACCTTGATCATTCACAACGACAAGGTGGTTGTCGACGCGCCATCGATTGTGGCGCTGGACCGTTCGACGAACGCCATCCTCGCCATTGGCCACGAGGCGATGCAAATGCACGGCAAAACGCACGAGAACATTCGCACCGTTCGCCCCTTGAAAGACGGCGTAATTGCGGATTTCGTGGCCTCCGAGCACATGATTCGCGAGATGATCAAAAGCATTCCCGCGTTGAAAAACAAGTGGTTTGCGCCCTCCCTGCGCATGGTGATTTGCATTCCCAGCGGAATTACCGAGGTGGAGAAGCGCGCCGTTCGCGATTCCGCCGAGCACGCCAACGCCAAAGAGGTCTACTTGATCCATGAGCCCATGGCCGCCGCCATTGGTATCGGGGTGGACGTTCTTGAACCCAAGGGCAACATGATCATCGACATCGGTGGCGGCACCACCGAAATCGCCGTACTTGCCTTAGGCGGAATTGTTTGCGACAAGAGTGTTAAAGTCGCGGGCGACGTGTTCACGAACGACATCGCCTACTACATGCGTACCATGCACAACCTGTATGTGGGTGACCGCTCTGCTGAGTTGATCAAAATCAATGTGGGTTCAGCGCTCGAAAATCTTGCCTCGCCACCTGAGGATATGAGTGTACAAGGGCGTGACTTGATTTCGGGCAAGCCAAAACAAGTCGATATTTCGTACAAAGAAATTGCTCGCGCCCTGGATAAGTCGCTTATGCGAATTGAAGAAGCTGTAATGGAGGCCCTTTCGTTAACTCCCCCAGAGCTTTCAGCGGACATTTACAATTCAGGTATTTATATGGCGGGTGGCGGTTCGCTACTTCGTGGACTGGACCAAAGAATTTCTGCGCGCACTGACCTGCCGGTTTATGTAGCCGAGGATCCACTCCGCGCCGTCGTTCGCGGTACGGGTATCGCGCTGAAAAACCTCGAGAAGTACCGTACGCTTTTGATGCGCTAAGCGATGCAGAACATTCTGCGGTTTTTCATTCGGTACCGCATGGTTCTGTCCTTGCTGTTGCTTCAGTCACTGGGGCTCAGCTTGACCTATGCCCGTTCACTTGCTCATGAGAACCTATTTTGGGCCAACGTCTTAGAGCGCCAAGCCCAGTGGCGTGGGTGGCTTCACAGCTGGGAGGCCTACCTCAATTTGCGTCAAGAAAACAATGTGCTAATTGCTGAATTGGCCAAGGTGCGGAGCGCCCAAGAACCCGACACCACCAAGCCCGCGGTCCAAGCCTACGAAGAGTTTGGATTCGATATGATTCCAGGTCGCCTCATGTTTGTTTCACACAACAGTGCTGAACCTTGGGGATTAATCGACATCGGCACTAACGCTGGTTTAACACCACCCTTTGCGGTATTGGGCACCAAGGGCATTGTAGGTATTGCGTATGAAGCCTCGGAGCACTTCAGTCGAGTTACGCCATTAAGCCACCCCTCAATGCGAATTTCTGCTTCAGCCGAACGCACCGGGCACTTTGGCACCCTTCAATGGCATAGCGGCAACACGCGTTATGCCGACCTTGTAGACGTGGCCTATGAGGCACAGCTTAAACCGGGTGACCGGATTGTGACCGATGCGCGCTCCGAACTCTTCCCTGCGGGCTGGCTCATTGGGACGATCGAACGCGTTGAGGTCGATTCAACCCAGTTTACCCAAACCGCCCTCGTCCGCCTCGCCGCCGACCTCAACCGGCAGCAGGGAATTATGGCCGCCTTCAACATCCGCAAAGCGGAACGAGACAGTATTGCCCCATGACGCGTATTGGCCCCTGGATCACATTTATTTTCTGGATCATCCTGCTCCAGATATTTGTCCTGAGTTACGTCGAAGTCGGCGGCTACCTCAGCCCCTACCTCTACCCGTTAATATTGGTGCTTGCCCCGGCAAACTTTAATCGGTACGGACTCCTTATGATCAGTGCCTTACTTGGATTGGGAATTGACCTTCACGAAGGAAGCGGCGGACTGCACCTAATGGCCTCTAGCGCATTAGCTTATGCTAGACCATGGATGCTGAATGCCGTGGTTCCACGGGCAGCAGAAGAACAACTACCGTTCGCACCTCAAGATTTGGGAATCGGCAAATGGCTGACGCTCGTGTTTTTGTCCTATGGGTTACATCATGTTTGGCTCTTTTTATGGGCCGGTCATGATGGACATATATGGTCTCTGGTCTTGTTTCGTTCAGCACTCAACTTGGTTGTAAGCGGAGCCTTGGCGACCGCAATTGCATGGTTCATACCTAAGTCTTCGAACGGATGATCCGAAGTCGCGTACTTATCGTCGGCGTAGTACTCGTACTCGCAGTATATGTTCTACGGCTCATTAACATTCAACTGATCGATAAGCGCTACAAATTAGACGCAGCCAACAATGCCCAGCGGATTGAAAAAATTTATGCTCCGCGCGGCATTATGCGTGACCGGAATGGTGTAGTGCTTGCCACGAACCAAATTGCCTACGACGTCGAGGTCATTTCGAGCCGCTTAACGCGGTTGGACACGGTTAAGCTCGCTAAGGTGCTCCAAGAGCCCATAGAAGAAATCCGCAAGCAGCTCAAGAAGGCCAAAATCCAGGCGCCCTACCGGCCCTATGCGATATTGCGGGGCTTGATGATCAAGGACTACGCCGCCTTGCAGGAGCAAATCAACATGTTTGACGGGGTGCAGATGCGCAAGCGGACATTTAGAAAGTATCCCCAGCCTCACGGAGGTAACGTCATGGGCTACGTCGGCGAAGTGAACGATTACATCTTGAAAAGCCACCCGGAGTACGACCTGGGTGACTACCTCGGAATTTCGGGAATAGAGTCGTCGTATGAAGACGTGCTTCGCGGCGAGGCTGGCCGTCGGTACATTATCGTTGACAACCGCAACCGCGACGTGGGACCCTATGCGCAAGGCAAGTACGACATGAAGCCGGTAATGGGGGCTGAACTCCAGCTCACCCTAGACGCTAAGCTCCAGGCCTTGGGCGAGGAGCTCATGCGCGGAAAGCGCGGGAGTATCGTTGCCATTGAACCGAATACGGGCGAGATTTTGGCCCTGGTGTCTTCGCCGAGTTACGACCCCAACGCGCTGGTAGGCCGCTACCGTTCGCGCAACTACACGATTCTTTACCGCGATTCCCTCAACAAGCCCTTGTATGACCGGGCTATTTTGGCCGAGTATCCGCCGGGGTCGCCGTTCAAAATCCTTAATGCACTAATTGGACTTCAGGAAGGTGTGGTTAGCGAAGAAACTCAGTACACGTGCATCGACGGATACCATTTCGGTTCGCTGCACGTAGGCTGCCACTGCAAAGCGGGCACGCTAGATCTGCGCGGGTCGATCAGCAAAAGCTGTAACAACTACCACTGCCAAGTGCTGAAAAAGGTGCTGGACAAGTACCCAAGTGCCACGCGGGGAATTGATGCCTGGCATCGACATGTGAAGAGTTTTGGACTCGGGGACTTTTTGGGGGTGGACTTGCCGACGGGCCGCAAAGGATTTGTGCCCGATGGGGCCTACTTCAACAAGGTGTACCGCAGCGACCGTTGGAAGGCACCGACGGTGATTTCGCTGGCCATCGGGCAAGGCGAACTCGTGGTTACGCCGATTCAGCTCGCCAACATGGTAGCTGCGGTTGCCAACCGTGGCTGGTGGATCCGTCCGCACGTGGTCCGTGCGATTGGTGGGGTCCCGTTGGATGACCCTGCGTTCACCACCGTGAACAAAACAACGATTGATCCCCAGCATTTTGAGGTCATTATTCAGGGAATGAACGACGTATTTGAGTCGGGTACCGCGAGTGCTTCGCGGCTTGAGGGGTTGCCCATGGCCGGAAAAACCGGCACCGCGCAGAATCCGCACGGCCAAGACCACTCGATCTTCACCTCGTTTGCGCCGCTCCACAAGCCCAAGATTGCCATCGCCATCATCGTTGAAAACGGATACTGGGGCTCGCGCTGGGCCGCACCGATTGCGAGCTTGATGATGGAGTCCTACCTGCACGATTCCATTTCTCGACCAGACCTTTACCGCCGAATGACCGAGGGCGCCCTAACGGGCGAATACCGCGTTCCATCGGTACAAACCCAGCTTCCGCCCTACTGATGAACCGCACTACCGCTGCGCCCTTGGTGGGCAAACTCGATTGGATCAGCGTCAGCCTGGTTCTTTTTCTCGTGGTTTTTGGCTGGCTTAACATTTTGGCCACCGTAACCCCCGTTGCCGACAGTTTTCAGTGGAGTTGGAACCACGAAGCCGGCAAGCAACTCAGCTTTATTGGACTCGCGAGCTTTTTGGTACTCATGGTACTCCTCGCAGACGCCCGGCTTTTTGAAGTCTTGTCGTGGGTCGTTTATGGGATTAGCATCGTACTTCTCTTGGTGGTACTTGCCGTCGGGGTGGAGCGCGGCGGCAACAAGTCGTGGCTGAGCCTAGGGTCTTTTGGCCTACAGCCCTCGGAATTCGCCAAGCTTGGCACCGCGCTGTTGGTTGCTCGCTTGCTCGGTAGCGGACGCTATGACTTAAGTACTTGGCGCGGACGAATAATGCCCGCCATCGTTGTTGGAATTCCCATGGGGCTCATTCTTTTACAGCCTGATGCTGGTTCTGCGCTGGTGTTTGCGTCGTTTTTGCTCGTCTTTTACTTTGCAGGGCTTCCGTCTTTTTATCTCTTTGGAACCTTAGGTGTTGCCGTAGTCTCAATCCTTGCGCTAGCATTGAGCCCTGAGACGGTGCGCCTGGTGATCAGTTTGCTAGCACTGCTAAGCCTATTTGTTTCGCGGGCGCGCCATAGGATGTCGTTCATTCGCTTCGTAAAGCATCCCGCAATTTGGCTCGGTCTTATCGCCATATTGTGGGCTGGTGCCGTTAATCAGGTGTTCGATAACGTACTCAAGCCGCACCAACAAATTCGCATCAAACTTCTTTTAGGCCAAGTGGACGATCCCAGTGCCGCCGGCTACCAGACCGCGCAGTCGCTGATCGCCATCGGCTCCGGCGGACTTTTTGGAAAAGGCTACATGCAAGGCACCCAAACTCGGCTTCGGTTTGTTCCCGAGCAAACGACGGACTATATCTTTTGCACGGTGGGAGAAGAATGGGGCTTTTTGGGCGCACTGGTCGTGCTTTTGGCATTCGCCGGCCTCATCGTTCGGTTGGTACTGCTTTCACAGCGCCAGAAGCACGATTTTGGGATGTACTTCGGACTGAGTATTGCCAGCATTCTATTTGTTCACTTTGCGGTAAACGTCGGAATGACCCTCGGACTGATGCCGGTTATCGGGATTCCGCTGCCCTTTTTCAGCTACGGCGGTTCGTCGCTGTGGGCGTTCAGCTTGATGGTTTTTGTGTTCCTGCGCTGGGACGCCTACCGCTGGGAGAGTTTGTAAAATAGGGGAGGCCAGCGCATCCGCGCTGGCCTCCCCTCCCCTCGTTCTCCCGAACGACGGCCACCATTGGGTCGATCTTAGTAGAACGCTCCGCGGTTATCTTCCACCTTGGCTGACTGAAGCAGCGACTGAAGCAGCATTTGCTGCACACTGCCCGCCAGGCGGTTGTTCTCGGCCGCAACGTCAGCTGGAGTGAGTGCTGTTGGCGAATCAAAAGCATTCACCAACTTAAAGCGGTATGCGCCGCTGCTTCCCTCGATGACCTCTGAAGTAAAGCCAACCTTGGCACCTGCAGCTATCCCCACCACCTTGGGCTCGCGACCCGTCGGCAAGTAGGGAGCGGACAGCGTCGCGCTAGCGTCGGTCCATTGCAGGTTCTTCTGCGCGGCCAGGCGCTCCGCAAGCACGCGCACCTTGGCGCGGTTGATTGCCAACGGCTTCAAATCTTCTTTCACAGCCTCTAGTGACTTGTAGCCTTCTTCGTACATGGCACTAAGCTGCACCACGGCGTATGACTTGTAGTTATTGTTGATCACGCTCACGTCGCCAACCTCGCGCTCTTCGTTGAAGATCCAGCGAACCACTTCGCGATTATCGGCCATGCCCATCACCGAAGCGTCGGTCGCGCGAACATTACGAGCCGGAATTAATTGAGCACCTACTTTCTTGGCAGCCTCTTCGGCCTTCATTCCCTCCTGAAGCAGTTTAGCAAGCTCTCCCGCCTTGGCGTATACCTTTTGCTCCGACTCGGGGCTCACGATTACGCGGCGCACCACCTCCGCGAGGCGAAGTGCAGCACGGGTCCCTTTTTGGCCGGTAACTTGAACCAAGTGAAAACCAAACTCCGTTTCAACGAGGTCAAGGCTCCCGGTAGACTTTTCAAAGCAGAAAGATTCAAACGCGGGCGTCATTTGACCTGGCTGGAACCAACCCAAATCGCCATCTTTCGACGCGGCGACCACGTCGCTGCTGTACTCCTTGCTCAACTCGCTGAACGACGCGCCAGACTTGATCTGCTTCAACAGGCTGTCGGCCAAGGCCTTCGCCTCTTGATAGGAACGGGTGGCTTGCGAGCGTTCTGCGCCGGCAAAGGCAACAAGGATGTGCTTGGCGCGGGCCGAATCGGGCAGCGATGCACGGCCCATCACTTTGACAATACGGTAGACGTCGCCGTCTTTAATGGGCTCTGACACGAACCCGCTACCCTTACCCTGAACAAACGGAAGCACCGTGGGATTGATGCTCGCCTCGGGGCGGAGCGCGATGGGCACAAATACATCGGTATTAGCTGCGGCAAAGGCGCTGTCATCTACCGAAGCAGCAAAGTCAGCGGCAATTATAGCAAGCTCCGCTTGAGCTACCGCCAAATCCTGTTCTGAAGGAACCAAAGGAAAGTCAGCAACCATGGCGTCGCGCAGCGGAGAGGTAACCTTGAAATTGGACTTGTACTCGTCATAAATGGCTTGAAAGTCGTCTTCGGTCGGAGTCACGTCGCCGTCCTTGACTTCAGCAACCGTCATGGCGGCCACTTTGAGTTGGAGTTGGCGGTTGTTTCGGGCGTTCTGCGCCATTTGAAGGCTTTGGGGCATACGCATTCCCGCAGCCACGGCGTCATAAATCTTGCTGCTAAGCGCTTGGTTCTTCACGTCTTGCTCGTAGGCAACCCAGCTGTCCCATTGGGCAGCTGCTTCGGGCGAACTCTCGCGCTGGTCGCGCAGGTTCTGGAGTGCACTGCGCAGCAGGTCGGGGCGGAATTGTCCAGTATTAGGATCTTGAAGACCGGGCATTTGCTGCACCGAAGGTGTCATCTCGATGACCTTAGTCAGCTCTTCAGTAGTCACGGAAAAGCCTAATTCGCTCATGGGGTTGACCAACAGCTTTTCGTTGAGCAAGTTGTTCCATACCAATTCGCTGATTTGGAGCGGTGTGGCTTGACCGTATTGCGGATTTTGGCTGAGTTCCTCTACTTCTTTGTTGAAGTCCAAGTACGAAATCTTCTCCCCCTGAATGCGGCCCACCACGTCGCGGTCGCCCTGAAACAGCATGTTTCCTGAGGTTAAAAAGTCAGTTAACACGAAGGCAACCAACGAAATTCCAATAACTCCAACAACGAGCGCCGAACGGCTGCGGATAGCTTCAAAAAGTCCCATAACTAGGTGTAAATAAGGTCGCGAATATACAACGACCTGGCGGCACTACAACGGCTAAATCACGCGTCGCGGCGCACTAGGACTTGCTTGACGCGCTGTACTTCCATGCCCTCAACTTCTAAACGCCATGCACCGACCACCACCGTGTCTCCAGGCTCCGGAAGCTTGCCGGCCAGAACAGTAACAAGGCCACCTAACGTGGTGAACCGGTCCGACTCTGGTAGGCCCAAATTGTACTGATCGTTGAGGTAATTCACCTCCAAACGGCCGTCTAATCGAAACGTCCCATCTTCGAGTACCTGCTCGACCAAAGAATCTTGGTCATGTTCGTCGTCAATTTCACCAAATAATTCTTCAATGATGTCTTCAAGGGTGACCATGCCGACTAAGTCGCCCAGGTCGTCGACAACGAGTGCCATACTTCGCTTTTCGCGAATGAGTTGCTGAAATACCTCTTGGGCATTCATGGCCTCGGGCACAAACGACAGCGGAGTTAGCACCGACCTCAGGGACTTGGGCTTTTTGAACAGTTCAAACTGGTGCACATAAGCAAAAGCATCGTCGAGCTCATCACGGTATACCAACAGACGACTAAATCCCGTCTCAACAAACCTGGACTTCAGATCTTCGAGATTAATGGTCAACGGTACCGCGGCCAGTTCGGGACGCGGAATCATGCACGCGCGCACTTTTACTTCAGCAAAGTCGAGGGCGTTGCGAAACAGTTCCACCTCAGGGTCTTGTTCTTCTTTTTGGCTGGCTTCGTCGACGAGGCTGTTCAGGTCCGCGAGCCCAAAAACGCGTGCGTGGGTGGTGCCGTGAAATTCCGAACCCATGCGCTTAAAGAGCCAATCGTTGAACTTGGTCAGCGAAATGGAGATGGGCCAAAAAAGCACATAGAAGATTGCGGCCGGAACAGCTCCCCACACTAGGGCGCGGTTGGCTTGTTCGCGAAAGAGCGCTTTGGGAATGTATTCCGCCAGAAAAAGGACCACAATGGTCGAAATCAAGGTTTCGAGGAGCAGCACGAGCGGCAAACTCAGGAGTGGCTCCAGCACGGGATGCATGAGCACGGCAAATTGCGCACCGACCACGACGAGCGCAAGGGTGTTCCCAATAAGCAGCGTGACCAAGAACTGTTGGGGGTTGCTGATCCAGTGGGCGACCCAAAACGGTACCGCCTTGCGCTTGAGGTCAATTTCAAGCTGCAGGCGATTGGCCGTCAAGAACGCGATTTCGGTTCCCGAAAAAAAAGCGGAAGCCGCGAGCGACACCAACAACAAGATCAGCGCCTCGATCATGAGGGCTTATTGGATTTAAGCCGCTGCGAGCGACGCCAAAGAGCCATGGCTATCGAGCCCACAGTAAAGCCGGCAAAGAGCAAGGCGCGCTTGGGTTCCGATTCATAAAAGGACCATGCGGCTTCGGCCGACAAGATGGCGGTAACGTAGTAAATCCATTCGAGTACGCGCCAACGCATAGGGCTGTTCATGGTTCTTGGGGTGATTGTTCGTCAAATTGGCCCGACACCTCAAAGATGGTGTAGACCGAGAGATCTTCCATGGCTTCGAAGCCGGTACCGCTTAGTGTTTGGCCTTCGTCGTTGATTTCGACCCACTTGCTGCCTAGGATTTTTCCCGTTTTGCGGTCCCATTCGAGGGATTCGGTTTGAAGGGATTTGCGGGTGCCTTGGCGCACGGTGACTCCGCCCGACAAAAACCAGACTTGCTTGCGCACGTCGCGCACGATTTGTTCGGCAGTAAGCGACCGTCCCGTGGGCTTGCCGTTGTGCAACTGAACGGCCGAGACGTTGCCGCGGAATACTTCGCGTTCAGCCTGCCCCCCGCTGCGCACTTCTTCCAATTCACGGGCCTTTAGGCGCCACTGAACGGTCGAGGTATCGGAATACACGACGGTGATGCCGTACTGAATGGAGCTCGGACCCGGAGCTGCACTGCGGATCTTTTTAACGTCTTGGGCGTCGTTGCGGCACGAAGCCACAACGACGCCCAGTACGAAGAGGAGTGCGTGCTTAGAAGCGAACAACGACGCGCTCGTTGATCCAACATCCGATCGTGTAGGCATCTCCTTCCTTGTAGTTAAACTGGAAGGCGATCGACTTATCGGGTACGTTCTTGCGGAAGGCCGACGCAAGCGATTCAGCGCGAGCCGCTAGGTCAGGCTGTACCGAAGCAGCGCGGTTGGCCATGTTGATGGCCGCCCAGTACACGGCATTCTTTTCGAAGGCATTGCTGCCGCAGGTTCCGGCCGCCTTGGCATAAACCGAAGCCAGGAAGAGGTAGGCTTCGCCCGACTCTGGGTTGGCTCGGGCAGACTCCAGGCAGGCGCGCTTAGCTTCAGCAAGCTGTCCTTGCTTTTCGGCAATCACGGCGAGCTTTAACCAGTCGGTAGAACGCTTCTTGGGATCCACTTCCTGGCGAATGGCATCGTCAAAGTACTTTTTTGCCTCGGTAAACATGCCGTTTTTCACGCTCAAAAGACCCATCGAACGAGCCGCCTTGGCGCTGGGCTCAAGCTTGTACAGCGACGAAGCCGCTTTGAAGTACATCGGGTTGTCGGTGCAGTTTGAGTTCGTTCCGTCGGCCGCCGTGCGTTCCTTCGACAGCATCGTGATGGCGCGGGCCAACCACGACTTGTCGGTGGTGTGCAGAGCATAGGTCGAGTCGTTGTAGATCAACGTCAAGCGTTCGCAGGTCAGCAACGGAGCAATTCCCTTCTCGATGTTGCCCAGCAGCTTCTCGGACTGCGCCAGCAGCTTGCGGTTGGCGTCGAGGTTGCGCTTCTCGCGGTCTGAAATGGTGCCCAACGTGTCTTTTTCGGTGAGCTGGGCGATTAACGTATTGCGGTCGTTTGATTGAAGTTCGATGGCTTCTGACACGTCGTTGAACCCTTCAACCAGGCCAAACGAGTTGAGCTTTTCTTCCTTGTAAAGCTTGATGACCACATTGAAGTAGTTGTTCAGGTAGGCCGGTTGAAGGGCTTTGGGGTCCAGGTCAAAGACTTTTTTGTACATGGTGTAGGCCTTGGACGCACTGTCGGGATAGTACGTCCAAAAATCGTCGGCCTTTTGGGCGAGGATTTCGGCTTCTTTACCCGGGTATAACTCGTTGCGGCGATCGTACGTCGACAAGAGCATGCGAATCAAATCTTGTTTGACTTTAGGGTCAGTAGCTTCCTTGATCTTGGCCTCCAAAATCTTCGGAGCAAACTTGTAAATAACCTCCGTGGCTTGGGGGCAAGTTTCGTAAACCGCCTTCCAAGGCTCGTAGGCCTCAACGTAGGACTTACTGTTGTACAGCGCTCCGAACGTATTGAACTTCTCAAAGCACACCGTTGAGTCGGTGGCGTTTTTGCCCCAAACAGCTTTTTGCCCAAAAAGGGGTTGGCTACCTAGGGCGGCTACTAGTAGGAGGAATCCAAGAACTCGTTTCATACTTATCGGAATTTTGCTTTCATGAACCACTGATCATTCAACGTTAAACCAACGGCCGCGCGAAGATATTGTTCTCTCACTAAACCATTGTTAACTGTTCCTATACTTCCAAAATTGAGGCCAACGTGAACGCTAGCCACTTTGACGTCACCGGGAATAAAACTTCGACCCCCAACGGGCATGGCCATTCCGAGGTTTCCGCTCCAGCCGCGAACGGCGGTGCCGTCGGTAGATCCGCCCACGAACAGTCCGAAATGATCGCGGCGGAACGAGCCCACGTACTGCACCTGACTGAAGTATGAACTGAGCTTCTTTTTTGTAGAAAGTAAGGTCGGCACCATGCTAGCTTGAACGATCCACGATTGGGCATAACCACGGTAGTTGCCAGAATTTAAGGCATTGAAATCACGGTGATCGCTTACCCGGGTGCGCTCGAAATGGCCGCTAATCGTCCAAGCCGGCAGGAGGGCACTTTTGCGATTCGTAGCCCAACGCAATCCAACTGCTTGGCGACCCCCAAGGCCAACGGTTCCAACAGAGCCATTGACCGCCGAGATGGTATCTAGAGGGATTTCTGCTCCATCGCTATTTGTTTTAAAGCTGTACCAGTTGTAGTTCTGCACTGCCGAGAGGGAGGCCGTGGGCTCATATTGAACACCGGCAATTAGCTCGTTCAATCCGAAGGGAAGAATGAGTTGCGCTCCGGCATTCCATCGCCAATCGCTAACGAGCACCCGCTCAACCTTTCCAGCATAGTCAAATCGTCCATCAGTGAAGTAGACTTTGGTGCTCCGATCCGCCGAGCCAAAAAGGTAGCGTGCGGTTGCCCCCACTGACAAGTACTTGATTGGCGACCAAGCCCAGGTTAGTGTGGTAGCGTTGAGTCCGCCGCGGCCCGTGTAGCGCTGTATCCAACCTCCAAAGGAAGAATCGGTGCCCGATTGCTGAAAATCATATCCGACGGCTGTGTAGGGACGAAGCGAGGCTGAAATGCCCATTCCTTTGACAAGCGGTACGGCGATTCCAAAGTTATTGAAGCCTCCCGTACGGTTGAATTGCTGGTTGGTGTCGCTGGACTGAACGACTCCCGTGAGTTGTCCGCCAAAGTCGAGGGTGGTATACTGAATGGCAGACAATGCTGCAGGCTGATCGGGATTGAGGTACCACGGGTTGCGGTCGGCCGCACTCGCTCCGCCGAGAAACTGCTGGTAGGCATTAACCTGGGGCTGAGACCAGCCGTTTCCAAACAGAGAATAGGGACTAACCGATTGCTGCTGAGCAAGGGCGGGAAGGAGGCCGGCGGTCAGGAGTAGTTTAAATAGGGTCTTGCGAATCATGTACGTTGGGCGATCGACCAAAGTCCGAGGGCGATCCAATTTTCGTCGGCAAAGATGCCGTTTTTAATGCGACCCGCCAACGCTCGAGCGTCGCCGCCGTGGAGAATGAGGACAAGGTCGGGGTCCAGTTGCCGAAACCGTGCCACTTCGGCCTGCGTCTGATCGAGAATTCCCAGGATTACCCCGCGATGCATGCTAGCTTCAGAAGAAGATGTTCGTGGGTCGGCACGCATGGCAGAGTCCAGTTCATCGTTAGTAAGGGGACTGAGGAGCGGAAGACTTCCGGTGTGTTCTGCGAGCGAACGGAGGCGGCTGGTCCAACCCGGCGCGATGGATCCGCCTTGCAGCTGAGCTCCTTGATGCAGGTAGGTAAACGTGAGGCAGGTACCGCAGGAAATCATCAAAATGGAACGTCCCGGGTTTCGAAGTAAGGCCCCCTCCATAGCGGCGAGGCGGTCGCTGCCCAACTGTGCTGAATATTCAATACTAAAGGACCACGGATGTTCCGCGGTAACGCAGGTGCCCACATTCCATGGGCGGTTGGCCGTGTCGGCGATCCAAATGGTGTCAACCAGGTTTCGTAGTGCATGGGCACATTCCTGCCACTGAGTGGCAGGCCATTTGTTCTGGTTAACGACCTCGCCCGATGGATTGAGTTCCAGGACTTTGATGGTCGTGTTTCCGGCGTCTACAGCAATCATTTGAAGAAATCAAAGTTAGTTCAGGTTTTTTGCTTAAATTTGCACTCCCGATTTTGGTTCGGTAGCTCAGTTGGTAGAGCAATGGACTGAAAATCCATGTGTCGACGGTTCGATTCCGCCCCGAACCACCAAAATCGCCAAGCCCCTCAGTTCGCTGTGGGGCTTTTTTTATGCAGAGCCGTTACGCGAGATTACCTTTGCCGAATGGCTACCCAGCTAAAATGCACCCAATGTGGCGAGTGGGGCGAGGATCCCAACCGCTGCCCTTCCTGCGCAGCCGAGCGCCAGGTTCACAGCACTTTTGCCAACCACGTAAATCCGAACCGGCACAAAGCGTTTGAAATGCCCACTATGGAATGGAACAACGACCCCCAGATTCCCCACTGGAAGCGCAGTCTGATCAACGCCGGCAAGGCCATGCACTGGGCGGTGCTCGCCGTGGGCGGAGCCATTGCCTGGATGGCCTACTGGGTTGCCGTGTGAACCCCGTCACGGCCCTGGCCTTGGTGGCCTTTGGGCTCCACCAGATCGGAATTGCTCTTGGCGTTTCAATCCACTGGGCTGATTCGTTTTTGGATCCATGGTGCACGGTTCCGGTCGCGTTGGGCGTACCGAGCTGGTTGGCGCGCCGCGTTCGTCCCGATTACGTTTTACCGTGGTCCCTTGTCGGCGCCTTCACCCTGCTTCTAGCTGTGGCTTTTGAGCTGTGGATTCCGCGGGTTGATCCGCGCTTTACCGCGGACCCCCTTGATGCCCTTGCCTACGTTGCAGGGGCAGTAATGTGGCGCTTTGTTGAACCTCTGGGGCGATAAGCGGTTACTTTTGTACTAAACCTTAAACATGAAGCGCAGCAACCTCCAAATTCGCGGTTTTTCTAAGTTGAGCAAAGCCGCCAAAATCACGTGGCTCACCGAACAGCACTTGAGCGATCCAGCCCGTGGTCAGGAACTTATAGCTTCGTACAACCACGCCGACGAAGCCGTGCAAAAGCGGCACGACGAGTTCATCGAGAACACGGTAGCCAATTACTTTTTGCCGCTTGGTGTTGCGCCCAACTTCCTCATCAACAATCAGGTATATACGGTACCGATGGCCATCGAAGAAAGTTCGGTGGTAGCGGCGGCGGCCAAGTCCGCGCAGTTTTGGATGGACCGGGGCGGATTTCACTCGACGGTGATTTCGTCGACCAAAATTGGGCACATCCACTTCACCTTTACGGGGGATGCCGGGGCCCTGAATCGCTTGGTTGCGCGGATTCAGCCTGAACTGTTGGCCGCCACCGATTCGATCACGGCAAACATGCGGGCTCGCGGGGGCGGAATCCTGAGCATCGACGTAAAGGACCGCCGCGAGGCCATGGACGATTACTTTCAGCTCGAGGTTCGCTTTGAAACCCGGGACTCGATGGGCGCGAACTTCATCAATTCCTGCCTGGAAGAGATGGCCAAGGTGCTGCGGCTTGAGGCGGCGACCGACTCCGGAACGGCCAGTGGCGACCTCGAAGTAGTCATGTGCATTTTGAGTAACTACACTCCAGAGTGCATTGTGCGGTCCGAGGTGCGCTGCGCGTTAAGCGATTTAGATGACGGATCGGGTCTGGACGTGCAGGAGTTTGCCCGCAAGTTTCAACGCGCGGTGCGCATCGCAGAGGTCGAACCTTACCGCGCCACCACGCACAACAAAGGCATCATGAACGGCATCGACGCGGTGGTTCTCGCAACGGGCAACGACTTTAGGGCCGTAGAGGCCGCCTGCCACACCTATGCTTCGCGCGACGGACAGTACCGGTCGCTGACGCACTGCTCGGTAGAAGACGGTGAGTTTCGGTTTTGGATCGAGATTCCGCTTTCGCTCGGCACCGTGGGCGGACTTACCAAGCTCCATCCGATGGTCCAACTGGCCCTCGAAATGCTGGGAAATCCGGGAGCCCACGAATTGATGGGCGTTGTGGCCGCATCGGGACTCGCGCAGAATTTTGCCGCCCTTCGCGCCTTGACCACGACGGGCATTCAAAAAGGCCATATGAAGATGCACCTGCTGAACATTTTGAACCAGCTGGAGGCCACCGACGCCGAAAAAGCCCACTTGACGAGCTTCTTTGCCGATAAAGTGCCGCACCACGCCGATGTGGTCCACGCTTTTTGTGCACTTCGGGGCATTCCCACTCCCGCCGCCGAAGGGGTGCGCTCATGAGTGCCTTTTGGAGTTCCGGTAAGCTGCTGCTGTGCGGCGAATACTGGGTGCTCCATGGCGCATCGGCCCTAGCCGTACCTACACGGCTAGGCCAACGGCTGACCTACCGAGCCACCGACCAGCCCCTGCATTGGACCGCGGTGGACCGCCACGGACATGCCTGGCTGGACGCATCAGCCATGTCTGACCCGCACGTGGAATCGCTCCTGCAGGCCGCACGCTCTTTAGGGGGCCAAGTGCCTGACATGGGACTCGTGCGAACTGAACTTGAATTCGACCGCAGCTGGGGCTGGGGGTCGAGCTCGTCGCTGACCGATTTGGTGGCGCAGTGGACGGGAGTCCCGGTACTCGACCTGCATTTTGCCACCTCGCGCGGATCGGGGTTTGATGTAGCTTGTGCGCGCGCCACCTCAGCCCTGACCTACCGCAAAATAGGACCGGCCCAAGGGGAATGGTCCGCCGCGGCGGCCGCCCACTGGCCCACCGAGCATTTTGCCCTGGTCTACCTCGGGCAAAAGCAAGACAGCCAAAAAGAAGTGCAGCGCGGCCGCAGGGAACCGCTTCAGGCAGAGTTGGACGCGATCAGCGACCTGTCGCGCGCCATGGCCGAGGCCCAAAAAGTGACGGAGTGGATGCAGCTCATCGAAGAAGCCGAGGCGCGCACCGCCGCATGGACCGGCCTCCCCAGGATTCAAGAGCGCTTTACGATCGTTCGCGCAACGCTCAAGAGCCTTGGCGCATGGGGCGGAGACTTTGTGCTGGCCGTGGCCGAAGACCCGAGTGCATTCGCGTACTTTGCGGAGCACGGATACCTGTGCATGAAATGGTCCGACTGCGTTCCGCCCTTGCCCTGATTGCCCTGCTCCTGGCGAGCTTGAGCAGCCGCGCTGCCCACCTGGTGGGCGGAGAGCTCACGTACGTCTGCCTCGGCAACAACCTCTACCAGATCAAGTTGGTGGTGTACCGGGACTGCAATTCGACCGGAGCCCAGTTGGATCCGCAGTCGTCGATCGGCATTTACGACGGGATTCAGCCCACGTTGCTGCACAACCTCAGCGTGAACAAGGGGCCGACGATTCCGGTTCCAGCGAACACGGGCAACCCCTGCCTGCAGGCTCCGCCCAACATATGCACCGAGTATGCGGTGTACACCACAACCATCACGCTGCCGCCGAGAGCCAATGGATACGTGATTACCTACCAGCGCTGCTGCCGTAACGCAACCATCAGCAACATTCCGACGCCGGACGACTGGGGCTCAACCTTGACCACGCGCATCCCCGCGAACGACGCCTGCAACAGCAGTCCGCAGTGGAACAGTTTGCCGCCCATCGTGCTGTGCAACCAAGAAAACCTCAACATTCCGACGTCGGCGACCGACCCCGACGGCGATTCGCTGCACTACACCCTGTGCAACCCACTGCACGGCGGGGGCCAAAACAACGGGTCGGGATTTAATTCGCCGGCGCCCAATCCGCCGGCGCCTCCGCCCTACGCCCCCATTAGTTTTTTAAACCCTTCGACTCCGAGCAATCCGATTTCGGGCAATCCGTCGCTGAGCATTAACGGCGCCACCGGAGTGCTGAGCGGAAAGCTCACGGTGACCGGACAGTTTGTGGTGGCGATTTGCGTCGAAGAATGGCGCAATGGCGTGCTGCTGAACAGCATTCGGCGAGACTACCAGTTCAACGTGACGTCGTGCCAAGCCAATATTGTAGCGAAAATCGTATCTGAAGTCGACGACCCCACGCAACTCTGCATTGGTGCGACCGTACCCTTTAGGCACCAGAGCATTAACGCATCTACCTTTTTTTGGGATTTTGGCGACTTAGGGCGCGCAGATGATACGTCGCGCACGGCTTTTCCGACGTGGACCTTTAACGATACGGGTGTTTATTGGGTGACCTTGATTGCCAATCCGGGTTGGCCCTGCGCAGACACCGATCGGGTCAAGTTTCATATCTATCCACCTATTAATCCGCGCTTCACCCACAACGGCGGTCCCTGCTTCGACCAGCAGCCGATTACGTTTGTGGCGCAGGGCACTTGGTACGACGGCGCCCTTTTTGACTGGACCTTTGGGACCGCGGGCGACGCGAACATCGCGAGCTTCTCGGGGCTAAATCCGCCCCTGATTCAGTTTGCGCAGCCAGGCACCTACCCGGTGACCTTGCGCATTCGCTCGAAGTCCTGCGACGAAACCTACGTGGACTCGGTCGTGGTGGACCCGCGCCCGCGACTGGACAGCATAATCGGCCCCTGGGTCGGCTGTGAGCCCTACACGGTAACGTTTGATGCCGGCGCTTTTTCGCGGCGGACGCGCTACTTCGCGTGGGACTTTGGCGACGGGTTCTCCGACACGCTCGAGCAACCTACGCACGTATACCGGGTACCGGGCCTTTACGACGTCAGGGTACGCATGTGGACGCAGACGGGCTGCCGCGACACGGTTGAAAAAGTGTTCCCGGGGGCGATTCGGGTGAATCCGCGCCCCAAAGTGGCCATGCGAATTGCCCCAAAACGCGTGACTATTTACCAACCGCTGGTACAGCTTCGGGCGGATTCGGTTGATGCCGACGAGCAGTTTTGGTTCGACCTGGGCGACAGTACGACGTATGCCCAGCAAGCGTTTGTGGTCCACACTTACCGCGATACGGGCTGGTATTCGGTCAAAATGCTCGCTCTGAACCAGTACGGTTGCTGGGACACGCTGACCGATTCGGTGCGCGTAGACCCGATTTACAACGTCTGGTCGCCGACCGCATTCACCCCCAACGGCGATGGGGGAAACGAAGGCTTTCGACCCGTAGCAACGGGAATTAAAGCCTACCGACTGCGCATTTTGGACCGCTGGGGCAACGTGGTGTTTCAGAGCGCGGACCCGCAGGAGGAATGGAACGGCCGCGTGGGAAATACCGGTTCGGACTGCCCGCAAGGTGCCTACCTCTGGTCGCTGTTCACCATGGACTACGGCGATTCGCCGGTCGAGCAGCAGGGAGTTGTGCTACTTGTGCGCTAAGGCGTACGCTGCCGCCGCCGCCCCCAAGCTCAGGGCCAAACTTGCCGTCACGTACCCGAGGGCCAATAGCCACGAGCCCGTTTTAACCCACTGAAGTGCTTCCCAGCTAAAGGTGCTCATGGTGCTGAATCCGCCGCAAACGCCGGTCACCAGCGCCAACTGCAGTCGGCTGTCTGGGATCGGACGCGCCATAAGCACCCCGATGAGCGCTGCCGCGGCCACGTTGGCCAGCAAGGTCGCCGCCGAGGCGGTCAGCAAGGGAGCGTCCGCACGCCGCAACATCAGCGAAAGGGACCAGCGAAGGAGGCTGCCAAAGGCTCCGCCCAAGGCTACGGCGAGTAGGTTCATCGGTGTGAAGTTAGCGGACGAATTCGCACGATCAGCAGCGAAATGCTCGCGCCCACCGCGGCGCCCGCGAGCACGTCGCCCGGGTAATGCACGCCGAGGTAAACCCGCGAAACCGACACGGCAAGGGCCCACATCAAGGCCAAGGCAACCGCCCAACGTGGGGGACGGCTGCGAACATAAACGGTAAAAATGGCCCACGTGGTCGCGGCGTGGCCCGAAACAAGGCCAAAGGCGCCCTTGCACGCGGCGACTGGGCGAAACTGACCCTCAAGGAACCAGCACGGCCGAGGCCTACCCAGGGCATCTTTCAGGCCGCTTGCGACCACGTCGGCGGCGCCAAAAGCTGCGAGCATGGTTACGACCAACCAGATCCACGGAATTAACGCTCCCGGACGGCGCTGAATTAGGGCGAGCCCGAGCCACACCAATGCAGCTAGCCAGCCACTAGACGTCAGCGTAAAAAGGGCGTCGGCCGCAGGACCTCCTTGGCCGGCAAAGGCCAAAAATCCAGCGCGGTCTAGTCGATCGAGCGATTCAAGGAGTCCCATAGCATATCCTTGAGGCGGTCAAGTCCTTGCCCGGTGACGCTGCTGAACGTGGTCAAAGGCAGGTCTTTGGGCAATTTGGGCTGCACGTCGGCAAGCAACTGGCCGAGCAGCTCCTCGTCGAGCATGTCGGTTTTGGAGATGGCCAGCACCCGGCGCTTGGTCAGCAGTTCGGGGTTGAAGCGCTCCAGCTCGCCCAGCAGCACGTGGTACTGTTCCACGACGTCGGGGGCGTCGCACGGAACCAAAAAGAGCAGCAGGGCGTTGCGCTCGATGTGCTTGAGAAAGCGGTGTCCGAGTCCGCGGCCTTCGGCAGCCCCTTCGATTAGGCCCGGAATGTCGGCCATGACGAACGAGGTGTAGTCGCGGTGGGCCACCACACCCAGGTTGGGCACCAGGGTAGTAAAGGGGTAGTCTGCGATTTCGGGCTTGGCCGCACTCACGGCGCTGAGCAGCGTGGATTTGCCCGCGTTGGGAAAGCCCACGAGGCCCACGTCAGCCAGTACCTTGAGCTCGAGCAGGAACCAGCCTTCGCGTCCCTCCTCGCCGGGTTGCGCGAATTCGGGGGCTTGGTTTACCGAATTTTTAAAAAAGGCATTGCCGCGTCCGCCGCGCCCCCCCGGCAAAAAGACCTTGCGCTCGCCGGGCTGAGTGAGTTCGCTTAGGAGCTCGCCGGTTTCGGCGTCTTTGACGACGGTTCCGAGCGGAACCTGAAGCACGATGTCTTCGCCGCTGGCGCCGATGCGCAGGTTGCGGTTGCCGTTTTCGCCCGGATCGGCCTTGATGTGCTTGCGGTACTTGAGGTGGATCAGCGTCCACATTTGCGGATTGGCCTCGAGAATTATGTGGCCGCCGCGACCGCCGTCACCGCCGTCGGGTCCGCCTTTGGGAAGGCCCTTGGCGCGAAAGAAGTGCCGGCTCCCGCCGCCGCCGTGGCCCGACTGCAGGAAGACCTTGACGTAGTCAATGAAGTTAGAATCGGCCACAGCGTCGGGTTTTAAAGAGATTGAATCAGGCTGCGAAGCTGGGCCGTAATGGACTCAATGCTTCCCACGCCGTTGAGCGCCCGGTACTTGCCTTGAGCCTCATAGTAGGACTGAACCGGCGCGGTCTCGCGGTTGTAAACTTCGAGGCGCTGGCGAATGACTTCTTCGTTGGCGTCGTCGGCACGGCCCGAGGTTGCACCCCGCTCCAAGAGGCGCTTGACCAGTTCTTCGTCGTCGACCTCGAGGCCGATCATCGCGGTAACGCTCGAACCCGCGTTCTGCAGCATTTCGTCGAGGGCCGCCGCCTGGGCCGAGGTGCGCGGAAAGCCGTCAAATATGAAGCCCGCCGCCCCTGGATGCTTGGACCACTCGTCCTGCAGCATGGCAATCGTAACGTCGTCGGGCACCAACTGTCCTTGATCCATGAATGACTTGGCCCAGCGGCCTAACTCCGTGGCCTCACGGATGTTGCGGCGAAAAATGTCGCCGGTTGACAGGTGAACCAAGGCAAATTCGTCGACGAGCAGCGCGCTTTGCGTGCCTTTGCCCGCTCCCGGAGGACCAAAAAGTACAATGTTTTTCATCGAATGCTGCGTAAATGACCGAAAACAGCCAAGGCGGCAAAGGTACGACCTTGAGGACTTCCCTACCTTTGCGCCCTAACCCCTCGGGCTATGGAACACAACTATGCCGTAATCATGGCGGGTGGAGTCGGTTCGCGCTTTTGGCCAACCTCAACTTCGCGCAAACCCAAGCAGTTTCTGGACATTTTAGGAACCGGCGAAACGCTTCTTCAGCAAACGTTTCGGCGTATGAAAACGGTAGTACCGGCGGACCACATCTATGTGGTAACGCACGCGGACTATGCCGAGGCCTGCTTGGAACAGCTTCCCGAACTCGATCGGCCGCGAATTCTTGCCGAGCCAGCGCGGCGCAATACGGCACCTTGCGTGGCGTACGCGGGATTCGTACTGAAAAAGAGAGATCCGCTGGCCAATTTTGTAGTGACGCCCGCCGACCATTTGGTCACCCACGAGGCGGAATTCACGGCGCGGCTGCGCTCCGCGCTCGAAACCACGTCGGCCCACAACGTGCTGATGACGCTGGGCATGAACCCTACCCGGCCCGAAACGGGGTACGGCTACATCCAGTTCCGCCCCGAAACCTCGGAGTACGCCAGCGACGTGCACCCGGTTAAAACGTTTACCGAAAAGCCCAACCGCGAAATGGCCGAGCAGTTTATAGCCACCGGCGAATTTTTGTGGAACGCGGGCATTTTTGTGTGGAACGCCAATGCGATCCTCAGCGCGTTCGAAAAGCACATGCCTGAAATGTATGCGAGCTTCAACGCGGGATGGTCGCACTACGGGACGCCAAGCGAAGCCCAATTTATCGGCTCGATGTACGGCGAATGCCCGAACGAATCAATTGACTACGGCATTTTAGAGAAGGCCAAGCAAGTCCTGGTAATGCCTGCGGAATTCGGTTGGTCTGACCTCGGAAGCTGGGGCGCCGTGCACGAACAGCGTTCCGCAGACGCCCACGGAAACACCGGAGTCGGCCCGCAGGTGATGTCGTACGATGCAAGCGGAAACACCTACCTGATTCCCGATGACATGGTGGCGGTGGTCGACGGACTACACGACTACATCGTGATTGTCAGCGAAAACCGGTTGCTTGTGTGCCCGCGAAGCAAGGAGCAAGAAATCAAGCAGTTTGTCAACGACGTGAAAATGCGCCGCGGCGAAGACTACGTGTAAGCAATCGCTTGGATTTAGGACAAAAAAAGGCGCCCCGGGGCGCCTTTTTTGTAGGTGGTGGTTGATCGTCTAGCGCTTGGCGCCCTCGAGCCACTTGTAGATTCGCTCAGGCATTACGCGCTCCAGACCCAGGAGGGTAAGCCAATAGCCCACGAACAGGGCAAGAAACACCAGCATACTGAATCCCGTGAGGATGATCATAATGGCGAGGAGGAATCCTAGAAATTTCATGGTGCGCTTCGTTGAAGGGTGCAAATAATTCGTACTGGGGCAAAGATAGGCAACGGCAAGGAAATCTATGCGCCTCAAGTCGGGCGTAATTTTGTGCCATGAGCACACAAACCCGCATTGAACGCGACACGATGGGCGAAGTCCACGTGCCCGCATCAGCCTACTGGGGCGCCCAAACGGAGCGCTCGCGCACCAACTTCAAAATTGGCCCTGAAGGCAGCATGCCCCACGAGATCATTCGAGCCTTCGCCTTCCTGAAAAAGGCGGCGGCACTCACCAACCGCGATTTAGGCGTGCTGACTGCCGAAAAGGCTGCGCTGATTGGCCAGGTCTGCGACGAAATCCTGACGGGTCAGCTCGACGGGGAGTTTCCGCTCGTGATTTGGCAAACCGGTTCGGGCACGCAAAGCAACATGAACGTCAACGAAGTCATCGCCTACCGCGGCCATGTTTTAAGTGGCGGTTCGCTGCTCGACGAACGCAAGGTGCTCCACCCCAACGACGACGTCAACAAATCGCAATCGTCCAACGACACGTTTCCGACCGCCATGCACATTGCGGCCTACCAGCGCACGGTGGAAACCACGCTTCCGGGCTTGCGCCACTTGCGCAACGCGCTCGATGCCAAGGCTCAAGCATTTAAAAACGTGGTCAAAACGGGGCGCACGCACTTTATGGACGCGACACCGCTCACCTTGGGCCAGGAGTTCAGTGGGTACGTGCAGCAGCTCGACAACGGCATTCGGGCCATCGAAAACGCCCTTGTCATGGTGTCAGAACTGGCATTGGGCGGAACGGCCGTCGGCACCGGCCTCAACACCCCCAAAGGGTACGACGTGGCCGTTGCCGCGCGCATTGCTGAGTTAACCGGATTGCCGTTCAAAACGGCGCCCAACAAATTCGAGGCCCTCGCCGCCCACGACGCTATGGTGGAGCTGAGCGGAGCCTTTAAGCGCGTCGCGGTGTCGCTGATGAAAATCGGTAACGACATTCGCATGCTTTCGTCCGGTCCGCGCTCGGGAATTGGCGAAATTGTGATTCCCGACAACGAACCCGGTTCCAGCATCATGCCCGGCAAGGTCAACCCCACGCAACCCGAAGCCCTGACCATGGTCGCGGCTCAGGTGATCGGCAACGACGTGGCTGTTTCGATCGGCGGAGCCACGGGGCACTTTGAACTCAACGTGTTCAAGCCGCTCATTGCGGCCAACGTGCTCCAAAGCGCCCGCCTGATTGGCGACGCCTGCGTTTCGTTCACCGATAAGTGCGCAGCGGGCATCGAACCCAACTACGCGGTGATCCAGCGCCACCTCGAGAATTCCTTGATGCTGGTGACCTCTCTCAATACCCACATTGGGTACGACAAGGCTGCCAAAATCGCCAAAACGGCCCACGCCGAAGGAAGCACCCTCAAGGAGGCCGCCCTCAAATTGGGGTACGTGACCGCCGAAGAGTTTGACGCTTGGGTGCGCCCCGAAGACATGGTGGGGCACTAATTCGTCGCGCGCTCCGCACTGCACGCCACCCCGTCGGGTGGCTTTTTTATTGATTGATCGTGAGCGTGCCGTGCTGATCGCCGTGGGTACCGCAGGCGCTTTGCCAGCTGAGGTGAAACACGTACACACCGGGCGACAGCAACCGGTCGAGGTAGCGGCCGTCCCAGGCAAAGTTGGGGTCGTTGGTTTGGAACACGGTCTGGCCCCAGCGGTTGTACACCTTGAGGTCGAGCTGGTCCAGGGTCTGCGCCTCGGCCGAGCGGAGCCTCAGCAGGTCGTTGATTCCGTCGCCGTTGGGCGTGAACACGTTGGGCATGGTGAGGCTGTCGAGGTCCGCACCCAAAATGCTGTAGGTCAGGGCCACGGAATCCTTAGTCCCGCAAATCGTGTCAGCCACCACAAACCACGCAGTCTGCGTGCCGGCTCCGGCCGCGGGCCACAGCACGTTGAATCCGGGAATCACGCCACCGGCCGGAGTGCGCCAGTACGAAACTGCGGCGTTGCCGGGTATTCCGAGTCCGCGCACCGATTGACCGTTGAGGCAAGGCGGAGCATTGACGCTGGCCCCAGGCGTGCTAAGCGCGGGACGAAACGCCGCCTCGAGGTAGCTGCTGTCGCGGCGTCCGCACACCTCATCGTAGGCTACAAGCCATGCCGTATAGGTGGTGGTCAAGGCCGTGCCGGTCCAAGAGTAGGGTGGCGCGAGGGTGTCGACCGATCCGTTGCCGCCGTACAGCACCAGCCATTGCGCGCTGAGGTTGGGGCCCGGCACCAGGTTAAGTGTGCGATCGGGATCGCAGGGGTCGTACTGGAGCACGGCGTCGGCCTGAACCGCCGAACCCGGAAGCACATAAACGTTCAAATTAGCTACCGCCTGCGTCAAGCACAGGGTGTCGTAGGCGACGATTTGAATGAGGTAGGTTCCGGGGACGCTGTAAACGTGGCCCGGAAGCGGCAGGGGCGCAAGCGAATCCGACGAGCCGTCGCCCCAGGCGATGCTCAAAAGGTCGGTGCGGGTAGTCGTGCCGGTGAGGTAAAGGCTGTCGCCGGCGCAAATGGTGTCGACGCTCAAGTCGAGTTTGGCTGCAGCCGCTGTGAGCTCAAAGGCAATCTGGATGCCCGCCATGTTGCAGTTGCTGGCGTTGTTGGTCGCGGAATGGGCATTGGGCGGAAAAATCGGAAGGTTGTCGCTGCCGCCGCAGCCCGCGCAAATTGCCTGGTGGATCACTCCGTTGGGATCAAACCGCGAAGTTCCGCCGTCGACGTGTTCGTCAACCGGGCCGGTTCCGCCAAAGTAGGAAGCATAGGCTGCCGCCCCTTTGCGGTCGAGAACGAGGAAGTAAAAGTCTTTTCCGTCGGTGGTCGGTTGAAGCGCATCGGGTGAGGTGTAGAGCCCGGTTATGGGTCCGCCGTTCAAGCCCCCAAACCAACCCGAAAAGTAGGCCGAACCGCAGTCATCGACTTGAAGGGCGGTAGGCGAAATGCGCCGGTTCAGCTGGCCGTTGCCCACGTACTGGGTGCGGTAAATGCTGTCTCCGAGGGCAGAAACCCAGACGAGCAGCTGCGTCGAGTTCGGGTTCTGAAACAAGCCGGCAGTGGGCGCCAGGGGGCCTGAATACACGCCGCCTCCGGTGCACGACGTTCCGAGGCCGAGCGAGAGCAGCACCGCCCCTGAATCGCCCACCGCGGCATAAGAACCCGCCGGATTTTGCGCCGCCAAAAACCCGTAGGACGTACAAAACTGCGGCTGAAGGTAGGTTTCAGCGATGCGCTGCCCCGTAGCGAGGTCAAAAAGCCCGTAGTACGCCTGGCTTTGGGGTAGCGGGGCGGTAAAGATGCCTTGGCCAGTAAGCGTACCCATGCCTTGGGTCCACCCCGTGACGGCTAGGCGCAAACCTTGCGGGGTGGTCGTCGGAATAAGTGACGTCAAGCCGTCTAAATCGGGTCCGCCCACGTAGGTGGCCCAGCGCAGGCTGTCCAAGTTGGGGCTGAAGTGCGCAAGCAACCCATCGACGCCCCCTCCGCGGGAGGTGTCCAAGGGCCATGTGGCCATTCCGCGCGAACGCGAAGCGGTGGCAATCCAAACGCCCTGGGCACTCACCCACACGTCGCCACGCGCCGGATCGCCGTAGTGCGGAAGGCTCTGGTCCTGAATTCCGTCAAAACCAAGGCGCCCGTAGTAGGTCGAGGCTTTGAGCGCAGACCCGGTCGAGTCCAAGCGGACCAAGGCCAAGTCCGTCGCCGACGAGTACACTACCCCGCCCCCATTTTGGCTTCCGGCGCCCGTGTTCACGGCCATGCTCGTGTCGTAGCCCGTGACCGTTACCGGAAAATTCTGCGAAGTGGTAATGCCTTTGATCACGAGGTCCCCGTTGGGGGCCACCCTTAGGGAGTGCGGCTGCTCCTGCCCGGATCCGCCCAAGTAGGTCGCCGAGATGATTCCGGTACCGGTTGGGTTAAAGAGCATGAAGACCATGTCGACTCCGCCCCCGCCAAAGTTGGGCTGAATGCCGTTTTGGGTGGGGAACTGCGCCCCAAAGGCCACGCCGCCAAGCCAGGTTCGGCCCTTGAGGTCGTAGGTCGCCGTGTACCCAAAGTTGTCGCTGAGGGAGCCGCTGAAGCTGCTAAACACATAGGTGGGATCAACGCGAACCGCCCCCGGTGCCAACAAGGTCCAGTGCGCTCCGCGGGGCTGCCACGTGGGCGTCACCGGCCGGTTGGTGGCCGTGTAGGCCAAGGGCGCGCGCAGCTCGGCCAATCCAGCGGGGGTGGCGAGCTGAAGAACAGAGGGGTCGCGGCGGGAGCGGCGGGGCTCTGCCCCCTCAAAGGCCACGGTAATCGGCTCCAAGTCGGCCCCGTGCCACCACGTCTTTAGGTAGCCCTCTTCAACCCGGAGTTCCAGGTCCACACCCGGATAAACACCCCGAAGCCATGCGGTAGCCGCCCCCCGCACGGTTACGGGGGCCTGACGGCCCAAAATAAACGTCGTCGGGACTCCCTCGGGCTGGAGTTCGAGCACCCCCCCTTTAGCGTTGACGTAGCGTTCGGTCCAGACCGCGACGCTGTCGGATTCCCCGGGAATCCGCGCCGCAAAACGAAGTCCGTCTGCCAAAACCCACACGCGGGCCGCATCGACGTTGACCATAGCGAGAACTTCGCGGGGCCATTGTCCGCCGTTGGGCCAAATCACGGGCGACGGCTTCGTTAGCACTTGACCCCTTGCGGACCCGAGTCCGAGGAGGAGCAAAATCAAAAAGCTGAGTTGCCGACGCATCGCGTCGAAGGTACAAAAGGGGCAACGCGCCCCGCGCAACGATTGAGGGAACGCAGGATGCCTATAGGCCGTCGTCCTCGAAGTCTCCGGCGGCTTGGCCGTCCGACATCAGGTAAGCCTTGAGGAAGGCGTCGAGCTCGCCGTCGAGCACCGAATCGGGATCGCTGGTCTCCACCCCGGTGCGCACGTCTTTGACGAGTTTGTAGGGGTGCAGCACGTAGTTGCGAATTTGGGACCCCCACTCGATTTTTTTCTTGCCCGCCTCGATTTCGCTGCGCTTGGCGTTGCGCTCTTCGATCACCCGTTCGTACAGGCGCGACTTGAGGAGCTGAATGGCCTTCTCTTTATTTTGAAGCTGCGAGCGCGTTTCGGTGTTTTCGATCACGATTCCCGAAGGCTTGTGGCGCAGGCGAACACCGGTCTCCACCTTGTTGACGTTTTGGCCGCCGGCACCGCTGGAGCGGAACGTGTCCCACTCAATGTCGGCCATGTTCACCTGAATGTCGATGGTGTCGTCGACCAGCGGATACACATAAACGCTTACAAACGAGGTGTGGCGGCGCGCGTTGGAGTCAAACGGACTGATGCGGACCAATCGGTGCACCCCGTTCTCGCCCTTGAGGTACCCGAATACGTATTCCCCTTCGATTTCGAGGGTTACGGTCTTCACGCCGGCCACGTCGCCCTCCTGAAAGTTCAGTTCGCGCACTTTGTGTCCGTTGCGCTCGGCCCAGCGCAGGTACATGCGCATCAGCATTCCGGCCCAGTCGCAGGACTCTGTGCCGCCGGCGCCCGCAGTAACCTGGAGCACGGCGCTCATCGTGTCTTCTTCGCCGCTGAGCATGTTGCGGAACTCCATCGTGCTCAGCTGTTCCTCGAGCTGCGCTACTGCGGCATCGACTTCAGATTCTTCGAGTAGTCCCTCGCGGTAAAACTCGACCGAAGCCTCTACCTCGCCCATCTGGGCCTGTACAGCTTCATAGCCTTGAATCCAGTAATTGAGCTCGCGAATCTTGCGCATGGTGAGCTCGGCTTTTTTGGGGTCGTCCCAAAAACTCGGATTGCCCGTCTTCTCTTCTTCGTTGGCGACCGTAATGCGTTTTTCTTCGAGGCGCAGGTAGCCTTTGAGGTCGTGGATGCGTTGCTGGTATTCCTTAATTTTCTCGGGCGAAATCATGGCGGCAAAAGTACGCCACCCCCTACCTTCGAACCTATGAACGACCTGACTGCTGATTTTCGATCGGACACCGTTACCCGGCCCACTGAGGGCATGCTGCGCGCCATGGCTTCGGCCCCCGTCGGAGACGACGTGCTGGGCGACGATCCGACCGTCCAACGGCTTGAGGCTTTACTGGCCGAGCGCTTTGGCATGGAAGCCGGGCTCTTCTGCCCTTCGGGAACGATGACCAACCAAATTGCCGTCAAGGTGCACACCCGCCCCGGCGATGAATTGATCTGCAGCAAGTTGGCGCATGTCTACAACTACGAGGGCGGAGGCCTTGCCTTCAACAGCGGCGTGCAAGTCCGCGTGGGGGGAGATGACTACGGACGGCTTACGGCAGACGACGCCGACGCGCTGCTCCAACCCATGGACAACGTGCACGCGGCCCCTACCCGCCTGATCGTGGCCGAAAACACGTCGAACAAAGGCGGCGGTACTACGCTGGGGCTTGCGTCCCTGCGCGAGCTTGGGTCCTTTGCGCGCACCCACCGCCTGGGATACCACCTCGACGGCGCACGGCTCTTTAATGCGTTGGTCGCGGACTGCGAATCGCCCGAAGATTACGGACCGCTCTTTGACTCCATTTCGATTTGCCTCTCCAAGGGGCTTGGAGCACCGGTAGGTTCGGTCTTGCTTGGCTCGGCGGCGTTCATTGCGGAGGCGCGCCGCATACGCAAGCGGCTGGGTGGCGGAATGCGCCAAGCCGGCTACCTCGCCGCCGCGGGTCTTTATGCCCTTGACCACCATGTCGATCGGCTGGCCGAGGACCATGCCCGGGCCGCAAGCTTAGCCGCGTTTATTCAGCAGCTCGACTTCGTCGCCGAAATCAAGCCGGCTGCGACCAACATGGTCCTGTTTCGGCTCGTTGAAGATGCCGATGCTGCCGCGCTTTTGGCGCACCTCGAGGCCTCAGGAATTCGCCTGATTGCCATGGACCGGCACTGGCTGCGCGCGGTCCTGCATTACGACGTCGGCGAGCCCGAGCTCAACCGGCTCCGTAGCGCCCTAGCGCGTTGGACTGCCTAGTCCTCAGACCGAAAGGCTTCAAGGGCCGTACCTCGATCGTACCCTTTGCGCACGCACCACTGCACAAACTCCAGTTCGCTGGCAAACGCCTCTTTTTTGCGCAGCAAGTACGCGCGCAGTTCGGCTTCATCAAGTTCCTGGAGTCCGACCGCTATGCAGGCTGACGAAACCCGCTTGGCCTGAAGGCCCTGGGCGATTTTGCGCGGCCCCCAGCCTTTGATGCGGAATTTCCCACGGGCGTAGGCACGGGCAAAGCGCTCCTCGCTGAGGTAGCCGTCGTTCATTAGTTCGAAGACTAATTCTGCCTGAGCCTCGGGAAGTACCCCCATGGCAAACAGGCGATCGGCCACTTCGCTGTGGCAGCGCTCCTGAAACGCACAGTAGCGCTGAATGGCCGCGCGAGCGGCATCCAGCGTGTAGGTTTTGGTTCGGGCAAAAGCCATGATGCGAAGAAACAAAAAAGGCGGCCTAAAGCGGCCGCCTTAAACGTATATAAGCGTTTGTATTAACCGATTTTTTTACCCTCGGCGTCCGCAAAGCGGTACTCCAGCATTTTGAATGCGTCCCGAGAGACCACTTTCAACTTATGTCCGGTAATACGCGACCACTTAAATTCGTGGGTCTGCCAAAACCAGCCCTGCTTGAGGTACGCCGCCAAGAACGGGTGCACGTGCAGGTAAATGGTTTCGGTGTTGCCTTTCTGCTTGCGACCGGCCGTGATTTGCTCAAACTTGTGCTGGAGCGCATCAATCAGCGTGATCGGCGCGTCAATTAAGGCGTCGGGGTTCTCCTCCTTGGTTTCGATCGCTTGGGCCGGACGCACGCGCTGGCGCGTGATTTCCACCAAGCCGAACTTTGAAGGCGGCAAGATCTTGTGGCGCGCACGATCGCTCGCCATCAAATCTTTTAATTTCTCGTACAGCTCGCGGCGGTGTTCGCCTTTGGCCATATCGATAAAGTCGACGCAAATAATTCCGCCCATATCGCGCAAGCGAAGCTGGCGCGCAATCTCTTCGGCCGCCATCAGGTTGACCGCAAGGGCGTGGTCCTCTTGGCTCTCGCCTTTACCCGAACGGTTGCCCGAGTTGACGTCGATGACGTGCATCGCTTCGGTGTGCTCGATGACCAAATAGGTCCCCTTGCCCATGTTCACGGTGCGTCCAAATGCGGACTTTACCTGACGGTCCACGCCGTAGTACTGGAACACCGGCACGGCCGAGGTGTGAAGCTTAACGATGCTAGCCCGCTCCGGCGCAATGGCCTCCACGTAGCCCTTGATGTCGTCGTAGAGGGCCTCGTGGTCAACTACAATTTGGTCAAAGCTGTCATTGAACACATCGCGCAAGTATGCCGACGCTCGGTCCATTTCGCGGAGCACGCACTTCTTGGGTTTCGCGCCGCGGACGTTGCGGTACAGCGTCTTCCAGCGGCTTACCAAGTCATTGAGGTCAGCCTCAATATCTTCCTGGGTCACTCCTTCAGCAACGGTGCGCACAATTACGCCAAATCCTTTAGGAAGTAAACTTTGCACCAACTTGCGCAGGCGCTCTCGCTCTTTGCGATCTCGGATCTTTTGAGAGACCGAAATCCGTCCGTTAAACGGAACGAGCACGATAAATCGGCCCGCAATGGAGATATCCGAAGTAACCCTTGGACCTTTGGTCGAAATGGGTTCCTTCGTGATTTGAACCAGCACCTCATCGCCCGGCTTGAGGAGAACCTCCATGCTTCCGTCCTTCTCGATTTCGGGAAGGATTTCGACTTCAGACAAATCTGAAGTGTACTTACTCTGGCGAACCCGTTTTAGGTAGCTCTGCCAGGTCGGAATTTGGGGGCCTAGATCGTGGTAGTGTAAGAAGGAGTCCTTCTCGTATCCCACGTCTACAAAAGCCGCATTGAGGTTCGGCGCTAACTTGCGCACCACCCCGAGGTACACGTCGCCCACCGAAAACTGCTGTTGTTCGTTTTCAGCGACGAGTTCGGTCAAGCGACCGTCTTGAAGTAAGGCGATGATAGCGTCCGATTCACTGGCTTGAATGATCAGTTCGGTACGCATGATTCAGCCTTTATTTCTTCTTGTGGCGATTCTTGCGTAGGCGCTTCTTGCGTTTGTGGGTGGCCATCTTATGGCGCTTGCGTTTTTTACCGCTTGGCATAACTAAGTCGTTTAATGGGTTATAATACAGGTTCGGATACGGCGGGTGCCTCAGCATCCCCCTCGTTCCAAGAATCGCGCAGCTGTGTTAAGGAACTCAGGTCAGCATTAGGGTGATCCGCGAGGTACTTTGCCACAAATTGCTGGGCTTCGTCGCGGCGACCTAAGTCGGCAAGCGTCTCGGCATACCGCGCAGCGGCCTCGTGGTCGCTCGGGTAGTACTCCAGAATGCTTGCATAGCGGTCCAATGCTCGGTCCAGTTGCCCAGACATGCGCGAAAACTCACCAAGATGAAACAAGCCATCACGGTGTTTGGGATCCTCTTGGATCACCTCGCGGAGCAGGGTGATAGCCTCCATGGGATTCCCAGTGCCCTCCTGAATGAGGCGAACCGCTTCGCGCACCTTGGCGTCCAAAGGGCTTTGCGCCGCCGCCTCAACGTCGGTCGACGTCGAAGTTGGCGAGGTAGGCAACAGCAAAAATGCCAATGCCCCGAGGACAATGGCCGCAGCTGCAATCCATACCGTGCGATTCATTTCGTGGAGGTTGGAGCGTGAATTACTTCACCGGCACGTGCTTCTTCACAGAATCTGCGAAGGTCTTAGCCGGCTTGAATGAAGGAATGTAGTGAGCTGGAATCACCAAGGTGGTGTTCTTTGAAATGTTGCGTCCCATCTTCTGAGCGCGCTTTTTCAGTACAAAGCTGCCAAATCCGCGGAGGTACACGTTGTCTCCTGACTCCATTCCTCCTTTTACTTCACGCATGAAACCCTCTACTACAGCGAGGACGTCTGCTTTTTCCATGCCAGTGCGGTCGGCAATACGAGATACGATATCTGCTTTTGTCATGATTTTGACGGTATAAACGTTTAAGTCAAAGGCTTAAGGGAAGCCTATTTTAGCGGGCGCAAAGATAGTCCCCATTGAAGCACCAACCAACTCAAAATAGCGCGTTTGCGCAAATTCTCTTGCGGTGGTACGACCAGCACGGACGCCCTTTGCCCTGGCGTAGCGAGCGCAATCCTTATGCCATTTGGTTGAGCGAAATCATCCTTCAGCAAACTCGTGTGGATCAAGGGCTACCCTATTGGGAGCGATTCCTGCGCGAGCTTCCAACCGTAGCGGACTTGGCCCAAGCAGAGCCCGAGGTCGTTAAGGGACTTTGGAGCGGCCTAGGCTACTACCGCCGGGCAGACCTTCTGCACCGGGCAGCGCGCTTCGTAGACCAAAACGGGTGGCCCACCGGGTACCGCGAATGGCTTAAGGTGCCAGGAGTTGGACCCTACACTGCCGGAGCTTTGGCATCCATCCTTGACGGCGAGGCCATTCCCGCCCTAGACGGCAATGCATATCGGGTATATAGTCGTTGGTCTAATTGGATGGAGCCGCTAAATACCGCCGCGAGCAAAGCGTTTATAACCGAGTTCGCTGGTGGCCTTATGCCCACCGACCGTCCGGGCGATTTTAATCAGGCGGTCATGGACTTTGCGCAGTCCGTGTGCATTCCGCGCAAGCCGCGATGCAGCGAATGCCCCTTGGCGGAGCTTTGCGCTGCCCGAGCTGCAGGTTCCGCAGCCGATCTGCCGATCAAACGCCGTTCGGTGCGTGTACTCGAGGAGCATTGGTACTTCGCGATTGGGTACGAAGACGGCCGTTTTGGCCTAGTGAAGCGACCGGAGCATGGTATTTGGTCGGGACTTTATGCCCCTATTTTGTTAGTTGAACCCCTGCATGATCGGACTGCCGAGGTGGTGGAGCACCGACTGAGCCACCGAAAGCTAACCTTGTACATCTACCGAGTCCCAAAGGGCTTTGCGGCCTTCAGCCACTGGCTGAGCGTTGACGAATGGTCCGCGCGCGGCATGCCCCAAGCCTTTGTGCATTGGATGCGCAAATTCGCGTACATTTGACCCCATCGTTAATAATGTACACGTATATCCATGGCAGGTACTCTAAATAAAGTCATGCTGATTGGCAACTTGGGTAAAGATCCCGAAGCGCGCCGATTTGAAAATGGGGGAATGTTGGTGAAGTTCCCCATCGCAACAACCGAGAACTTCACGGACCGCGAAGGCAACCGAAAAGAAAACACGGAGTGGCACACGATTGTAGTGCGCAGTCCGCGCTTGGCCGAAGTGTGCGAACGCTTTCTGCATAAGGGCGACAAAGTGTTTATTGAGGGAAGGATTCGCTCGCGTCAATGGACCGATGAACACAACCAAAACCGCTACAATATTGAAATTTCAGCGGATTCGATGACGATGCTCGGGCCTAACCCCATGCGCGGTCGCGAAGACGAATATGGCGCCCCCCGAAAGGGCGGCAGTGGCCACGGCAATGGTGGCGGTGCGTACCGCAGCAACCAAGCCAACTCGTCATTCATGAACGATGACGACGACTTCGAAGGCGACGACCAGTACTAAGCCTTGCTGTTGAACCTAGCGCATTGTTTTGGACCCTGAACCTTTACCGAGTTCCTTTTTTATAGCCATTGACGCGGGCGACACTGCGGTCACGTGGATCATTCTGGTGCTTTTATTGGCGGGTTCGTTTATGGCTTCTGCTTCAGAAGTTGCTTTTTTCGCGCTCAGTCCGAGTGAGAAAGATGAACTAGAACGACGTTCAGGCGGCACCAGCGTTTTAGAACTTTGCCGGCATCCGGAATCGCTGCTCGCCACCCTCCTGATTTGGAACAACTTTTTTAACCTGGCCTTTGTGCTAGTATGGGGGCTGTGGATCGGCCAGGCCATCAACGACGGCATGATGGATTGGCTTCGGGCGTTGCTCGAAACGGGTCTCGCTACGGCGGTACTGCTTCTGTTCGGTGAAGTGATGCCAAAGTCGCTTTCAAATCAAAAGCGAATTGCAGTTAGTCTTGCTATGGCCCCGGTGGTTCGCGCGGCAATGGTCGCCGCTCGTCCGTTAGCCAAAAGTTTGATGTTTACCTCTCGCGCACTGAGCAAAGGTGGAATGAAGTCAACTACGGTAACCGTAGCGCAACTTGAAGAAGCACTGGAACTTACCGACAGTAGCGCCACGAACACTCAACAAAAAAAATGGCTGCGCGAAATTGTGCGCTTCGGCTCGACCAGCATAAAGCAGATTTGCACCCCTCGCCAAGATTTGGTGGACCTCAGCGCCGACTCGAACCTTGAAGACGTGCTCAATATGGTGACCGAAAGCGGATACTCGCGCTTGCCTGTATATCAGGAGCAGCGGGATCGCATCATTGGGATTCTGCACTCCAAGGATTTGCTGCCGATGCTGGGGTCAGACCCAACGTCGGCCTGGCAACATTTGATTCGCCCGGCAATGTTTGCTTCAGAAAACATGAAAATCGACGACCTGCTGGGCGACTTCAGGACCAAGAAGATGCACATGGCCGTAGTGGTTGATGAGTACGGAGGCGTTTCGGGCGTCGTGACGCTCGAAGACGTGATGGAAGAAATTGTGGGCGAAATCAACGACGAGTTCGACACCGAAGAACAAACCCACACCCAGCTCGACGAGCGCACCTTCGTGTTTGAGGCGCGCACGCCGCTGCACGACGTGCTCCGCACCATGGATATTGCGCCCGAGGAACTCGAACGCGGCGAGGCAGACACCCTAGCCGGACTGATTTTGGAGCAGCTCGGGCGCATGCCGCACAAAGGAGAAACCCTCGCCGCGGGCCCGATAACCTGGACGGTAGAGGCCTGCGACCGCCGCCGCATTGTGCGCGTAAAAGTGATCCGCCATGAAAATTAGCCATGCTCTATGGAGCGTGGGGGCCGTCGCGGCTTTAGGACTCGCTGCCGCGGTATTTTGGCCTGATTCGGCCTTGGTTCCGAAACCTAAAGGATACCCACGTATCGAAGTGCCCGCGGGCGACGGCGTTGCGCTAGAGGCCCCAGTTCCCTTCAGCTTCACGCACCACCCCAACGCAAACTGGGAAACCCAGCAGCAGGCCGGATGGGGCGACCTAGTGTACCCGTTTTGCCAGGGTCGAGTTCAGTTTACCTATGTGCCGGTGCGCGGAAACCTTGCACAGTTAATCGATGACGCCCACGAGCTCGCGATGAAGCACAGCGTCGCGGCTGACGGCATGAGCCAAATGGTGTACGTGAACGACTCGTTAAAGGTGTACGGAATTTTGTTCCGCATTGGTGGAAATGCAGCCAGCGGCCTTCAGTTTTATGCGACCGACAGCACCCAGCACTTTGTGCGCGGAGCCCTGTATGTGTTCGCGCACCCGAACGCCGACAGCTTAGCTCCGGTGCATCAGTTTTTTGAGGGCGAATTCACGCGCTACCTCGAGACGCTCGAGTGGCGCGGAGCATCAGGCCGGCCTTAGCCACCGCGTCGACGAGCAGCATCCAGGCCCCGGTACTCAGCATCAGGTGGAGCGGTTGAAGTCCGCGCGGCAAGTCCAGGTAGTACAGCGCCGCACCGACAGCGGCTTCAGAACACAGCAGCAGCAGCACCAGCCCCGCCCGCGCACGAAGCCCCGCTCGCCCAGCGGACCGGCGGTAAAGCCAGTACGACAAAGCCAGGAGCAGAAGGCTGAAGCTGCGGTGGATTAAAATTCCCGGCTCTAGCTGGCCCACCCAACCGTCGCGGGACGCGCTGAATCCGAGCTGGTGCACGAGGGCATCAACACCTTCGCGCACGCCCGTGCCGAGCACCGTCTGGCCGAGAAGCAGGGCCGCCAACAAGGCAAATCCGGCGATCAGGGGCTGGAGGTCGCTGGGCCCTACCGGCGGCTCTGCCCGCCATAAATTCTGTTCTGCCAGGCTGTGCACGTTGCGAAACAGCACCGTCAGCAGAGCCAAGAGCACGTAGGCTCCGAGCATGTGGTAGGTAATGTGGTGCGGCACCAGGTTGCCGTCGACCACAACTTTGCCCAGCCACGCCTCAAAAGCCAAGGTAGCCAGCACGCCTAGCATCGTAATGAACCACCAGGGGTGGCTGCGCACATACTTCAAGCTGGCCGCCGCCGCAAGCAGCACGGGAATGCCGAGCAGCACTCCGAGCAATCGATTGATGAACTCGATCCAGGTGTGAACCGGATTAAAGGTTGCATAGCTGTGGCGGGTGTACTTCGTCCACAACTGCTCAGAGAACTCGGTCTGCGGCGCGTGGTCGGCCTGCGCCACCCAAAACGCCCCGTCGTGCAGCACCATTTGGCCCTGCTGGTAAACCGTTGCGGGAGACCACGTCACCTGTTCTGCGCGGGTGGGCGGAATCGCCAGACCAAAGCATTTGGGCCAATCGGGGCAGCCCATGCCGGAGCCCGTCATGCGCACGACCGAGCCGGCCAGCATGACGAGTAGGTTAAGAACAATGGACCAACGAAGGAAGCGGAGCAGCCAAGGGGCCGAAACAAGCCGTGCATTCATGGCATTAAAGGTAGCGTACCTTTGCCGCCTCATGAATCGTTCTGGCTTGGCCTGGGGGCTTTTTATCGGACTCGTTTTGGTCTGGGGTTCGTCGTTCATGCTGATGAAGATTGCGCTTCAAAGCTTTGAAGCAATTCAAATCGGAGCCATGCGCCTGCTGTTTGCTGCCGCAACTGTGCTCGTCATCTCGCGCAAGCACTTTGGGGAGTTTCGCCGTGCCGATTTTTGGCCGCTCCTGGTGGTGGCGCTCATGGGCAATTCGCTGCCCTACATACTTTTTCCGACTGCGGTAGCCCACGTCCCCTCGGGCGTGGTGGGCGTCGCCAACGCCATGACTCCGGTGTTTGCGCTGCTCGTAGGCGTATTGGCCTTTGGGCGGACGCTTCGCCGCATTCAAGTTTGGGGCGTAACCTTGGGATTACTTGGGGCAGTGCTACTTATTAGCCCGTGGCGCGCCGTGGTTCCGGGCCAAGAGATTAACGCCAATTATTTGCTGCTGGCCATTTTAGCCGCCGGCTTTTATGGGGTGAGCATCAACACGATTGGGTCAAAGTTGGGCCATTTGTCGCCCCGCGGAATCACATTATTTGTCATGCTCCTAACGGTGCCGATGTCGCTCGGAATCCTGGGCGTCACCGAGGTGTGGAACACCGTACGCATGGAGCACTTTGGGGCCGCCCTTGCCGCACTCGCCTTTTTGGGCATTGTGGGAACCGGAATCGCCACCGTGCTTTTTAACCGGCTGATCGCGCTCACCACGCCCCTGATGGCGGCGTCGACGACCTACCTCATTCCGGTGGTCGCCCTGGCCTGGGGCGTAGGCATGGGTGAAACCATCCTTGCCCACCACTTTGGCGGAATGGCCGCCATCGTGCTCGGGGTTTACCTCGTCAATAAAAAAGCATAAAAAAGCCACCCGCCCGGGGCGGATGGCTTTGGTATTGAGGTAGAACGTAGCGTTTACTTCACGTCAAGTACCGTGGTCTTGAAAATGAGGTCCATTCCAGGCTGAAGCGGCATTTTCGACTCGTGCGGAAACTTGATTCCGCCCACTTCTCGGTAGTCGCTGTAGTCTACGTTGACCACGGCTTTGCCCTGGGGACCTTCTTGCGTGCGGGCCTCGCGCACCCGAAGGCCGGTGGCAATGCTGTATAACTTGACAATCGGATCGCCTTTAGCCTGGGGAATTTCCAACGCATAACAGGGAACGCCGTTCACGTCGACCTTGCTCGCTTGAAGCTTGAGGTCCGCGCGTTCGAGTAAACCCAGTTCGTCGATTAAAAAGCGGTCTGCCATGAGTGCTGCCTTCTCTTCGGCACTCAACTCCTTGGCCTTGCCATTCGCGATTACCGTAACGTTGTCGCCCTCGTAGCGCGTTTCGTTGGCCCCCATCGGAGACGTTTGCTTCTGCACCAAAGTATTGGGGGCGGCAAAGGCCACCTCCGACTTAATGGTTATGCCCATAATGCTCGCCTCCTGCGTCCAATTCACCGACTTCAGCGCGTTCATGCGCTCGATTCCGCCCATAGCCTTGAGCGCGGACTCCACTACGGCCTTGGCGGTGAGCCCTGCGGGTACCGCGTCGAACTTTGGAGCTTCGGCCGGCTTGCCTTCAAAGTCAACGTAGCTGACGGGGTAGCCGAGGCGCTCAAGGGGCTTGGCGATGTCGGCCGCCTTGCCCACGATGCTAATGAGGAGCTTATCGGCCTTCCAGTACTTCTGGGCTACGCGCTGCACATCTTGCTCCGTAACGGCCTCAAGTCGCTTCAGGTACCCGTTGTAGTAGTCGGCGGGAAGGTTGTAAATCAACGTGTTTCCAGCCATGCTCGCGACGGTTTCGGGGCGCTCCAGCGAGCGACCAAAACCACCAGCGAGGTTGTTTTTGGCGGCGCGGAGTTCGTCAGCGCTCACCGACTCCGTGCGGATGCGGTTGATTTCGAGCAGGAACTGCTCCACGGCGCTGTCGGTCACCGCGTTGCGCACTTCGGCGGACGCCTCGATGATGCTGGTGTAGCGTGAGGTTCCAAACGACGAATAAGCCCCGTAGGTGAAGGCCTTGTCTTCGCGAAGGTTGCGGAACAACCGACCCGCAGAACCTGCACCCAAGATTTCGTTCATGACGCGCAGGGCCTCAAGGTCGGGATGACCCACCGGCAGCTGGATGGTGTTGCCGATTTGAATGTTGGACTGCACGCTAGACGGGCGGTTGGCAATCTGAATGCTGATTCCGTTGAGGTCCGCTGGTGCAGGAAACGTGGCCTTTTTCGTGAACGCACCCTTCCATCCGCCAAAATGAGCTTCAGCGAATGCCTTGGCGAGGGCCAGGTCGATGTCTCCGACGATGGTCAGGGTTGCTACGTTGGGCTTCCAGTAGGTTTGGTAGGCCTTCTTGCAGTCCGCTAACGTGATCAGGGCCACACTGGTTTCGGTGGTTAACTCTCCGCTCGGGTGCTTCGCTCCAAACACACGGGTATTGAAGATGCTGGACTGGATGGCGCCGGGGTCGTCCTTTTGGCTTTTTAGCCCTGAAAGGGTCCGTTCCTTAATCTTTTCAAATCCAGATTGCGGTAGTGTAGGTCGCTGAGCAACTTCTGCCGTAAGTGCGAAGAGGTCTTCGGCGTACTTGCTAAGTCCGCCTGCGTTCACATTGCTGCCTCCGGTTGCCAAGCGCGCACCGATAAAATCAACTTTTTCGTCAAGGGCCTCTTTCGAGTATGTTTTAGTTCCTTCTGAGAGCAAATCGCCGAGAACCCCGAGCGTACCAGCTTTTGGTCCTTCATAAACTTCGCCCACGTCCATTGTCAATGTGAGTCCCAGTCGCGGAAGTTTGTGGTCCTCAACCAAAAGCACGGTCAGTCCGTTTTTGAGTTGAAACTTTTGGTACTGAGCAATGGTCGGAGTGCGGGCCGGAGCGGCGGTCGGACGGATGCTGCGGTCAAGCTGGGCACTGGCGGCTACCGAAGCCACGAGTGATAAGGCGATAAAAATGCGTTTCATGGCTTATTGAGCGGATTTGGGCAGGTAATGAAGGACGACGCGGTTCTCAGGCTTGAGGTAGGTCTTGGCCACGCGCTGGATGTCGGCAGGCGTAACCTGGCGGTAGCGCTCGATCTCGGTATTGACCAGGTTGGCATCGCCGTAGTACACGTGGTAGTTGGCAAGGTTCTCGGCGATACCAGCGACGTTGGAATTGCGCGTGACAAACTCCGATTCCACCTTGTTGAGCAGCTTGGTGAATTCCTTATCGCTCAGGGGCTCGTTCTGCATTTTAGCAATCTCTTCTTCCATGGTCGTCATGAGGGCTCCCGTGGTCGCGGCGCCGTTGGCGAGGGCCAAGGCAATGAACACGCCGTGGTGCTCCATGGCAAACGGAAACGCGGCAACCTGGAGGGCGCTTTGGTCTTGGTCGACCATGCGCTTGGAGAAGCGGGAACTCGGTCCGTCGCTCAACGCCGTGGTAAGCATTTGAAGGGCGTAGGCATCAGGATGCGTTTCGCTCACCATGCGGTAGCCCGCAAAGACGGCGGGGATTTGGATGTTGTCGTAGATGGTGTCTACGATTTCACCGCCGAGGGGCGGCTCGTAGGCACTGGGGCGCTGCACTGCCGGACCCTTGGGAATGTCGGCAAAGTACTTTTGAATAATGGCCTTGGTTTGGGCCACATCAATGTCTCCCGCAATCGACAGGGTTGCGTTGTTGGGGATGTAGTACTTTTTGTAAAAGGCCATGAACTCGTCGAGCTTGGCCGCGTTCAGGTCCTCCATTGAGCCAATCGGAACCCAACGGTAGTTGTGTTGCTTGAAGGCGCGCTTGAACATTTCGCTCAAGAAGCTGGCGTAGGGCTGGTTGTCGACGCGCTGGCGCTTTTCTTCTTTGACGACTTCGCGCTGGGTGTCTACACCTACCTGGTCAATTTTGGCGTGAAGCATGCGCTCTGCTTCCATCCAGAGTCCGAGTTCCAGTTGATTGGAGGGCAGAATCTCGTAGTAGAACGTGCGGTCGTTGCTCGTGTTGGCGTTGAGGGCACCCCCGTTGGACTGAATGAGCTGCATGTACTCTCCGCGTCCAATGTTGGCGGAGCCTTCGAAGAGCAGGTGCTCAAAGAAGTGCGCGAATCCGGTACGGGTGGGGATTTCATCTTTGGAACCCACGTGGTACAAAACCGAAACCGCAACCAGCGGGTTGCTGTTGTCTTGGTGCAGGATCACGTGAAGGCCGTTGGGCAGGTCGTAGGATTCGTACTTGATCTGCGCGCTCAGCGGCTGGGCCACGGCGGCGAGGACAAGTGCGAGTCCGAGAAAAGAGTGCTTCATGTCAATTAATTGGTAATGGAGGTCGAAGATACGATTGGGTTAGTTGCCGCGCGGATTGGGTATCTTACATGCACAGCACAAAATTGTTTGCAGTACGCACCGCTTGAAGTCGCGATTTTTATCCTATCTTTGCAGCCCCTAAGAAAATTCGTTATGTACGCAATTGTAGAAATAGCAGGGCTGCAGTACAAAGTGCAAAAAGATCAGCGCGTGTACGTGAACCGCTTGGCAGGCCAAGAAGGCGAGTCGATTTCATTCGACCGCGTTTTGTTGGCTGACGACAACGGAACCGTAAGTGTTGGCGCCCCCGTTATCGAAGGAGCTGTAGTTTCAGCTACCCTTCTCAAGCACCTTCAAGGTGACAAAGTGATCGTGTTTAAAAAGAAGCGCCGCAAGGGCTACGAAAAGAAAAACGGTCACCGCCAAGCCCTTAGCCAAATCGTGATCACCGACATCAGCTTGTCGGGCGCGAAGAAGAAAGCGGCCGCGAAAAAAGTTGAAGCTGCCGAAGAGGTAGCTGCAGAGCCCAAAAAGAAAACCACCAAGGCAGCCAAAACTGAGGCAGCCGAATAATTTGATCAGACCATGGCACACAAGAAAGGTGTAGGTAGTTCCAAGAACGGACGCGAGTCAGCTTCGAAGCGACTGGGTGTGAAAATCTTTGGTGGTCAACCCGCTGCGGCCGGTTCCATCATCGTTCGCCAGCGCGGTACCCAACACAATCCCGGCACCAACGTTGGGATTGGCAAGGACCACACGCTCTTCGCCCTGAGCGAAGGAATCGTGGAGTTCCAAAAGAAAGCCGGAAACAAGAGCTACGTTTCGGTCGTTCCCTTTGCAGAGGGCGGCGAGGCGTAAATTCGTTTTACCCGAGTTACCGACCCCCTGAAGCTTCGGCGCCAGGGGGTTTGTAGTTTTGTACCTATTCAACACTATGCTTAGTTTATCCACCCTTCGCACCCAACCCGAGGCCGTCGTTGCCGCGCTGGCCAAGCGCAACCTCGACGCCAAGCCGGCCGTGGAGGCCTTGCTCGCTTTGAACGAGCAGCGCCGGAGTATTCAAACCGAGACCGAAACCCTGCAGGCCGAGGCAAACCGCCTCGCTAAAGAAATTGGTGGCCTCATGCGCGACGGGCGCAGCGCCGAAGCCGAATCGGTCAAGGCGCGCACCACCGAAATCAAGGGCCAGATACAGTCGCTGGCCGCGGAGCTCGAACAGCTCGAGGGTCAAGAGCGCGAGCAACTGCTCCGCCTGCCGAACATGCCCCACGCGAGCGTGCCGGCCGGAAAATCGGCCGAAGACAACGTGGTGGTAGCCGAATGGAGCCCTGAATGGTCGCTGGCGGCGGATGCCGTTCCGCACTGGGACCTCACCGAACGCTACAAGCTCATTGATTTTGAACGCGGAGTTAAAGTAACCGGCGCCGGATTTCCGTTTTACACGGGTAAGGGTGCCCGGTTGCAGCGGGCCCTGATTCAGTTCTTCTTAGACTACAATACCCAAGCGGGCTACCTCGAGGTACAGCCTCCACACTTCGTGAATGCCGCTTCAGGATACGGCACCGGGCAGCTTCCCGATAAAGACGGCCAGATGTACCACGTGGGCGAGGACCAGCTCTACGCGATTCCGACCGCCGAAGTGCCGGTGACCAACATGCTGCGCGACGAAATTCTGCCCGAGGCCGAGCTGCCCGTCAAGCTGACGGCCTACAGCCCCTGCTTTCGCCGCGAGGCCGGATCCTATGGAAAGGACGTGCGCGGCCTCAACCGTCTGCACCAGTTTGACAAGGTCGAAATCGTATGCGTCGAGCATCCCGAGAAGTCGTATCAGCGACTTGACGAAATGGTGAACCACGTGGCCCAGCTGCTGCAGGCCCTGGAGCTGCCGTACCGCGTGCTGCGGTTGTGCGGAGGCGACATGGGCTTCACGTCTGCGCTAACCTTCGACTTTGAAGTGTGGTCCGCGGCCCAAGGTCGCTGGCTCGAGGTGAGCTCGGTGAGCAACTTCGAAACGTTTCAAGCGAACCGCCTGATGCTTCGCTACCGGAGCGAGGCCGACGGAAAGCCCTACTTGGCCCATACCCTCAACGGTTCATCGCTGGCGCTGCCCCGCGTGGTGGCCGCCCTGCTCGAGAACAACCAATCGCCTGAGGGCATTCGGATTCCGAAGGCGCTCGTGCCCTACACCGGATTTGAATGGATTCAGTAAGCCTTCGCCTCCTGGGGTTGGGGCTTGCGGCCCTCAGCCTTATTGGTTGCGGTCGGCGCGGACCCCTCGGCGGCGAAATTTCTGCGCTGCGCACCACGGTCGACTCGTCGTATGAGGTGCTGCAAGCCCTCGATAGCGCCGAATTCATGACGGCATTTAACCGCATGGAACGGCACATCGACGTCGCCAAGACCAAAACCTACGACGTGAGCCGCGAGGCCATCTTTCGGGTGGACTTTGATTGGCTGCGCAACAGCCACCGCGCGCTGTTCAAGTTCGAATCGCTGCGCCGCGGCGAGCGTTGGGACGGCCAGCTGGTGCAGTCGCGCAACCAACTCGACGCCCTGCACCACGATTGGTCCAAGCGCTTGATTTCAGAGGATTCGGTGCGGATTGCGCTCGAGGAAGAGAAGAACGCCGTGCTTCCGTTGCTCGCAACCGTTCACACGCGCCTGGACGAGGTCCGCTACGTGCTCGGGCAAAACGACAGCCTCGACCTACACTTTCAAAAGCTCTGGGACAACTGGGATTCCGCCGGCAAGTAATCTATGTATACCTACAACGTAACCATTAGCGTAGACGACTCCGTACACGAGGCCTGGGTGGAATGGATGCGCACGGAACACATTCCCGAGGTGCTGGGCACCGGGATGTTTGTCGACGCCACCCTGCACGAGGTTCTGGTGGAGGGCGACAGCGGCACGACCTATGCGGCACAGTACCGTTTTCGCGACCCCGAAGACCTGCAGCTCTACCAGCAGCTGCACGCGCCGGGACTGCAGGCCAAATCTGCCGCAAAGTTTGGCCAAAAAGCCCTCGCCTTTCGTACGCTGCTGCGCACCGTCGAAATGTTCCAGGCTCCAACTACGCCACCGAATTTATAGTATGGGAATTCCGAGCCGGCCCGACTTTGTCGTTGCCACGCTGCCCAACGGCCTGCGCTGGGTGCACCAGCCCACCGCTTCGCCCACGGGCCACATTGGCTTACACCTCAAGGCGGGTTCTCGCGACGAATCCCGCGACGACGAGGGCCTCGCCCACTTTACCGAGCACCTGATTTTTAAAGGCACGGCGCGCCGCAAAGCGTTTCACGTGCTTAGCCGTTTGGAAGGCGTGGGCGGCGAATTAAACGCCTACACCGGCAAGGAAGACACGCTGCTGTACGCCAGCTTTATGGTCGAGCACTACCGCCGCGCCATGGAGCTGCTGTTTGACATTGTCCAGCACGCGTCGATTCCGGAGCGCGAGGTGCCCAAAGAGCGCGAGGTGATCCTCGACGAGATGGATGGCTACAAGGACAACCCATCGGAGGCGCTGTTTGACGAGTTCGACGCACTGCTCTACCCGGATCACCCGCTGGGCATGAACATTTTGGGCCGCCGCGAGACGGTTTCGCGCTTTGAGCGCGCCGACGTGCTGCGCTTCATCGGGGTGCTGTACCGGCCCGAGCATGCGGTGCTGAGTTCGGTGGGCGGAATTTCGGTTGCCCGCTTCGCGCGCTTGGCCGAGGAATTTGGCGGAACCTGGACCACCGAAGGTTCCGCACCCGAGCGTGTGGCCGCGCCCACACCGGCCCGCTTTGACGTCAGCGTCAAAAAAGATATCAACCAAAGCCATTTGGTGCTGGGCGGAGAGGCTCCGTCGGTGCACGAGGACGACTACACGGCGGCCGTACTGCTGAACAACGTGCTCGGCGGCCCCGCCATGAACAGCCGGCTGAACATGAACATTCGCGAGCGCCACGGCATCGCGTACCAGATCGAGAGCTTCATCAACGCCTACGCCGACGGCGCGCATTGGGGCGTTTATGCGGGCACCGACCTCGAGACGGTCGACCGCGCCGAACGGCTGATTCGCAAGGAGCTCGAAGCCCTTCGCCAGGGGCTTACTCCGCGCGCGCTTGAACAGGCCAAGCTTCAGCTGCTGGGTCAAATGGCGCTGGCCCAAGAGAGCGGCCAAGGCCTGATGACCGGGCTCGGCAAGTCGCTGTTGGTGTACGACCGCATCGACCGTTTTGACGAACTGGTGACCAAGGTGAATTCGCTGACGGTGGTGCAGCTGCGCGACGTGGCCGAACGCATGTTTAATCCCCCGGGGATCAGCCGTTTGCGCTACCTTGGAACGCTTTCTGAGTAACAGCCCATGGAATTTCTGCCTCCCGAAATCGACGACTACGCCGGCCAGTTCACGGCGCCCCACTCGCCCCTGCTCGAGCGCATCGAGCGCGAAACCTGGCAGCAGGTGCTGATGCCCCGAATGTGCAGCGGGCACCAGCAGGGTCGGTTCTTGAGCCTGATCAGCAAGCTGGTGGGACCGCGCCGCATTTTGGAAGTGGGGACCTACACGGGGTATTCCGCGCTGTGCATGGCCGAAGGCCTTTTGCCCGACGGCCGTTTGGTGACCCTGGACGTGAACGCCGAGCTGGAGACTCGGGTGCGCGGGTATTTTGCCGACTCGCCGTATGCTGCGCAGCTGGATTTAAGGGTGGGCGACGCGCGCGAGCTGATTCCGCAGTTCGACGAAACCTGGGACCTCGTCTTTTTGGATGCCGACAAGGAGAACTACATCACGTACTACGAAATGGTGGTGGACCGGGTGCGTCCCGGCGGACTCATTCTCGCCGACAACGTGCTTTGGAGCGGAAAAGTAGCCGATTCAAGCATCAGCGACCACGAAACCGACGCCCTGCGCGCCTACAACGCCCATGTGGCTGCCGACCCGCGGGTGGAGCACCAGCTATTGCCGTTTAGGGACGGGATTATGGTGGCGCGAAAGCTACGTAGCTAGTTACCCGCAGCCAGCAACCCCCGCACGTACGCCAAATCCTC
>Ga0169931_10000890_pt1 | contig 49833 bp, 32 predicted proteins | sample Kivu_15m_20L_FD_129675 | JGI IMG/M metagenome (GOLD analysis project Ga0169931, IMG submission 129675) | Freshwater microbial communities from Lake Kivu, Western Province, Rwanda to study Microbial Dark Matter (Phase II) - Kivu_15m_20L... | ecosystem: Environmental > Aquatic > Freshwater > Lake...
CATCCTGATCCCACCCAAAGTTAAAATATACCGGTTAAGTCATGGCCCCCTTACACTAAATCAACCCATTCAACCCATTTGCCTTATTTTATTTCAGCCCCCAGCTTGGTAGTTTGTGTTAAGATTGTTCTGCCAGCGTGGATGCGCCGTCTACCGGAAATAGATCCTTTTCATCCCAAGCCTGAGGGTTCCCAATGTTTGGCAATAAAACCCGTCGTAACACCACTCCCCGCAAGCCCTCCAATCCCACCCGCCAACTCCATCTGGAAACCTTGGAAAGCCGGTTGGCCCCAGCCTCGCTCCCATTGGATTTGGTAACTCATCTGGCGCAACTGACCGCCGATTTGGGCCTGACAAGGATTTTCGCAGGCCCAGCCATCGCCCGCGAAGTGCCAGGGTCTGTTTACCTGAAACCCAGTGATTTGGTTCTGGATCCGTTTGAAGACGGAATGATCAGCGCCCCTGAAACAGGCAGCCAAACAATTGAAGATGACTCAGATGAGGTTCCGTCCGAGGATGAATCTCCTGAAGGAGATGAACTTTCCCCACCTGCGAATCTGGATAATCCTCCGTTTGGCGATTCGCCTGCGATTGATCCCGTCAATGGGATTGGCATCATCAACCCCGTTGTCCCCGGGTTACCGGCCCTTGGTGGCAACGGTGCAGCCAACCCTTTGAATCCGGGAATTGGCGGAAATCCAGAAAATGGTGACCTGCCCGGAGGCGGAGACTTGGTTCCCGGTGCGGGCAATCAACCCGCAGCCGGTGGAAATATTCCAGGTGGCAACGTAAACCTACCCGGCAATGGTGGAAACCTTCCGGGCGGCGGTGCCAATCTGCCCGGCAATGGTGGAAACCTCCCGGGTGGCGGGGCCAATCTACCCGGCAATGGTGGAAACCTTCCGGGTGGAGGTAACCTCCCGGGTAGCGGGACCATTCTGCCTGGCGGGGGCTCTTTCCCTATTGGGGGCATCAATCCGATCAATCCATCGACTGGAAATCCCTACTGGCCCAACCCCGGCCCGTTGCCTGGTGATGGCATTACCCCGGGCGCAGGCTCCCTTCCCGGCAACGGGGCTGATGGCTCCACCGGTCTTCCCGTATCCCCCGGAAACGGAGGCACAACCCCAACGGGATCCAAGCCGACTGGCGTGCTTAGGGTTTCTGGAATCGATCCGGATACCGGCTCCAGCAATACCGATCGCATCACCAAAGCCAAGAGTCCTGGGGTTCTGGGAACCGCTCCGGCCAACTCCCAAATAACGATACTTTCCAGCGGATCCGTGATTGGTCGTGGTGTGGCTGACGCATCCGGCAAGTTCAGGGCCCCCATTTCCGTGGCCCTGGCCGATGGCGACCATCTGTTGCAGGTGAACTGCAGCAACGGGTCCACGGCCTCCCTGCAAATCACCATCGACACCCAGGCACCCAGCCCCACCATCACCGCCACCCGCTGGGTCCCCGAAAAAGTGAACCTAGAGGTGAAACTCGGCTGGGCTTCCGCCAGTTCCTCCGGCGAAAACATTCTTCTGGACGTGGATCTCAACCAAAACGGGTCGTTTGAGGACAACGAGTTAGCCTACCGTACCGGAAGCGCAGACAGCGTGTTTGTTCTGAACAACCTGAACGGCTACGGCGAATACAGTCTGCGCGCGCGCGCCGAAGATACTGCTGGCAATGTGGGGACTGCCACAGCCAAGAGTTTTGTGGATCGGAACGCCGGGTTTATTGGTGACACCACCCTTCGGCAACTGGCCCAACCGGCATACGCAGCCCTTGGTTTCACCGGCGCATGGGACGGTCGCCCTATCCAAATTGATCCCGAATGGACTCCGTCCAGCGAAGTCTTGAAACAGCCAGTCAGACTAAGTGTCAGCACTGGCCTGGTTTCTGAATTCAACTCCTTCCGCAATTCAGTTGAAGATCTGGGCATGACTCAGATCACAGCGCGGGCTGATTCCGGATACGTTGAGGGAATTTTGCCAGCCTACAAAGTTCTCGCGCTGCCAACTCTGCCAGCCTTCTCCACCGCCAACAAGATCTGGATGACCACCCGGATGGGAACCATTCAAAACCAAGGTGTGCCAGTGATGCGCGTCCCCCAATACATGATCGAAACCGGCTACACCGGCTTGGGCATGAAAATCGGGGTTCTTTCTGATTCAGTGAATGTCAACGGCAGCTTGACCAATGCGATCGCCTCGGGTGACCTGCCTGCCAATGTCGAAGTGCTTTACGACGCCCCCGCGGGAAACGATGAAGGCACCGCTATGTTAGAGATCATCTACGATGTCGCCCCGGGCGCTAGTTTGGCTTTCAATGCTGCAGGTCCGGGCCCGCAAGGTTTTGCCGACGGAATCCAGGCCCTTTCGGCAGCCGGTTGCCAAGTAATCGTTGATGACATCGTCTACCTAAATCAACCCGTATACAACGAGGGTGTTGTAAACCTTTCTGTGACGGATGTGGTTGAAAATCAGGGACGTTTTTATGCGAGTGCAGCGGGCAACGATGGGGACAATGGTTGGCGTGGAAACTGGAGCACGGTGTCGGGCACGGTTGGCGGTATAAGCGGAAACTTCATGAGTTTTGGCGGAATGCCTTATCAACAGGTAGGCATCCCAAATGGAGATGGAGCAACCTTTGCAATCACATGGGACTCAGCATATCTGGAAGTGCGTAGTCCTGACCCCAATTTCCAGGTCCCCAACCAAGTCAACGCTTATCTCGTTGATTTGTCCTCAAATACCATTGTTGCTTCCTCTACCACCGACAACCTGAACTCCGACCAGGCGTTCCAAATCTTTGCCTACCGCAATAGTGGTGGCGCCACCAACTACGGATTAGCTTTCCAACTGATTTCCGGCCCAACTCCCACCCGTTTGGCTTGGATCGGATACGGTGCGAACGACTTGAATATTTCGGACTACGGATCTCCCGGAGCAGGAATCACCGTGTCGGGAGCACCAAATGCCCGGGGTGCAGTTGGGGTTGCCGCCGCTTACTGGGGAACACCTACCCAACCGGAACCCTTCACCTCGAAGGGTGGGACCATGGAACTTCTGTTCGCTCCGGATGGGAGACGTTTGACCACACCAGAGGAGTACTTCAGGCCACAGATTACCGCCCCCGATGGGGTTTCCACAACGGTCACTGGGTTTAATCCCTTCTACGGAACCTCCGCGGCTGCCCCGCAGGTGGCGGCAGTCGCCGCGTTGGTCTGGGGCTATCAGCCCCAAATGACCAACGAGCAACTAACTTTCCACTTGTATGCCACCGCGATGGACATCTACACGCCAGGCGAGGACATCTACACCGGGTTCGGCTTGATTCAGGCCTATCCGGTGCCGAGCGATGCATTTGGATCGGGTGACATCAGCAATAATTCGCTCTCGGCCTGGCATCTCGGGACCCTTGGCACGTCCCCCATCATGTCCCCTTATCTGGACATTTCGAACCAGGCAGGCCTTCCCGACTACGACTGGTTCACGGTACGGGCAGGTCAGGCGGGCAAACTGAACCTGAGAATGCTCCAGGGCTCATCCGGCAGCCTGGAAGTCCGCTTGTTCACGCTCGACAAGAACATGAGTCTAGTTCAGCGGGCCGCGAGCACAACACCCGGACTTTTGATCCGGAATATTTCCATGAATGTTTTCTCAAACGAGTTGGTTTACATCGAAGTGAAGGGCCGCAACTCCTCCTACGGCGTGATGGATGAAGCTTTCTACCAGATGACCCTGAAGATCTCCTGATCTCCAAGTGGCTCCGACAAAAAAGGCGCGGGTCGCCCATTCTGGGGGACCCGCGCCTTTTTTTTCAACATACTTTTCGACTAGAAGAGGAAGTGGAACTCGACGCTGGGGCCCTGGAAGAAGGTGCTGCGCAACTGGTCGTTCACCACCGGGTTGGCGATATTGAAGTCGATCAGATCGGCCGACCGGGCAATGCCGCACATCCACAGCAGGTTGTACCCGCCTCTGATCTTCATGCGTTCCAGGACATTCCATTCCAGGTTGAAGTTCATCGAGAACACCTGGGCGTAGTTGGTGGTGGAGTTGCCGATGCTGAAGGCGTTGTACCCGTCGGCCCGGTTGAACGCCATGTTCCGCTCCACGAAGTTGGCGCAGAAGGCTGTTTTCCACTCCGAGGTGAAAGAAAGGCCTCGCCAGATGGCAGTGCCGTATTCCACACCGATCTGCGGGCCGACCAGGTTGTTGAAGGTCTGGGTCTGGTAATTCACCGCCAGAGCGGGATCCGACTGGCCTGTCGCCTGACTGATGAAGGTGGCGCCGTCATCGCTGACATACAGGTTCGAACCTTCCTGGTAACCCATGTACCGGACACCCAGAATCAACTCAAACTCACGCAAGGCCCATCCGGTCTGCCGGTAATTGGCCTCCAGATTGCCCATCGCCACCGACTGTTTGGCCGTGATGATGTCAGCCTGGGCTCCCAGCGTGTTGTTTCCCTCAAAGCCCAAGGGCATGCCCTGAAAAGGCACATTCAGGGAACCGGGAACGGTCCAGGTGTATTGGGAGGTGTTTTGGGGCAACCAGAATCCGGTGATTTCAAACGCCTGGTTGTCAATCAGGCAACCCAAGGTGGCGTTGAAGCCCCAATTCATGTTCGGGCTGATGCTGTCGTAATTGGCGTTCACCTGGGCACCCAAGGCCGGGGGCGCACCACTGTCTAGCGGCCCCGGACCTGTGTAGGACAGATACCGTGAGGGCACTTTCTGGGGCTGAAGACCCAAGGCGCCAATGTGCATGAAAACGGCCTTCTCGATGTCGTAGCCTTCCTCAATGAAGGCCCCCGGGCTGTCCGCGGGAAGGCTGAGCGGGTCAGGGGGACCGGCAGGTGCAGCCCAAGGAGCCAAGGGCCCAGGGACCATACCCCCCATCCCGGGCATTCCACCCATCCCGGGCATCCCCATCGGGCCGGGACCGGGCCCACCGGGCATCCCTGCTCCGGGAACACCACCCATTCCAGCCCCGGAAGGGCCGGCGGGAATGGGATCGGGAAGCACCGTTGGCTTCCCTCCAGGCAAAGACTGGGCCCACAGGGTGCCTCCAAGGCCGAACCAAGCGCTTAGTGTGATAGCAGCTGCTTTATTCCAACGCTTCATGGGTCCGCCCCTCGTCCGCAGTCGCCGGTTGACCATCCAATGTGAGGGGATAACAGGTAAAAACCTTCCCCTCGTCCTATTCCTCATCGACGGTCCAACCGGCACTCTTCAACCAATCCGTCCAAACCGGCGCAGCAAATCCGAAATTGGATTTTTAAAATAACCCATTCGACCCATTTTAACTAAAATACATTTGAGCATTGGCCTAGGGTTTAGGTTCGCTTGACGCGATAAGCCGCCGGACTATGATGGACTTTTTGCCGAGTCATGCGATTTAGCAGGGTTTAGCACGGAACGAAGGTACTTTTTTCCATGTCCAGAGCAGCCAATTCGACATTCATGGCCAAGGCCGAAACATTCCAGCGCCGTTGGTGGCACATTGATGCGGCCGAACAGTCTGTTGGTCGTTTGGCGGTTGTTCTGGCCAATATCCTGCGCGGCAAGCACCGCCCCGACTTCACCCCTCACTGTGACACCGGTGACTTTGTGGTGGTGACCAATGTCGACAAGCTGGTTTTGACCGGCGACAAGTTGAACTCCAAAATCTACCAAACTTACTCGGGCTACGCTGGTGGCCAGCGTCGTGTTACCGCCAAGCAAATGATGGCCAGCCACCCGGACCGCGTCCTCATCCAGGCGGTCAAGCGCATGATTCCCCGCACCCCACTGGGCCGTCAGCAACTCACGAAGTTGAAGGTTTTCTCAGGGCCTGCGCATGACCACGCCGCCCAGCAGCCCCAACCCTTCCCGATTTCCTGAACCATTGACGTATGCCCCAACGGCAGTCTTGAAACAGTTTTGCGAGGTTATTGATCGTGGCAGAAACCAAAACCAAGAAGCAGGTTCACCTTGGCACCGGTCGTCGTAAGACTTCCGTGGCCCGCGTTCGGGTCACCGAGGGCACCGGTGTCATCCTTGTGAATGACAAGCCTTTTGACGTGTTTTTCACTGAAGACAAGGACCGCATGGCCGTGGTTGGCCCCATCGAGGTCACCAACCTGCGTGGTCGCCTGGATGTCCACGTGACGGTGCACGGTGGTGGGGTGACCGGTCAAGCCGGTGCTGCATCCCAAGGGATCGCCCGCGCCATCAAGAAGATGTTCAATCTGGTTTCCGCTCCCGCACCGACCGAAGCGCCAGCCGAAGGCGCTGCCCCGGCCGCCGAAGACCCGATCAACGCCATGTCGCGTAATCTGCGTGCCTCCGGGTATCTCACCCGCGACGGCCGCATGAAAGAGCGCAAAAAGTACGGTCACAAGGGCGCCCGCAAGAGCTTCCAGTTCTCGAAGCGCTAACCGTACACACGATACTTTGCAAAAAGCCCGCGACATGTTGTCGCGGGCTTTTTTTATCCCGACCTCATTCACCCAATCGGCACAGCAGCCATTCCACCCGATTTCTTGCCTCAGGCCCCCACGGCCCATCCTTTCTTTTAACCATCCAATTGCACAAGGCGGCGACGTGGCCCGTCCACGCCAGAAGATGGTCCATATCACAATCAGTCATCCGTCGGTCCGAGTCCGGTTTTCCGGTCGAGCCAATCAACCTGGCCCGATCACTGGCCGGATGGTCCCACCGGACCGTGGACCAATCAATGAGACCATATTCCAGACTCTCAGAATCGCTATTTGTCTGCAGCCAGTTGCCCGCCCAGGGATCGCCATGGCACGGCAGCAGTTTTCCGGTGCGGGGCATTTTCCCCAGGGCAACCTTGGCAGCCGCCACCCGTTCGGCCAGCACCCTTACGCAACGCTCCTCCAAGCATCCCGAAAAGGCCGCCCCTGTTTCCAACCAGAGCTGGAGAGCCTGCTCGCGGGAATTCACACAGGGGACCGGTCCTTGACGCTCCCCCAGCGCCCAGCGGGCGATCTCGGAAAACCGTGCCAGACGTTCCAGCCCAAGATTCAAGCGGAAATTCAATGGGTCCGGAATAGTTCCGTTTATCCAGGTCCACGCCTGGTAAATCATTCCCCGAAAGACCAACCATGGTTTTTCAGCATGGATCAGGGTGGGCAACCATGAACAGGTTTGCCAAAGGGGATCGGTGGCCAGTTGCCAGGCCAAAAGGGAGTGTTCCCGACTTCGGGTACACTCAGGCCTAGCTTTCAGTAAGCGGGATTCACCGGTGAGTTGAGAGGTCCAACGCCAGGCACGGCCGGCATGGAATGGGCCTGACGGCAACAGATAAAAAAGTCCCAGCCTGGGGCCCAAATATGGGAACCCCAGATCAGCCAAGGCATCCTCCGGAAGGCCCGGATCGGTGAATTGCCCCATCGCATTCAGCGACTTTCCCGGGAAACCCCAGCACCCTGATTCAGAACCAAAGCGTCCGGACTCGCAAGGCTGGCCTTTGCGGTTTCCTTTTCCACCGGTCGCACATAAAAATCTGCCAAGCCCGGGGCAATTCCCCCCACCAAGGTGGCCAAGGCACAAGCCACCGCGGCCAACAACGGCAGGGGCGAACGGGTCTGGGGTTGGGGCCCAAGGGGCAGCCGCAGAAATACCCGGGAAAGGATGGAAAGATAATACCACGCACTGATTGCGGCATTGATGATAATGAAGAATGCCATCACCAAATACAGACTGTTGCCCTGTTCCCCGGAGGCGGTCAGACTGGCCCGCAGGATTTGCAGCTTGCCGACAAAGCCCGAAGTCAGAGGCAGGCCGATCAGCCCGATCAAACACACACCAAGACTCAAGGCGGCCACCGGGCGGGTGCGAATCAAACCGGCCAGGTCGTCAATCCGTTTGACCGGGCAAGCCGGATCATCGAGATAGGCCAGAACCGCGAAGGTCCCCAGGGTCATCAGGCAATATGCAGCCAGATAAAAGGCCATCGCTCCCAGGCCTTCCAGGCTGCCTGTGGAAACAGCCGCCAACATGTACCCCCCCTGTGCGATGCCTGAATAGGCCAGGAGACGGTGGATATTCTTTTGCCACAGGGCCAAAAGGTTACCCAGGGTCATGGTCGCCACTGCCAGAATCCACAGGAGGCTCCACTCCACACCGCCAAAGGGTGCAACACCTCCGTCCCCCGCGGCGATCAAGCGAAGCAGAGCGGCAAGTCCGGCTGCTTTCGGCAGGGTTGCCAGCAAGCCAGCCGCTGCCGGAGATGTGCCTTGGTAAACATCCGGGGCATAAAAATGGAACGGGGTGGCGGTGATTTTAAATCCCACACCGGCCAGCAAAAACAACAGGGCCAAGGTGCGCGCGGCGGGGATCACCCCGGGTTTGTCTTCCGGCCACCGCAGGTTCTCGTGTATCCCTCCCAAGCCCTCCAGGTGGGTGGAACCCGTGATCCCGTACAGGTAGCTGGCACCGAAGAGGAAAAAGGCGCTGGAAAGCACGCTCAAAAGGAAATATTTGATCGCCGCTTCCAGGCCGGACCGATCATGTCGTGCCGCGAAAAGCAACAGGTACACAGGAATGCTGACCAGTTCCAGCCCCAGGAAAAGAAGAACCAGATCCGGGGCCATTCCCGCGAGGCCCACACCGGCGGAGGCGATCAGCAGGCACCCAAACTCTTCCGTTCCGGAGTTGCCCGGGCCCCTTTGGGTGGGGGCAAGAAGCATGGTTCCGATCAAACCAATGACAGGTCCCAAAAAGCGGAAAAATGTCGCTCCCCCGTGCAGCAACCACTTTCCGTTGGTCTCGGGATTGCCCGACTCGATGCCCTGGAACACCAGGGCCAGGCCCAACACGATCACGGTCGCCACCGCCCAGAAATGGCGATTGCCGACAACGGTGCCCAGCAGGAAAAAAAGGCAGCCTGCAGCCAGCATCCCCAGCTCGGGAAGCGCCAGGTAAAAAGAATCCAATATCCGGGCGGTGTCCACTCTCGAACTCTCCTCAACGCGAAGCCAGGCTGCCGGTTTCGGCGCGGTGGACCTGGCGTTCCAGGTATCCCGTTTCCACGCGCGAAGCCTTCAGAACAGGCTTGGGCCAAACGCCCAAAATGATGGTCAACAGGGCCAGGGGAACCAGAACCGCCCAATCGGCGGTTCCAAGCCCGGGGGGGGTCTTGTCACCCCCCGCCGCCTTCAGCGGACCGAACAAAAGGCGCTGCAGCATGGTGACCGTGTACCAACCACCCAGGAAAACTCCCGCCAAAACCCCCAGCGCCACCGGAATCCCTTGGCCATATTCCGCGGATCCGAGATAACCCATGAGGCACAGGAATTCGCCGCCAAATTGGGCCAAACCGGGAACGCCCACGCTGGCCAAAGCAAAAAGAACCAGGAAAGCGGCCAGGAGGCGATGTTTGGCCGCAAGCCCGCCCAGCCCCGCAAATTGAAGGGTCCCTTCCCTCTCACTGATCATTCCGGTGGTGAAAAGAAGCCCGGCTGTGATCACTCCGTGGGCCAGCATGTGCAGGATTGCGCCCTCCAATCCCACCCGGTTGAAACTCAACATTCCCAAAAGGGCCACACCCAAGTGGGAGATGCTGCCGTATGCCAGGAGGGACTTCAGGTCCTTGGACCCAAACGCGCAAAAGGCACCGTAGACGATGCTGAGAACCGCCAAGGGCACCAAAATCTGGATGCCGACCTGCGCCGCCGTTCCCGGCATCAGGAAAAAGCAAACCCTCAAGAGCCCGTAAAGGCCCAGCTTGGCAAGGACAGCAGATAGGAACGCTGTCACAGGGGTGGGTGCCTCGTTATAGGCAAGAGGTTGCCACGAATGGAACGGCACCAACGGAATCTTCACCACAAATCCGGCACATAGCAGCAGGAAAATCACCCCCTGGGGAATTTTGCCAGGGGCATCCAGGGCCGCCATTTGGGTGGAAGCCTTGCGGGCCAAAGCCTCCCAACCAAATTCCAGACCCAGACCCGATTGGGCCGAAACCGCCAAAATACCCAACAGGGTCAGCAATCCACCGGTCAGGGTGTAGATGACCATTTTCAAAGCCGCCGCCTGGCGGTTGGGCCCGCCCCAATTGCCCACCAAAAGGAAGAGTGGGATCAGGGTCAACTCGAAAGCCACATAGAACAACAAAAGGTCCTGGGCCAAAAATGCCAGCAAAGTCAGACCCACCAGGATTCCCATCCATCCGAAATACCGATGGGCCCGCTCCATCTTCAAACTGAGGGAAGCCACCACCGCCAGGGCCCCCACCAGTCCGGTCAACAGAACCAGGCCTGCATTCAACCCGTCCAGGCCAAGCCGGAGACGCAGCAGCGACTTGTCACCTCCAAAAATCGCCCCCATTTCGAAATGGGGCTGCCCGGCGCTCATGACCGGATCAATGAACTCTGGATTTGAGGCACGGCTGTGCCAGTCGGAGCTCACCGCTACGGCCAATACAAGACTCGCCAGGCAGGCCACCAGAACCATGCCTGCGGCCATGGCCCGATTTCGGGCCAAAAGGGCCAAAAGTCCGCCTGCTAGCGGCAGGGCTGGGATGAAAGGCAGGAAAGCCAAATTCCAATCCATTGTTGCGCCGGTCCTCAGCGAGCCAGGGTAAACATGGCGATCAGCACCACCAGGCCCAATGCCATGGCCAGCGCGTAGTACTGGAGCAGCCCATTCTGCAGCGGCCTGAGCGAATCCCCCAGCCAGGCTGGAATCCGCCCCAACAACTCGGCCAGCTTGTCAACCAACTCCCGGTCCAGAAAGTTCAGCAAACGGCCACCGTATTCGCAGGGTTTGGTGATGAAGCTGCTGTAGACATCATCGATGAAGAACCCACTCCGGGCGGCACCCACCAGATTGTTCGGGGTACCGCCCGGACGACGGTCGCCCAAAATGAATGCCACAGCGATGCCAAGACCCGCAGCCAGCAGTCCAATCCCCGCCATTTTCCAGGCGAAATCGTGGTGTTCGGCCGGGTGCCACCCGGGGGCACTTTGGATGAAATCGGCGAACAGATGGGTCGGGCCGACAGCCCAACCAATCAGGGCAGCGGGAACCGCCAGAACCGCCAGGGGAATGGTCATCCCGGGCGGAGATTCATGGGCATGATCACCGGCCTCTTCGGGTACCCGTTGAGCGCCCCAGAAGGTAAGAAGATACGCGCGGAAAGTATACAAACCGGTCAGCGCGGCGGTGAACAAGCCAAGGTAAAGCATGGCATGGTGCAACCCGGCACGTTCACCCCCGGAATGAGCACCGTTTTCCAATGATTCCAGGATTCCATCCTTGCTGAAAAACCCGGAAAAGGGAGGCAAGCCTGCCAGCGCCAGCGCTCCGATCAGAAAGGCGATATGGGTAATGGGAAGCAGTCTGCGCAGGCCGCCAATGCGGCGAAGATCCAACACATTCCCCATGGCATGCATCACGCTGCCGGCCGAAAGGAACAGGAGGGCCTTGAAAAAGGCATGGGTGAACAGGTGGAAAACCGCGGCGCCTGAGGCCGCACTCACCAGGGTGTGGCATTGGGTTGTCCCGCTGGTGGTCCCCACCCCCAGCGCCATGAACATGTATCCCAATTGGCTGAGGGTTGAATACGCCAGAATCCGTTTCAGGTCGGTTTGGCCCAGGGCAATCAGGGCGGCCAGCAGTGCAGTCACCCCGCCGCAAACCAGAACAATGTCCTGAAAATTGCCAACCGCCTGCAATTGTGCCGGGGAAACAGCATCGCCGGCGAGGGGTGGCAGGACACGGGCCAGAAGGTAAACCCCGGCGGTCACCATGGTGGCGGCATGGATTAGGGCGCTGACCGGGGTAGGGCCCTCCATGGCATCGGGCAACCATACATGGAGCGGGAATTGGGCGGACTTGCCAAAAGCCCCGATTCCCAGGCAGACCAAGGCCCAATACAGGGTGGTGGGGTCGTAATTGTGGCTGAACATGGTGTCGAACGACAAACCGACTGGGTCTCCCGCGCGGTAAAGCAGGATCATGCCCGCAAGCAAAGCCACATCACCCAGGCGGGTGACAAGAAATGCCTTCCTCGCCGCCTTGGCGGCCTCGGGCTTGGCGAACCAGAACCCGATCAACAGGTAACTGCAAACACCCACACCTTCCCATCCCAGAAACAGCAGGGGCAGGTTGTTTGCCAAAACCAGGATGTTCATCGCGCCAACGAACAGCGAGACCGCCGCGAAATAACGTGGGTACCCGGGATCTCCGTGCATGTAGCCGGAACTGAACAGGACGATCCACAGGCTGATGAAGCTGACCATGGCTGCCATCATCGCGCTGAGGGCATCCAGGCGAAGTTCCCAGTCCACCCTTAGGTTGCCTGCCTCCAACCAGTTGGCGTAATTGAAGATCGCCTCCCGGCCCTGCTCGTTCCCGGCATGGTGAACATGGATCAGGGCCAAAATCGCGATGAGAGCGCTCCCGCCAACCGCCAGCAGCACAGGGTAGTGGCTGCGTTTGCCCAACCGGTGGCCAAACAGGGCAACCAGAATGGAGGCAAAAACTGGAAGGCCGGGAATGAGCGGCAACAGAATCCACAAATTCTCGGTTGTCACATTAAACACGACTCAGCTCCTCAGGCGGCTGCGGACCGAGGCCAGCGGTTGGCAATGGGGGCATGGGCGGGTGAGCGGGCGGCAACGGCAGAGGTTCGGAGTCCACCACCGGATCGAGACTCTCTTCGCGCAGATCCTGCCAAAGGCTCACATCCAGGGATCCCCGGTTCTTGTACAGCACCAAGATCAGGGCCATCGCAATGGCGGCCTCGCAAGCCGCCACGGTCAGAAGGAACAGCACAAACGACTGCCCCTCCAGATTTCCCCGGTAACGGGAAAAAGCCACAAAATTCAGGGCCACACCCTGGATCATCAACTCGGCGTTCAGGAACGCAAGAATCAGATTCCGGCGGGCCAGAAAGCCCACCAGCCCCAGGCAAAACAAAATCGCGCCCACCAACAGGTGTTGGCTCAGGTCGGGATAATCGGAAGGAGGAGTCATCACTTCACCCCCGCGCCGGCCACCGCCGGATGTTTTCGTTGCGCGATGACAATCGCAGCCACAGTGGCGACCACCAGCAAAACACCGGCGACCTCCACCCCGATGAGGAAATTGCGGTAGATATCCGCACCCAGGAAGGCGGTGTTTTCCGCCGGGATGGCCAATCTGCCGGAAGCGTCGGCCCGGCCGCTGGCCTCTTCACCCAAACGCGATGGCATCACAGGAGCCGGGTTAGAGGCAGCCGCCGCGACGGGCAGACGGGCACGGTCCCCAGTCACCGTGTGCGCAATGACAAACAGCAAAAGCCCCCCCGTGAGGGCGGCCATGAACGGATCCCTACTGCGGGAGCTAGAATCGCTAGGCGCATCCTGCTGCGCCAGCATCAGGACAAACAGGAAAGTGACGATGATCGCCCCGGCGTAAACAATCACATTCGCGGCCGCCAGGAACGGCGCGCCAAGGGTCAGGTAGAGTCCGCTGGTTCCCAGGACCGCCAAGGTGAAGGAAAGGGCAGCCCGGGCAGGATTGGGCTGCGTGACCAGGAAAACCGCGCCCAGGATGGCCGCCGCCGAAAACACCTGTTGGAGAGCCAACTCCAGCGAAAATGCTGTGGTACGCGTCCACGAGGCGAGGAACGCCGCCAACGCGCCCAAAACAATCAGGTAGCCCAGAAAACGGGGGCGGCCCTTGGGACTGGGCAACAACAGAAAAATCCCGAAGGACGCGGCCAGCACTGCCGCCAACGGCAGCAGTTGCCAGGGGTTTCCCGCCCCCGCCTCCGCAAACAAAACCGGCATCCCAGATGGCGGCATAGAGCCTTCCTTCACGTTCAAACCGAATGATTCCGTACCCTTTATCCCGCCCCGGGCGGCAGATGAACCCCGCCGTCAACTTTGCGCGCTGGACGAACCGGTCAGCCCCGACCCCGCGGGCAGGGATGCCACTCCCAGCCTGCCGGGCTGGGTACGTACTGGATCCGTTCCGGCGGCGACCGTGCGGTCAAAAACGCTCAGCAACTTTTCCTTGTCGAACATCATCTGTTCCCGGCTCATGCCGGTGAGATCAAAGATCGTGGTCAGCTCGATCGCGTCCACCGGGCAGGCTTGTTCGCACATGCCGCAGTAGATGCATCGCAACTCGTCAATCACGAAAGTTTCCGGATATTTCTCCCGGTCGCCCCAAGGCGATGGGGCGGCGACGATATCAATGCAGTTGGCCGGGCAGGCCGTGGAGCACATGTAACATGCCACGCATTTGACCCGACCTTCCGGGTCCCGGTTCAGGCGGTGCACACCCCGGTAAAAGGGAGGCAGCTCCGGCTTTTCTTCCGGATAACTTTGCACATGGATGTTCTTGCTCCCGGTGCCGGTGAGCGTTCCCACCATATGCTTCAAAGTTGTCGCCATGCCGCTGATGACGGTGGGCACATACATTTGCTCAAGCAAACCCAATTTGGGAGGCTTGACCCATTTCACTTTCGTCGGCTTGGGCTGGTTCATCGCACTGTTTTCCCCGGTTGTGTGGAAGTCGTCATACGGCCCCCGCACCGGCATGCCGGTTGGTGCTGCCCAAAGCGCTGGCGGAGGAAGGCGACCGCCCGCGGCTCAGGCGCAAGGCGACTTTCGGATCCTCCTGGGGCAGGAACGCCCCCAAGGCTGTGACAAGCAGCAGGATTACCGCCGACCACGGCAACAGTAGCCAAGGCGACAGGTGAAACTGGCCGACGAACATGGCCCCCAGCAAGCTGAGTACGCCCAGCGGCATCATGCCCTTCCAAGCCAGATTCATGAGCTGGTTGAACTTGAACCGCAAGATAGTCCAGCGCACCAGCATGAACAGCATGATGATGCCGCCCACCTTGGCTGCGAAAACAGCGACCTTGGCGGCCAAGGCCACAAGTGATCCCGATCCCAGCAATCCTTCCAGCCCCGGTAGGTGCCATCCGCCCAAGAACAAGGCTACAGTCAAGAAGCTGGTGGTGATCATGTGGGTGTATTCACCCAGGAAAAACATCGCGAATTTCATTGCGCTGTACTCGGTGTGGTATCCACCCACCAACTCCTGCTCACATTCAGGCAGATCAAAAGGGAGCCGGTTGCACTCGGCAAAAATCGCGGTGAGGAACAGAAGCAGGGCCGTCGGCTGGTAGATGCCCAGCCAACCGTGTCGCGCCTGCCAGTCGACGATCCTCTCCAGGTTCAGGGAGCCGACCATGATCAGCACACCCATAATGGAGAGGCCCATTGGAATCTCGTAGCTGATCATCTGGGCGCTGGAACGAAGGGATCCCAACAGGCTGTACTTGTTCTTGCTGGACCAGCCGCCCAGAACGATGCCGTACACCGCCAGGCTGCCCACAGCGAAAATGAAAAGGAACCCGATATCCACACCCGGTGCGATCGCGAACTTCCAGCGGGATTTGTAATCAGCGGCCTTTTCCCGGAAAGAATTCAATTCCCCGGTACGTTCCAGTCTTCGAGCCTCCTCCACGCTGGAGGGAAAGGCCAAAGTATCCACCCCGGCCCGCTCATGCCCGGCAATGGGCTTCACGGCCACCAATGCTGGCGGCGCTGGTGTGTCCCCGACACTCACCACAGCCATCGCAAACAGGGCAGTTCCCATGGCCACCATCGGGGCCAGCAAGTAAAAGACCTTGTCCACATGCCCGGGTATGATTTCCTCCTTTAGGATGAATTTCGCGCCGTCAGCCAGAGGTTGGCCAAGCCCGCCCATCTTCCGGAGAAACCAAAGCCAGGATTGGCCGAAATCAAAACCCACCCGGTTGGGCCCGTGGCGATCTTGGACCCATGCCGAGACCTTCCTTTCCAGGAGGGTCAGGTATGCGACGCCACCCAGCACGCCGCCCAGGATGACGGCGATGGTGATCAGGGTCACCAGCAGGGGAATCAGCGTGTTCCAATCCATGTTTCGCCTTCTCGCAATCCGTTAACCCGTGGGAAGGACCGGCCCATCCGGTCTCAGGCCAGGTCCTTCAGCTTTTCGCAAAACACCCCGTATTCACCCAGGTCGGCTGCTTCCAGCGGTTTGAAACCAGGGATAGCCTTGGCAACTTCCCGTCGCAGGTTTCCGGCATGGACCAGCCCCTTTCGTCCCAGCAACTCCAGATAAAACTGTCCATCGGTCCGGGTGCCACGCCAAGGGGCGCAGGAAGCGCGCTTGGCCTGAGCCAATCCGGCATGGTTCACCCAAGTCCCATCCACCTCGCTGAACGCGGAGGCTGGAACCACGACATGGGCCCGGTCGGTCAGGGGTGATGCGAACAGTTCCTGAACAGCCACGAATGCCACTCCGGCCAAGGCATCCCCCTCCTCCACGCCGGGTTTGTAAATCGCAGGAGATTGGCCCTGGCTGATGAGGCAAGCATCCACCTGGCCACCCCGGGCGGCCTGGAGGAACTGCTGGTAATCGAGCCGTTCCTTCTGGAAATGGGCAAGCACCCCCCGCACGCCACGCACATTGGCGGCCTTTTCGGCGCGTATGGTGAATTTCACCTGCGGTGCTGGGCGCCCCTTGCGGTCCTTGGGGAAGGTGTCGTCCGCCCCTTCGACAACGATAGCCCCCATGGCCAGTTTCACAAAGGGGCTCAACTGCCGGGCGTAATTTGCCAGCAACCACGCCTCCTCGACAGTCATGGAGGGTGAAAAAACAAACCAAACCCGGCCGGGGTCTCGGGAAGCCGCGGCACCGAGCTTTTCGCGGCAGATTCCGGCAGCCTCGGCCCAGTCCACTGCCCTGGTGCCGTTTTCCCCGCGCACCAGATACTGTCGCAATCTGGCGGGATCGTTCACATGGTGATACCCCAGGCGTCCGGCGTCGCACATGAAGTGCCCCTGGGCCCTGGGATTAAAACGCGGACGCAGCCGATAAACAATATCTTTGTTTGAATCGACATGGACCGAACAGCCCGTGGAGCAACCGCCACAGACTGCATTGGCGGATTTCAGGTTCCAGACCCGTTGGGTGTATAGGAAGTCCTTGCTCGCCAAGGCCCCCACCGGGCACAGGTCAACCACATTCAGCGACAGCTTGTTGTCTAGCGGGTGGCCCTCGAAGACATCGATTTCGGCATGGGTGCCCCGGTTCACGATATGCAGTTCGGCCGTGCCGGAAACTTCCCGCGTGAAACGGACACACCTGCTGCACATGATGCAGCGATCGGTGAACAGGTTGACATGCGGCCCGATGTCCGGCTTGTTGGGAGGGGTCCTCTTCTCGTCCACCATCCGGCTTTCCGCCTTGCCGAACTGAAAGCTGTAGTCCTGCAGGAGGCACTCGCCAGCCTTGTCGCAAACCGGGCAATCGAGTGGATGGTTTAGGAGCAGGCTTTCCAGCGTCCTCTGCTGGGCGTCCTTGGACTTGGCGTCCGAGGTGCGGATAACCGTACCATCCTTGACTGGGGTTTGGCAGCCGGGTACCACCTTCGGCTGCATGACCGTGGACACTTCCCCCTTCTCGTCCACCTTCCGCTCGCCCACCTCGACCAGGCACATGCGGCAACTGGCCACCACGCTCAGGGCCGCGTGCCAGCAGTAGTGGGGGATGGTGACACCTGCGCGCTGTGCGGCCTGAACGCAGTTCAACCGCTCGTCGCCGATATCCACGGCCCTGTCATTCACATAAACCGTTGCCATCGAAAGTTCCTCAGGCCCATCAGCCCGGCCATTTCCATCACCCGCGATCCGGCGCCCGATTTTTCAGAGCCTAGTGTCCCCCGGCCATCTGCAACCGCATGCCGGCGCTCGGACCCTTGCCGGGCCCCTCGCGGAGGTAGGTCTTGAATTCATCGCGGAATTTGCGGATGGCGGTCTTCACCGGCCAACCCGCGCCATCTGCCAGACCGCAAATCGTCGTGCCGGGCATGATGCCGATCTTGTCAGCCACTTCCTCGAGGATGGCGAGATCCTCCAGCCTGCCCTGCCCCCGCTTGATTCGCTCGACGATCTTGAGCATCCAGGCGGTGCCTTCGCGACACGGCGTGCATTGCCCGCAGGACTCGTGCGCGAAAAACCGGCACAGGTTGTGGAGAACATCCACGATGCTGGTGGTCTCATCGAAGACCGTGACAGCGGCGGTCCCCAGACCGAGGCATCCGACCTTGCCCGGGCCGTTGAAATCGAGCGGGATGTCAAATTCAGCCTCGGTGCAAAAGCCCATGCTGTTGCCGCCGGGAATGGCCCCTTTCGCCTTGCGCCCCTTCCACACCCCGCCACCGTGGACCTCGAGCAACTCGCGGAGTGTCACACCCATCGGAAGCTCGACAATCCCCGGCTTGTTGACATGGCCGGAGATGCAATAAAGCTTGCTGCCGTAGCTGCCTGCATCACGGGGGTTTTTCGGGTCGGGAGGGACACCGAGCGACTTGAACCACTCGCCGCCCCGCTCGACGATGTTCACCACATTCGCCAGCGTCTCGGGATTATTGACAATCGTCGGCTTCCGGAAAGCCCCCTCGATGGCAGGGAACGGCGGCTTGATGCGGGGCCATGCACGTTTCCCCTCAAGGGACTCGATCAGGCCCGTCTCCTCACCGCAGATGTAAGCCGCAGCCCCCCGGTGAACCACCACATCCAGACTGTATTCGGAGCCAAGGATGTTTTTGCCCAGCATCCCGGCGGCATACAACTCATCAATGGCACGCTGCATGGTGCGGGTGCCGCTGCCGTACTCGTAACGCACATAGAAGTAGGCGGTGGTCGCACGAATGGCATAGCTGGCGAGAATGATCCCCTCCAGCACCTGGTGCGGGTCGCACTCGATCAAATAGCGATTGTTGAAGGTGCAGGGTTCGCTCTCGTCGCAGTTGACGCACAGGTAAATCGGCCCAGGGTGCCCCTTGGGAAGGAACGTCCATTTCAACCCGGTGGGAAAGCCCGCGCCACCCCGGCCACGGAGGCCGGAATCCTTCACCACCGTGGTAACCTGATCCGGGCTCATTTCCTTGAGGGCCCGCTCCAGGGTACGGTAACCGCCATCGGCCCGGTACCCTTCCAGGTTTTTGCATTCCGGCCGGTTCAGCCGTCGCAGCAGCACGGGTTCAAAGGCAGCCATCCGTCCACTCCGATCCGTTCAATCCAGACCAATGTCGCCAGCACACACGCCGGCAAGCCCGGAACTCTCAGCCCTTCCTCAGGTCTTCCACCAAACGGTCCATTTTCCCGTCCTGGTCGATGTGGTGGATATGTTCATCGTCCACCATGCAGGCTGGAGCTCCCTCGCAGGCACCCAGACACTCGGCTAGTTCCAGCGTGATCGCCCCATCAGCCGTGGTGCCACCGACTTCGACCCCCAGCTTGTGGGCGGCCTGATCCAGGATCTGGTCGGCCCCGCGCAGGGCGCAGGCAAGACTCCGGCAGATCCACAGGCGCTTTTTGCCCAACGGGTCGGAAGCCGGGCGGAAAAACCCGTAAAAACTGAGAGTATCGTGCACCTCGGCAGGAGACAGATCCAAAATATCGGCAATTTCCCTCACCGCCCACGGGGGCACGCACCGGAGCCTGTCCTGAGCCAGGTGGAGGGCGGGCAGGGTCACGGCCTGCTTGCTGGGGTACCTGGGGAGCAGCGCCACAATCTGCTCGCGGATATCCGCCGGAAGGGGCCCGGGGGGGACGTGGGCCGCGTGGGGCGAAACTTCCCTGGTTCCGTGGTGGTGGCTCATCGGTCGAGCTCCGCGGCGATGATGTTCAGGCTGCCCAGAATAGCCGCGACATCGCCCACGGCGTGCCCCTCGGCCAGAAAAGGAAACAGTGAAAAATGAATAAAAGAAGGCGGCCGCGTACGCACCCGCCATGCGCAGGGGCCCCCATCCGAAACGATGTGGAAACCCAGTTCCCCGTTCGGGCTTTCGGTGGCCGTGTACAACTCCTCCACCGGGGGTTTCCACTTGCGGTTGGTCATGTTCAATTCGAAGTGGTGAATCAACCCCTCGATGCTGCGGTAGACCGAAAGCTGGTTGGGGAGCACCATCCGACCATCGATCTCGGCATTGACCGGACCGCCTGGAAGGTTGTCAATCGCCCATTTGACGATTTTCCAGCTTTCCAGCATCTCCTCCATGCGGACCAGATAACGGGCCAGGCAGTCCCCCTCCTCGGCGCAGACGACATCAAAATCAATGGCGTCGTAGGCAAGGTAAGGGCGCAAACGACGCAGGTCGCGCTGCACGCCGGACGCCCTGGCAACCGGTCCGGTGGCTGAACGGTTGATGGCCTCTTCCTTGGAGAGAACGCCCACACCACGGCAACGGTCCAGGAAAATCCGATTGCGGTTCAACAGTTTATTCACATCGTTATGGGCCGCGATGAAACCATCAAGGAAGCCACGCACCTTGCCAATCCAGGCGTCGTCCACATCCCGCTGCAGGCCACCCACGCGGGTGTAGCTGGGATGGAAACGCTGGCCGGACGCCCACTCATTGATTTCGTTGATCAATTCGCGCTGGTTGAAGGCGTATAGGAACGCCGTGAAGGCCCCCAGATCCAGGGCGGCTGCGCCGCAGCACAACAGATGATCGTGAATGCGCATCAATTCGGCGAAGATGACCCGGATCATCTTGCAGCGGGGCGTCAGATCTATCCCCAGAAGCGACTCGACCGTCTGGTGCCAGGCGATCTCGTTGGCGACCGGGGAGATGTAATTCATCCGGTCAACAATGGTCACATACTGGTTGAAGTCCAGATGCTCCCCCAGCTTCTCGAAACCCGAATGCAAAAAGCCAATGTCCGGGGTCGCCTTCAGGATTACTTCGCCGTCCAGGTTCAAAACCAGGCGGAGGGTTGTGTGGGTGGCGGGATGCTGGGGCCCGAAATTCAGGGTCCACAGGCATTCGCGCTCCTCCACATCGGGCGCTGCGATCGCATCGGCCAGTTTCAGTGGCATGGTCGGGGCGTTCCTCAGGATTCGTCGCGCGCCAAAGGCACAAAGTGATGCCGTTCCCCCATTCCACTTAGAGGATAATCCTTCCGCAGAGGGTGGCCGGCGAATTCGTCGGGCATCAGGATGCGCCGCAAGTCAGGGTGACCGGTGAACTCGATGCCGAGGAGGTCATAAACCTCGCGTTCCATCCAGTCCGAGCCACGCCAAATGTCAAAGGCACTGGGCAGGGAAGGCGATGGATCGTCTGCCCAGGTCCGAACCATTATCCGGGTGCCGGTCGAGGTGTTTTCCAGGATGTACCAGACACCATAACGATGTTCCGCATCGGGATACCCGAGGTAATCCGCCGCGGCCAAATCAATCAGCAAATCCATGCCGGCTTCACGCAATGCAAGCAGGGCCCGGCCAAGACAAGGTGGATCCACCTGGATGCGGTGATTGTCACGAAAGCTGGATCGTTTCAAGGAACCCGTTGCCAAGCCCAAGGCTCCCTCCAATCCGGCGGTGATGGTCTCAACCGCCAGGTCGGCAAAAGGCGTGTGCGTCGAAACCACCGCCTCACTCATCGGCCCGCCTCCCTGGCGTGGTTGCCGACATCGGGAACCGCCGACCAGGATCGGGTGGCAGTTCGGAAGTCGGCCGGCGCAACCATTTGGTCGGCCATGTCCAACTGCATCGCGAGAGGCTTCGGCCCTTCCGGCCGGGTGCGGTTCTTGAATTCGCGTGCGTTGAAGGTACCGGTTTTCTGAACCTTGTCCTGCAGGTCGAGCACAGCCTGAATGAGTTGCTCCGGACGGGGCGGGCAGCCGGGAATGTACACGTCAACCGGCAAAAAGCGGTCGATACCCTGCACCACGGCGTAGGTGTCGAACACGCCACCCGAGGAGGCGCAGGCTCCCATGGAGATACACCACTTTGGCTCGGGCATCTGCATCCAGATCCGCTGCAGGACCGGCAACATCTTCATGACCACCCGTCCAGCAACAATCATCAGGTCGCATTGACGAGGTGAAAACCGGAATGCCTCCGCACCGAATCGCGCGATGTCATGTCTGGAAGCACCGGTCGCCATCACCTCGATGCCACAACAGGCGGTGGCGAAAGCCATCGGCCAGAGGCTGTTTTTCCGGCACCAGTTGGCCACCTCATCCAGTTTTGTCACCAGGAAGCCGTCTTCCGGAAGGCTCACCTCCATTGGAATACCCCCTTGCGCCATGCGACGGCCCAAGCCAGCAGCAGGGTGCCCAAAAATACCAGCATTTCCCAAAAAATCACGGTCCTCAGGGCCCCGACAATCACAGGGGTCTCGCCCTGCGTCGCCACCGCCCAGGGATACATGAACAACAATTCCACATCAAAAACTAGGAAGAGAATGGCCACCAGATAAAAACGGACATCGAACTTGCCCCGGGCATCGCCGATGGGATCCATGCCCGATTCATAAGGCATTTGCTTCACAGGGGTTGCGCGGCTTGGATTCAGCACATGGGCAATGACCATGATGACCGACGCCAAACCGATCACAATCGCCAGGAAAATGAGCAATGGATAGTATGCCTCGAGCGAAAAATCGCATTCGAGCGGCATTTTCACGGGCACTGGCTGCATGGGCTCCTCCCAAGTGACAGGCCGGGGATTCCCGCCGGAATCCTTCCCGGTCCCTCACTGGTTTCATTAGGGTTACTGTAGGAAGGGTCGGGGGGGTTTCAAGCGTGGTTCCAACTTCCAGGCAACCCAACTAGCAGGTTATAGAGAGTGTGTCCCCCCACCGCGATTCCGAATCCCCGCCAGGCCAAAACACCACTGAAAATGAGACCTGCCGCAAACCGGAAGGAAAAGACCCGGCCATCGTACGGAGGTGCATTGGTCCCCCAATGGTGGGCTGCCGCAAAAAACCAGGCGGAAAGAAGAGAAGCCATGAAAAACCCGGTGAATGTATCAATGCCCAAAAACCCCAGAAAACCGATCAGCACTGTTAACGAAACCAAACGGAACAGGAACTCCTCGTATAAACCGGCGCCCACCAAAGGCAATGCGGCCCGAAACGGGTCGGATTGGAGAAGGTTTTCAGCATTACCTGCCCCCTTGACCTGCAATTCCCAACCATAATGTTTCAACAAATCAGGCCACAAACGGCTGAAAAGCCACAAAGTGAGCGCTAGAGCCAGACTTTCCAGAACCATGCCCAGCAGGGTGGAAACCAAACGCTCCGGACGGGAATCCCACCGTCGCAAAGCCGCCAGGAACAACCAGGCCACAATGAGAAGAGGGGGGATGAGATGCCCGCCATTGCCGAATTGCTCACACCAATCCCGTACCCAAGCATCCGCGCCGTTCCGAAGGCCCCTGGCCTCTGCACCCCCCGCACCAGCCAAGGTTCCCACCTCATAAAAAATCAACAAAGGGACTACCATCACCAAACCCATCAGGGGATGGCGGGTTGCCTTCCAATACCAGGACAGATCACCTAACACGTTACCCTTCAAGCACTTACAGGCAGCCTTAACCAAGCCAAGGGCAGCTCTCACGAAGCAACGCCTTACGCCCTAAACCCTGATAGGCAGAGATATCACAACGCCCCAAGCCGCCAACCGTCCGTGGGTCGATGGTTTTCGGGCTTTGGGGAACTGCTAGCGCCTGACCTCCGGCATTGGTCAGGGGAATCACCCAGGCGCTTGAGGCATCCGCCTGGTTTACGCACCCACCGGAAAGTCCCAGGGATCCATCCGCCATTTTGATTAGTGTGCCGATGGGCAAAGGCCCCAACAAATCCAGCCGGCCCGCCTCGGATGCCTCCAAAAGACCTTGGCGGGCCCAAGCATGAACCGTCCGCCATGCATCCACTGGGGAAACCGCCTGACGGTGGGGTCGCTCCATTTGCAAACCGCCATAGACATCAAGCACGGCCAGCCAACCCGAAAGGGGGGCCAACTCCGCCTGCTTGTGACCATCGGGGTAACCAGTACCATCGGACCGCTCGTGATGCCAAAGGACGGCTTTGCGCAAAATTTGCCTCTCAGGCATCAATTGGGCCACCAAGGCTTCCCCACGCCTGGAATGAGCTTCCAATGCCCGGCGCTCCTCCCTTCCCAAACGGGCCTCAGTAAGCCACAGTTCACCAGGCAAAAGGGCCATGCCAATGTCATGAAGAAGGCAGGAATGAAGGGTTTCCGAGGCGCTCAAGGATTGGGGGCCCACCCCTTCCAGCCGGCCGACCTCCGCCGCCGTCCAGGCCAGGTTCCAACCATCGGCGGCAACCCAAATCTCGGGGTTCTTCTCCCCCGGGACAGGCTGCCACCAAACTTTGGCCAGATCCACGCCCAAATTGCCGACCTCCGCAATCTCCTTGACCAGGCAGTCGAGGCGATCCACCAAATTAGAGGCGGGTTTTTCATTCTTTTTGGCCACCCGAACCGCCTCGCGCACCCAGGCCAACCAATCAGCCCGGAGTGCTGTTTCCCTAGACAACTCCCGGCCTCGATGAACTAACAATGCCAACCGACTCCCCACCTGGTCCAAAAACGCCTTGGCCCCCTCGGCCCAGTGAATTTGCTGATCCCGCGCGGACGGCAAGGATAACAGGGAGTGGATCATCTGGCTGAACATCGCCTGGACCAGGTTCAATCCGGTTGCCAGGACAGGGGTTTCCTCACCCGGTAGTGCCCACGCCGTGGAATCCAAACCGCAAAGGGCCCTGGATTGTTCCAACGCTCGTTCCAGGGTGGGCCGGACGGATTCATCCAAACGGCTCACAGGCAGCCGGATCTCGGCGTATTCTCCCTGTCCCGAAGAGACAGGCAATGCTTCCACTCCACCGCCGATCCCCACGCCGGAAAGAAGCTCATTAGAGGCTCGTTGGGCAGCAGCCTGCTCATTCACCTGATTGCGCAACCAGGAGAGGGGGCCGCCCAATCGACCTGTTTTATCAACAATTCCCGCCAATTCGGTTTGAAGGCTCGCGGAGCCCTGAGCAAACCGTTCCACAGCTTGCCGGATGAAACCAAGCCGCTCCTCCGCACTTTTCGCCACCGGTATGGGAATGGCAGTCACAGGGCCTCCGGGCTTGGGGCGCCGGTTGATTCAGGAGGAGTCAAATCAGCCATGCAGGCGATCGCTACACAGGTTCGATCGGAACACCGGCCGGTTTTGCTTCAGAAGATTCGGGCCAGCACTCCCCTTTTTCCTGCCAAAAAGGCATTTTTACCTACTACCCGAGCTTAGAATTGATAGCATGGCCTCGTCGCCCTCTTGCAAACTGTCGGGTTGGCAGTTAAAGCCACCCCAGCCTGCTAGGGGTGCGGGGCCCTCTTTTTTAGGGTCTAAACCAGTCACCCCATTGCTCGGCAGCCTGGAATATTCATGCAAAGCAGCGGATCTATCGGCAGCCCAGGCGAGGGCATCCGTGTTCTGATAGTGGACGATGAAAAATCCCACGCGGAAGTGGTAGGTGAAGCCCTCGAACGGCAGGGCTATGAAATAACCCTCGCCACCAGCGGCAATGCGGGAAGCCGGCAGATTGACCAGGAAGACTTTGATATCATCCTGACCGACCTGCGGATGGGCGACCTGGGGGGCATGGAAATCCTGAAAAAGGCCCGTCAGGTCCAACCGGACTGCGAGGTCCTGGTAATTACCGGTCATGGGGATGTCAAAACAGCGGTGGAGGCAATCAAGCATGGCGCCTCCAATTACCTGACCAAACCCCTGGATATGGCGGAACTTCGGGTTCTGGTCGAAAAAGCGGCCGAAAGGCGTCGGCTCTTTCGGGCAAATCGCGACCTCCAGAGACAAATCGACGAAAAATTCGGGTTTGAGGGCGTGGTTGGCAACAGCCAGAAAATGCACGGTGTAATTGGCCGCCTCCAAAGCATCGCCCCAACCAGCGCGACAGTACTGATTCAAGGGGAAACCGGAACCGGCAAGGAACTGGCAGCCAAGGCCATCCACACCAATAGTCCTCGCAAAAACAAACCTTTCGTCGCCCTGAATTGCACCGCGCTCAACGAAAATCTGCTTGATGACGAATTGTTCGGACACGAATCGGGCGCCTTCACCGGGGCGGAGAGGATCCGGAAGGGCCGTTTCGAGCACGCCAACGGTGGCACTTTGTTTCTGGATGAGGTGGGGGACATGCCCCTGCCCCTTCAGGCCAAGCTGCTGCGGGTCCTTGAAAGCAACGAGGTGATTCGCATCGGCAGCAACGAACCGATCAAGGTGAACGTCCGCCTGGTTTCCGCAACCCACCGCGACCTGGAGGCCGGGGTGGCCGCCGGCACTTTCCGCCAGGACCTGTATTTCCGCCTGAACCGCCTGAAGGTGAAATTGCCGGCCCTGCGGCAACGGCGCGAGGATATCCCGCTTTTGACAGCCCATTTCATCAAGGAGTTCAACCAGCAGCACGGCAAAAAGGTGACCGCGGTATCCGATCCCCTCCGGCGGGCCATGTCGGCTTACGATTGGCCCGGAAATGTTCGTGAACTGCGCAATTTCATTGAAAGCCTGGTGGTACTGGATAGCGACGGTGTCCTCGATGTGAACGATGTACAGGATGAGGACTTCTTGCCCGGCCTCGCTTCCGAGGCCACCCGTTCCCCCCCTGCGCGGGGTACCTCGTCCTTGGTTGGACGCCCCTTGGCGGAGGTGGAACGGTATTACATCGAGCAGGCGCTGGAACTCACTTCCGGCAACCGCGAGGAAGCCGCAAAACTTCTGGGAATAGGCGAAAGGACGCTGTACCGGGTGATCCAGGACTGGAAATTGCAGGACAAAATCAAGGACTCCATGGACCGGAATGCGGGTGACATCCCGTTGGCCGCCAAGGAACTTGGCCTGACACCCAAGACCCTGGAACGCAAATTGAAGCGTCTTGCCGGGGGTGGACCGGATGACTCCCCGGAAACCGGGGAGGATTCCTGATGGCAGAGGCGCCCGACCGGGAACCCGCCCGAATCCGCCCCCTGGATCCCGTAACCGTCAGCCAGATCGCCGCTGGCGAGGTGGTGGAGCGACCGGCCAGCGTCTTGCGCGAACTGCTCGACAACGCCCTTGACTCGGGGGCCACTCGCATCTCCATCGAAGTGGACCAAGGCGGGATCGACCGCATCCTGGTGGTTGACAACGGGACCGGCATTCTGCCGGATGACTTGCCCCTCGCCCTTGCGAGTCATGCCACCAGCAAACTGCACGATGCCGGCGAGTTGGAACACATCACCAGCATGGGTTTCCGCGGTGAGGCGCTGGCCTCCATTGCCAGCGTCTCACGGCTCAGTCTGGAATCCCATCCACCCGGCCTGGGAATCGGTGGGCGAATCCAATGCGAGGGAGGAATCCCCGGTGAAGTTCAGCCATGGGCCGGTTCACCGGGGACCCGGGTGGAGGTTCGCCATCTGTTCTACAACGCGCCGGTGCGACGGCGTTTCCTGAAAAGCCAGGCTGCCGAAATGGCGCAACTGAACGAAGTCTTCAACCGATTCGCGCTGGCGATCGCCTCACTTCCCGCCGAAAAGCGACCCCACCTCAGCTATAAAAGTGGCAAGAAATCCCTCCACGAAATCCCGGGAGATCTTCCCCTCCTGGACCGGGTTACCCGGCTTTTCGGGCCGGATGTGGCGAATCAACTGCACGCGGTGGATGCCAAACGGGGTGTCGCCAGCCTGACAGGCCTGATTGCCGACCCCTCCATCGAGCGGGCCACCGCCCGCATGCAGTACCTTTTCCTGAACGGCCGCTTCCTGAAGGACAGGTCCCTCACCCACGCGGTCCAGGAAGCCTACCGTGGCCTGATCATGGTAGGCCGACAACCGGTGGTCTTTTTGCACCTGCAAATTCCGCCGGAAGATGTGGACGTGAACGTGCATCCGGCCAAGGCCGAGGTGCGCTTCCGCGATCCGTCCGCGGTGCACCACCTGGTGTTCCGGTCCCTGCGTGACCGACTGGACCGCGAAAATCTAACCAGCCGATTGACGGTCCCTAAAGAAAACCCGTTTGCTCCGATTGCGCCTTACACACTTCAGGCTGCCCCCCCTCCCCCTCCGAGGCTGCCATTCCCCGAGCCGGTTCGGTCCTCCCCGGTTCCCGTACCCGCACCCAAGACCGAATCCCCGGCGGGCCCAGAGACCGGTTTCCCGACTCCTCCCCCGAATGCCCCCCCTCCCTTTACTTTTTTTCAGAGTGGCGAAGACCTGAATCTGCCACAAGGGCGCCCCTCGTTTTCCAGTACCGAACCGGAAGACCCGTCTATAGAACAAACCCAGCCCGCGCCCCGGCATCCGGAATCCAAACGGATCCTGCAGATCTACAACAGCTTTCTCCTTGCCGAGACTGAGGAAGGACTCCTTGTCATTGATCAACATGCCCTGCATGAGCGGGTGATTTACGAACAAATCAAACGCCGCTTGCTGACTGACAAATTGCCCACCCAGGGCCTTTTGCTCCCCGAATTGGTGGAACTCTCCCCGGAACAGGCCGGCGCGGTGGAACAACATAGGGAATCCCTGCTGGAACTCGGGTTTGATCTGGCCCACTTTGGCGGGGCCACCTGGGCCATCCAGAGTTACCCGGCCATCCTGGAAAAACGCCCGATCGTTCCATGCCTACTCTCCGCAGTGCAGCAAATCACCTCAAAATCACAACCACCCAGCCGTGAGCAATTGCTACAGGAAGTTATGAGCCTGATGGCCTGCCATGCGGCGGTTCGCGCCGGCGAACGATTGAGCCCGGAATTGATGGAAGCACTGCTGGAAATGCGTCACCTGGCAAAGGACACCCACCACTGCCCCCATGGACGGCCGACCGCTCTGGTTTTTTCAAAGCAGGAACTGGAAAGGCAATTTGGTAGAATCGGGTAAAATGCCAACAATGTAGATTAAGGGAAAACCGGGAGCTTTGGCCCAACCTTAGTCCAACTGAGCTTCCTTTTCCGTGCCCCTTATGGTTTGGTCGGCCTAACTTTGGTCACTATTCCATCCCGCCTGGCACGCCATGAACGGTTCAGCGCCTTTGATCGATGAATCCGCCCTCCGGCTCCTGATCGAGGTGGCTGGTAATCCCGCCATGATTTGGCGGGTGCCTCCTAACGGCCTGGTTTTGGGAAGCGCGTTGGGTTGTGACATCAGGCTTCCCAGCGAACATCCGCCCGTGGTCCTGACGGTGTTTCCTGTCATGGAAGGTTCAGAGGTGTCGGCCAGAATCAGGCCATTGGCTCCCCTTTTGGATATCCGCCACAGAGGCAAGGAATGGCAGGGAAGCGTCCTGCCGGCCGGCGATAAAATCCAAGTCGGCACCCTCATTTTAGGTATTTTGAACGCCTCAACCCACAGGCTGCAACCTGTCATCGCCCAAGGGGAAAGCTGGTCCTCATCGCATCCCGCCCTGGCCAACGGTTCAGGTTCCACTCTCCAGCCCGTAGCTCAGGAAACAGCCAAGCCCAAAAAGAAAGTCAGTTGGCTGAGACGATGGCAGCGTTCTCTGGAAATGCGCGAAAGCGCCTTAATGACCACCCAGAACTGGGGTCCACCGCCCGTGGCACCGGTGTTGCAGGTCCAGCCGGTTGCACCTCCCTCCCCAGCGCCCTTTTCCCAAGAGCCCAACCCGATCGGCCTTGGCGATCCCAGATGGCGTGAACTGGAGGAATGGATCCAATCAGCTCGGGATCAAGCGGAAGCTTGTGCCAGGGAAAGAGCCCGCCTCGAGAAACTACAAGCCCAACTGGACTGTCACGAGGAACAGATCCGAAAGCGGCAGGAGGATTTGGAATTGGCCTGGTCCCAATTCCATCAAACCGACCAGATCACCCGCGGGGAATGGCACGAGGGCCTGGAAAATCTGGAATTGGCACGGAAAGCTATTGTGGCCCAAGCCGCTTCGCTGGAGGCCTATCGCCTGCAACTAGAGGCTGAACACAATACAAAGCTGCAAATTCCGCCCATCCGGGAAGCATCTTTCCAACCAGAAGTGTCTCTCTCTCTTTCTCCGTTATTGGAAGCCCGGGCCACCCACGCCGCCCCGGAACCCCAACCGGTCCAATGGATCCAACCGCCCGAATCACCAAAAGCTTTGGATTTCCCCGAACATGGGGCGGAAGTGAATGCCCAAATCGCATCCTTGTGGAACCAACTTGCCGCCAATCAAACCGCTCTGCCGGAAACGAAACTGACCGAGTCGGCCCAAACGCCAGCCCTGATGGGGGCTAGACAGTTGGCCGAAACGGATTCCAAGCCAGCCCCAATCTCCCCGGAAAACGGGTCTTCGGAAACGGCGCATGAATCCTCAGGCTCTGCCGAAATCGCACAACCCTTTCATTCCTCTGCCAATGAGGTGCTTGAAACCGTTTCCGAATCCATCCATGGGTTGGAAGCACCCCACGAGGAGGAATCCGGGGAGGACATGGAAAATTTCCTGCCCCCGCCTGATGAATTGGAATTGGAAGCGTTCCGCCACTGGTGCCAGGCACGCTTGGAAAGCATTGCCCGTAATGCGGGTGAGGATTCAGGGCTTTCCGACCTGGAGGATCCACCTGCGGAAGACAAATCCCACCGCCATGGCTTCGCGCGCAAATTGCTGGAGCAAGGGATCGCCACCCCGCATTTGCTGGCTCCCTTCACCCGGTTGGCCATCCGGCATGGGGTGGCGCTTGAGGACATCCTCACCCGGTTGAATGTCTTCACCACCCACCAGGTCGCCACCATGGGGTTGGGATGTGCCAATGATCTGGTGTTGGGTCGGTGGTATGTTCTGGACCTGCCAGTCGCTGAATCGTCCGATATGGACCGGGAATTGGTTTTCCGAGTCTTTGATCCAAAAGATAATATGCCGAGAATTTTGCGCATTCTCGCCCCGGGTGAGGCCAGAAATCCGGGAAAAGCAGGCGATTATCGAAACAGGCACGCGGTCTGCGCCCGCCTCGATTCCGAGCACCTGATTGCCAACCTGGAAGTCACCGAACTGAACGGGTTGCCTTGTGTGCTCCAGGAAGAATCGACCGGAACCCCCTTCGAATCCTGGCCATCCATGGGTGGATCCGCCACGGTCTGGTATCGCCTTTTCCTGCAGGCGGCAATCGCCCTAAGGGACCTGCATCAGTCTGGGCTTCACCATGGTTACCTGTCCGCGGATCATTTTTTGCTGAAACACGAAGGTTTGCTCCGCCTGACAGGCCATGCGACTCCCCTGTGGCTGACTACCCAAGGCGATAAGGAAGACCGCGGCCCAACCGGTGATATCGCCGATTTGGCGCGCATCGGCCACAGTTGGTGGGCGGGGCCAAACGCGGAAAACCAGCGGCATTTGCCAGAAACCCTTGCCGGTGTCCTGGCCCGGATGGAGCAGGATCACCCGGAAGCGATCCACAACTCCAAGGCCCTGGCTGAGGAACTGGATCGCGCGGGAATCCTGCTTCCCTCGGGCGCGGCGGCCTGGAAACTTTTTCTGGAGGAATTCTCCGGGCCGGAACCATCAAGCGATGAAAACGATGGGGAAAATCCAGAGGAAACGTCCGAATCCTTCCGGCGGACCGCCTGACATCATTCCGTAATCCCACCCTGATTCAGCTCCCTGAACCAAGCGAGGGCCGCGAACAATTGTTCGCGGCCCTCGCTTGGTTGACCTGATGATGACAGTTTTGCCAGCCCCTTACTTCTTGGGGCCCACCAACTCCACAAAATTGCCGTCGGGATCCCTGTAGATAGTCAGATACTGGCCAGGAGCGATGTCCTGTGGAATCGCGGAAGTTCCCTTGGCAATGGCCTTATGCCCGGCTTTTGTGGCCCGCTCCACCGCGGCGGTGGTGTCGGCCACCATCAAAGTCAAGTAACGGAAACCGGTTTGAGACTCGATGACATCCTGCTTGCTGCGTGCCGGATTGGCCCCCTTGACCTGCATCAACTTCAGCTTGGTGGCACCGGCGCCCTCCCCTAGGACCAGAACCTTGATGTCCAGTTCCTTGCCATCGGTGAGGCCCGCTTCGGAGGCAAACGCGGCGGGCACCTTGAAACCGGGCAGCTCCTTGAAACCCAGCGCCTCGGTGTAGAACTTCACGGACTTTTCAATGTCGGTCACCACCACGCCCAGATCAATGGTTGCCGTGGTGTAATTCGATTGCGCCCGCCCCGCGGTGGAAAAGGCCAGGGCCACCGGCATGGCGGCGCAAAAGGTGCGAAGATTCAGCATGGTTCGTCCTCGGTTATGAAAAGCGCTTCCCGTTCCGGAGCATGGATCCCCATTTCCGGTCACAACCGGCCATCGGGTCCCTGCCAAAGAGACTAGGGAATTCAATCTTCCCATACAATCCCCCCAGCGGTCTCGGCCTGTGGAACCGGGGCCCGCTCGGAGAACCCCCATGCTCGCGGCTCTGCTTCACCGGGTCCAAGGCCTGTTCATCACGGTGTACGCACCCAACCAGGGGTTCCGCCCCTTCCTGGCCCGTGAGCAGACCCAGGAAATTTCGGGACTGTGCAGGGTCTCTGTCTCGGTGCCCAGCGCAGAGGAGGCGGCGGCGGTATTCGGGGTGCCGCTTGCCCGCCGCAAGATCCAACCCGTGCACATCCGGCTGGAAAACCACAGCCTTATCCCACTGCGTCTGCACCTGGTTGGAATAGACCCCGAATATTTCACCCCACTGGAGGCGGCGGGGCTCAATCATTTTTCACTGCTGAAGCGGTTGTCTGCCCTAGGTTTTCTCGGCTGGTTCCTGTTGCCTGTGGTCCTTTTCATCCTGCCTTTGAAACTGTTGACCGCTTGGCTGGCCAATCGGCGCATGGACCGGCTTTTTCAGGAACTGGCCTTCCGGCTCAGTCCAGCCAAACCCGGCGAAACGGTGGAGGGATTCGTATTCACCCGGTTTGACGCGGGAACCAAGGTAATTCCAATCCGCCTGTACGGGTTGGCCACCCGACCGGATGCCCAGAAGGAGGATTTCTTTCTGGCTGAAAACCTGGTTCCAGCCACCCAACTAACGTTCGCCGTGCCAATACCAGGCATCCGCGCAGATTACCTGAAACGGGATTTCAACCGCATCACGGCCAACCAGATCATTGAGGAATGCCCCGACAGCCAAACTTTGGCTGCCAAGCTTGCAGGGTTGCCGGCCTCAACTACCAACTCCCGTGGAACCGGCACCGGGGACCCGGTCAACCTGGTGGTGGTGGGCCATTTTGCCGAATTGCTGGAGTCTTTCACCGCCCGTTGGGATGAAACGGAAACGATCACCCTGGGTACCTCCTGGAAAACCGTCCGGTCGTTCCTGCTTGGCACGGAGTATCGATACTCCCCTGTGAGCCCGCTCTACCTACTCGGCAGGTCCCACGATCTGGCCCTGCAGCGTGTCAGGCACTCCATCAACGAGCGTTTGCACCTGCGCCTGTGGCTTTCCCGCTACCGGCACCAGGGACGGCCCGTGTGGGTGGGCCAGGTCAGCCGTGATATTGGCGTTCGCTTCACCCCCAAAACCTGGAACATGACCACCCACCGGATCGACCCGAATGTCGATGAGTCCCGAGATTATGTCCTCGAGGATCTTCTGGAAGCAAAAAGGCTGGAGGGGTTGGGATATATCCCGGGGGTGGGTGAACGACCCCATGAAAATCCAGGTCGAAATTTGACTGGAGACCCTTATTTCACAGACGGTTTCAGGGCAATCGCGGTGATCGGCAAAAACCAGGAAATCTCCTGGCCTATCGCCCCGGCATAGACAAAAAGAGTCTTGGAAACCCCTCAGGGAACGATCAACCCCACCTGGACGGACTGAATATATCCGGGAACCCACCTTCCCCTGAAACGGCCGCAGCAACCATCTCACCGATCACTGGCGCGAATTTAAACCGTGGCCGGACATTCCCGCCGCGGTGAAGGAGAAGCCCAAATTTCCTGGCAAATCCCCAATGAGGAAATGCCTGTCGGGCGTCAGGGTGTAACGGCATACCGAAATTTTGCAGATCGTCACTTCACGGCCACGGTTAATCAGGCCGGGAAGGTGGTTGGAAACAAAATTTGCAAGGCAATCAGCGTCATGCGTTGAGGGTTCATCCATGGTTTCAAGAACGGTCGACTTCTCGGGGGCGCCGTAATGGCGCGCCAACTTGATGCTGTTACCATCGGGGGATCGCATCCCGTAAAAGTAACCTTCGGGAGCATCAAAAAAGAACACCGGCAATCCAAATGCCACCCCGGGATCGGTTTCCAGCCAACCAGACACCTGCCGCATCACCTTGAGAGGAAAGCCATCAAGCCCCTTGGTTCCATTGGCCCATGGCCCTGGACAAAGGATGATCCGGTCAGCCTCAATGATGCCGGCCGGCCCCTTCGCCCAAACCTTGTCCTTTTGAACGCCCCATTCACCGATCTTTGCCCCAAAGTTTAATTTGGCCCCGTGGTGGACAGCCAAGTCTCCTAGCGCCTGCCGGCACCTGTCAGCATGCAAAATGCCGGACTCAAATTCCAGGACCCCCGACCACCCCTCTCCGGCGCGCAGCCAGGGAAATTCCGTTTGCAACTCCACTTGCGAATACCGGTTCACCCTCAGCCCGTGAGTTTGGGCTGCTGCCAGCACACCATCCACCACCTGGGATCCCGGCTTGCCCAAAACCAGACACGGACGAGAATCCAGCAGGCTTACGTTTTCGCTTTTCTCCCGCTCTATCAATTTCCAAAGTCTCATCGATTCTCGGGCCAAGGGGACGTAATCGGGATGCTCGAAATACGCTGTACGAATGATCCGGCTCTCCCCATGGGAACTACCTTCCCGATGGAGCGGCGCCCTGGCGTCGAATCCGCAGACTTCGAACCCCCTGCGTGACAAACCAAGGCAAACAGCCCTGCCGATGACACCCAACCCGACAACAATCACTCTCATACCCGGCCCCTTCACGAGCGTCGGTGTGAAATGAAAAGCAGCTTTCTGCTGAAATCCCACAAAGAGGCGGTTAGTATAGCCTTCAGAAAAAGTCATTCCATCAAGGCCTTCGATGGGAAAACACCCCGATGATCCCTCACCTTCCAACCTTGCTCCTCGGTCTGAATTTACTTCTGCCCTCACAGGCCCGTAACGGAAAGACCATCATCCCCCACAACCAGTCTTCCCTACCAGGCCCGGCCCTGGAACCGGCGGAAGCCATCCGCAAGATGCGGGTTCCCCAAGGTTTCCAGGTCGATCTGGTGGCAAGCGAGCCGATGTTGGTGAACCCGGTAGCCATGTGCTTTGACGATCGGGGCCGAATCTGGGTCACCGAAAGCGTCGAGTACCCCCGCATGTCCGCCGGGAAGGGTCGCGACCGCGTAAAAGTGCTTGAGGACACCGATGGGGATGGCAAGGCGGACCGGGCGACCATTTTCGCCGAAGGGTTGAACATCCCTACCGGGATCGCGGTCGGCCATGGCGGTGTGTGGGTGGCCAATTCCCCCGACTTGCTTTTCTACCCTCTGGGCAATGATCTCAAACCAGCCGGTGAACCAAAGGTGGTGGTGACCGGGTTCGGGCGCCATGACACCCATGAGCTGCCTAGCGCGCTCACCTTCGGCCCCGACGGTTGGCTTTATGGCCTCAACGGGGTATTCAATCCCAGTGTCATCCGGCATCAGGGGAAGGAAAACACATTCACCTGCGCCATGTGGCGGCTCCACCCTATCACCCATGAGTTCCAGATTTTTTCCGAGGGGACCAGCAATCCCTACGGAATCGCCTTTGACACCTTGGGATCCGCCTTTGTTTCCGCCTGCGTGATCGACCACCTGTGGCATCTCACGGAAACCGGGTATTACCTGCGCCAGGGAGGCCCCTACCCTCCCAACACCTGGATTCTCGGGTCCATTGTCCGGCACAAGCATCAAAAAGCGGCCTATTGCGGCATCCATTGGTTCGACAGCGATGCCTATCCTCCCGAATACCGGGAACGACTTTACATGGGCAACATCCACGGCGGCTGCATCAACGCCGACAAGATCGTCCGGGACGGAAGCACCTACTCCGGGTCGAATTGCCCCGATTTCCTCACCGCCAATGACCAATGGTTCATGCCGGTCTCGCAGAAAACCGGACCGGACGGCTCCCTGTGGATCCTGGATTGGTACGACCAATACCACTGCTATCAAGATGCGAAACGCGACCCTGCCGGCATCGAAAGACTGCGCGGCAGACTGTATCGCGTGCGCCACGAAAGCAACCGGGCCGAACCGTGGCCCCGTGTGAACCTTGGCAGCGAACCGGATGATCGCCTGATCATACGTTTGGCCGAAGGAAACGGCCTGTGGCGCGAAACCGCCCAGCGACTGCTGGCGGAACGATTGGTTGGTGGCAAATCTAAACCCTCCACCCGCCAGGCACTGTTGGATTTGGTTGAAAAAGAAGGAAACCTTCGGACCCGACTGCATGCCTTCTGGGCACTTTTGGGGGGTAACCTCACTGGAAAAATCCTAGCGCCCGAAGACTACCTTCGCCTGATGGACAACCCGGAAGCCGCGATTCGGGCCTGGGCGGTTCGGGCTGCCGGAAACGGCGCCACCCACCACCCCGGGGTTCGGTCCAAGGTGGTTCGCCTGGCTGCTGATTCTTCCGCCGATGTGCGCCTTCAGGTAGCCATCACTGCGGGCAAACTGCCCGGCTTGGAACCGATGGACTCCTGGATGGCATTGCTGGCCAAATCGGCGGATGACTCACTCCTTCCAGCTATCATCTGGCAAAATGCCAGGCATCGCCTGCAAAACCAGCCCGAACAACGAGCCCGGGTGCTTTCTTTTCTGGCTGCCTCCGGCGAGCCTAAGGGTGCCAAGGACTCTTTTTTCACCAAGCTGGTCACCCTGACCCTGGCTGATCCGAAACTGAATGACGAGGCGATTACCCGTCTGATGGAGTCCAGCCAATCCGCCTCCCTGGGTTCCGGCATACGGGCCACCCTGCTCCGGTCGTTGGCCACTCGGCTGGAAAGTGAGGGAGCCACACGCCCCAAAGCCGCCTCTGCAAAAGCAGCACGCCTGTTGGCCGGTTCCCAAAAAATGCTGGAGAAAATGACCCAAAGCGCCACGCCCCTATCCGAGGAAGGGGAACTGGCCTGGTTCCTACTGGCCCTGGCCGGAGTACCCGAAGGTTCGGAGCGGGCCGAATCCGACCTGAAGGATGGTATGAAGCCTGAAAGCCTACGCAGGCGGGCTTTCCAAGCACTTGCAATCACACGACCGGAACGGGCCCAGGCTATCGCCCTGGAGCAACTGGCCCGATCGGGCCAGACCAAGGACCCGTTCCAGACTCGACTAGCGGCCGAACTAGCCCGATTGGAAGACCCTGCCCTGGCTGAGAAAATCCTGGCCTTTCAGGACTCGGTCCCAGGACAGGTGCGGGACGCCCTCATGGATACCTTGACCCAAAGACCGGCTTGGGCCCGCCAGTTATTCCTTGCGATTGAAGCGAAAAAAGTGCCAAGCCAGGCGGTGGGGGTAAACCAGGTGCGGCGCGTTTTGGGATTCAAGGACAAGGTACTGTCCGATTTGGTCCAGAAATCCTGGGGTAGCCTGCGTGCCGACCGCGACCCAGGCCGCGACAAGCTGGTAAAGGGTGTCGGAGAGGTGATCCGGGCCATGCCAGGTGACCCGGTCAAGGGCCAGGCAGTTTTTGCAAGGTCTTGCGGGGTTTGCCATAAAATCTACGGCAGCGGTCAGGAGGTGGGTCCGGACCTGACCTCCAACGGACGAGCCAGTTTCGAACAATTGCTGTCAAATATATTCGACCCCAATCTGGTAATTGGCGCGGCTTACCAGGCTCACACCGTCGCAACCACACGGGGTCGGGTGGTATCGGGTCTTTTGGTTGAGGACAGCAAGGAGAAAGTGGTCCTGAAGGTCCAAGGCGGGGCCGTGGAAAGTTTTCCGCGGGGTGAAATCGAGACCAGCGAGCGGAGCGCCATCTCGCTCATGCCGGAAGGACTGGAGAAGCAAATTCCCCTTCCGGAAATTCGCGACCTGATCGCCTTTCTGTGCCTGGACAGGCCACCTACCGACCCGGCGGCCCGGAGGATTCCCGGAGCGCCTTAATTTCCGCTAAGGTTGAAAGGCGGGAAACCGGCTCAAATTGCCCAATCGTTCCAACCGGAACATCGTGGCGCCTTCCGTGTTCACTCCTTGTAGATAGCAGTCTCTTGTTGATAAGTTAAATAATGATTTGTCTTCGACCGGCTGTGGAAAACAGTCGGCCGGAATACTCATGCACTCGGAATCACCATGGCAATCTGGACCATTTGGCCCGGAAACCAGCGAATGTGATTCCATTCAGGGAGGGTTTCAACCCACCATGCGAGACGGGCGCGACATCATCCGTAGCCGAAACCTGCTCTATACCGATCTGGTGGGACGCGATGCCTGTGGCATTGGCGGCGTGGCTGCACGCGAGGGTAAACCTTCGCACGAGGTGATCGCCAAATCCTTGCTCGCCTTGGTGGCCATGGAACACCGCGGCGGGGTTTGCGGTTCATCCGGTGATGGAGCCGGCCTGACCTGCCAACTTCCCCTCACCTTTTTCCGTGAGCAGGCCCTGAAACTCTTCGGCCCCGGCTGCGGGGTGAAGTCCAATTCACTCCTCGCCGTCGGGTCGTTGCTGCTGCCCCGCGACCGGGCCCAGGCTGACAGGTCCCGCGATCTTTTGGCCAAAACGCTCGCCGGCGGTTCTTTGAAGCTGCTGGGATGGCGAACTGTACCGGTCAACGATGACAAGATTCCCGCCAAGGAAGCCGAATCCCGGCCCCTTCTGGAGCAGGTGCTGCTTCTGGTCGATCCAGCCATGGCCGATGTGGAGCGGGAACTTTACCGTCGCCGGCTCAAATTGCGCCACGAACTGGCCAACGCCGGTGTGGAAGCCTACGTTTCGAGCCTCTCGTCCAAGCTGGTGAACTACAAGGGCCTGCTCACCAGCGACCAGTTCGCTGAATACTTCAACGATCTGCTGGATCCCTCGTTCGAGTCAGGGCTGTGCGCCTTCCACCGCCGTTACAGCACCAACACCTACCCTAACTGGGCCTTGGCGCAACCGTTCCGGCTTCTGTGTCACAACGGGGAGATCAACACGCTGAAAACCAACCGCAATGCGGTTCATGCCTACTCCCGCGGGCTGGAGCCCGCCCTTCCCGGCGGGGAACTACTGTCCCCCAACATGAGTGACTCCGCCAGCCTGGACGAATGGGTGGAGCATCTGGTCCTGGAAAAAGGCTGGAGCCTGTTGCGGGCCATCCGCACCTCCATCCCCCCTGCCTTTGAAGGCGAACCGGATTTGTGGGGCCAGGACTCCGTGGATGCGCTGGTCTACACCCGCCGCGCCTATGGCAGCTTGGGCGCTTGGGATGGCCCGGCCGGCATCATTTCGACCGATGGTACCACCCTGGTGGGCCTCGTTGACCGGATGGGCTTGCGTCCGGTTCGGTGGTGCGAGGACCGCCGCGGCTGGCTCTACATCGGCAGCGAATCCGGCGTGTTCGGCCTCGATCCGTCCCAGATCGTCGCCAGCGGCCAGTTGCAACCCGGCCAGATGATCGCCCTTGATACCCGCTCCAGCGAGCGGATGGACAGTTACGCCGTGATGGGCCGCATTGTCGAGGAAATGCGTGGGGACCTCGGCCCCAATCTGCATGAGTTGAACAAGGCGCAGATTATAATCCCCGAATCGTTTGACTTTTCCCAGGCGGTTGAGGATTCCCTGAATCGGGTTCTGGAGGGCCGGGGCTGGAGCATCGATCAACTGCTTCAGGCACATGGCTGGGAATTCGAGCGTGCCGTGTTCGTCAAGGATATGGCCAAACTGAAGAAGGAACCGCTCGGGTCGATGGGTTTTGACCGCGTGCTCACCATTTTCAGCCAGCAGCACCAGACCCTCTTCAAATACCTGCAGCAAACCTTCGCCGAGGTCACCAACCCTCCTATTGACCCCTACCGCGAGGGCGGGGCCATGTCGCTCACCACCTATGTGGGCCGTTCCCCGGTGCACTGCACCAGCAGCGCTGGCTCGGTCCCCTGCCGGCAGCTCGAGCTTTCCAGCCAGGTGCTTTCAGACGGCGTGGTGGATGAAATCCGCCGCAACGAGGTTTTGGGTTTCCGGACCCTGGATGCCGTGTACCCTTTCTCGGAAGGTGCGGAGGGCCTGAAGGCCAGCCTCGCCAAGCTACGCGCGGAAGCCGCCCAGGCGGCCCGGGAAGGTTTCAATGTCATTTGCCTTTCCGACCGCGAGGCTTTCAATGGCGATTTGGTGCCGATCCCCTCTCTGCTCGCCCTCGGCTCGGTAAACAACCACCTGGCCCGGGAAGGACTCCGCCAGCGTTGCAGCCTGGTTGTCCAGGCCGGGGATGTTCAGGAAGGTCACGACATCGCCTGCCTGGTCTCTTTCGGGGCTGATGCGGTCCACCCCTATTTGATGCTGCGGCTCATCCGCAACGGCCTTTCCTTCAAGGATCCGGATACCAAGCAAGAGTGGACCCTAACCAGCCGGGAATGCCTCGAGAATGTCTTCGCGGCGCTTGAAGACAGCTTCAAGAAGATCATCAGCAAGATGGGAATCACCACCGCCGAGGGTTACCGCGGCGCCCTGCTCTTCGAGGCGGTCGGCTTTGGCCCCGATCTGATGGAGCACCTGGGTGATCTGCCCAGCCGCATCGGCGGCATCAATTTCGCCGAGCTGGTGGACGACGCCCGGTACCGTCTGGAGCGGACCAAGAACATGCAGGTGCTTGGGCGCAACCGAGACTACCACGCCTTCAACGCCAAGGTCCGCATGGCACTGCGCAAGGCGGCCGTTGCCGGCACCCCGGGAGAACTACCCTTGGCTGGCCAGGAGCCCGCCAAGCCCAAAGCCGAACGTTCCGAAGCCGGTGGCGAGGACGCCTATCTGCCGGGCAACCTCCAGCCGGCTGTCAGTACCGAGTACCGCGATTTCAGCGAAATGGTGAACACCCGCGTTCCCACCGTGCTGCGCGACCTGTTCGACCTTGCTCCCGTGGGGGCCGCCGTCCCTGTGGAAACGGTGCAGACCGCCTTGGATCTGGCCCGCAACCATTTCCGCGGCGCCGCAATGAGCCACGGCGCGTTGACGAAAGACTCGCACCAGGACATTGCCGCCGCCCTGAACGAACTGGGGGGCATGAGCAACTCCGGCGAGGGTGGCGAGGCGCGCTTCCGCAACGATGTGCCCGAGAAAGCCTGGTCCGACTTCTGGCAAATGGTGCTCGAGCAGCGTAAAGCCAATCCCGGCGATTTGGTGCTGGATGGCGATATACGCAAGAGCCGGCTCCGGTCGCGTATCCGCCAGATCGCCAGCGGCCGTTTCGGCGTGGACGCGGAGTACCTGGTCAACGGCGAGGAGCTGCAGATCAAGATGGCCCAAGGGGCCAAGCCCGGCGAGGGCGGCCAGTTGATGGGAAAAAAGGTTACCAGCGAGATCGCCGAAATCCGCTATGGTAAACCCGGCAACGACCTCATCAGCCCGCCCCCCCACCACGACATTTATTCCATCGAGGATCTGGCCCAGCTCATCCACGACCTCAAGGCGGTGAATCCGGGCGTGCCAGTCAGCGTCAAGCTGGTGGCCGTGGACAACATTGGCACCATTGCCGTGGGAGTCGCCAAGGCCGGTGCCGACATCATCGAGATCGATGGCATCGGCGGTGGCACCGGCGCGGCCATGCTTTCCAGCAAGGAACACACCGGCTTGCCAAGCGAGTTGGGCCTGTCCGAGGCCCACCAGGCCCTGGTGGTCAACGGCATCCGCAAACAGGTGCTCCTCCGCGTGGGCGGCGGCATCAAAAACGGTCGTGATGTGGTGAAGTACGCCTGCTTGGGCGCAGAGGAATTCTCATTCGGCCAGGCCCTGATGGTTTCCGTGGGTTGCATCGTGTGCAAGAGTTGCCACATCCCCAACTGCCCCACCGGCATCACCGGAACCCAGGGGGAGTACAAGGGGGACGCCCAGCACACCAAGGCCTACCTGCTGAATGTTGGCGAGGAGGCCCGGGCGGAACTTGCGCGCCTCGGGTTCACCCATATCCGCCAGGTGGTTGGGCGGGTGGACCTACTTAAACGCAAATCCATCCCCAACACCCGGTGCGACCTGGTCGACCTGTCCCGTTTCATGCACCCGGATATGGCGCTCGACCGCCTCGACTCGTCCTTCCCTGATCTTTACGCGGGCGTCTGCGAGTCGGCCCCGGGCCAGTCCAACAGCATGAACCAGCGGATCATCGAGGCCGCCCGCCATGCCATCGAAACCGGCCAGAACGCGGACCTGTTGTTCCGCATCCGCAATTCCGACCGCTCGGTGGGCGCGACTGCCGCCGGCCTGATAGCCAAACTGTATAGCCGCGACGGCATGCCCGGCGGACGGCGGGTCCGGGTCCGGTTTGACGGCGAGGCGGGTCAGAGCTTCGGCGCCTGGTGCGTCCAGGGGCTGGAGCTGGAACTCCGTGGTTTCGCCCAGGACGGCGTGGCCAAAGGTATTTGTGGCGGCTCCGTCGTGGTGACCCTGGATTACTCCCAGGCCAAGCCGGGTGATGAGATCCAAAGTGTGGCCGGCAACAATGTTGCCTACGGCGCCACGGGCGGAACCGTGTTCCTCGGGGGCAAGGCGGGCCACCGCCTGGGCATCCGCAACTCGGGCGCGACCATAGTGGCCGAGGGGGCTGGCAAATACGCCTGCGAATACCAGACCAGGGGGCGAGTTGTCATCCTGGGTCCGATCGAAAATGAAATCGGCTCCGGTATGACCGGCGGCGAACTGATCGTGTACGATCCGGCCAACGAAGCCCCCGCCAAGCTGCACTCCCGGTCCGTCGCCGTGGTCGACTGCACCTATGTCGATTACGAGTGGATCCATCCCCTCATCATCAGCTTCCATGCCCGCACGGGTAGCAAGGTGGCTGAGAATATCCTCAAGAACTGGGGCGAGATCCGCCGAAGTCGCCGCCTGCGCAAGATCGTTCCCTTGGCGGTCGCACGCAAGGCGGAAGACTTCATCGCCGCGGGAACCAACGCAGGCTGAGATACCTGGTCGAAAGCGAATGAAAAGGCCCCGCAACCTTTGGGTCGCGGGGCCTTTTTTGACTTCGAGTCCAGGTCAAGCGGTCAGCGAAGCGCCTTCAGTTTTTCCTCGATCTGAGCCTTCTTCATCTGGTCACGTTTCGAGGCGCTCACAGTCTCAAGGGCCAAGCCGTAGTATTTGATCGCCCCGGCCTTGTCACCCTTGGCGGCCAGCACATCCGCCAGGTGGTCATAAATCTCGGTATTCCGGCCCGCTTCCACGGCAACCGCACCCTCCAGGGCCTTTTGCGCCTCATCGTACCGTTTCGTCCGGTATAGAACCCAACCCAGGCTATCCAGATAAGAAGCATTGTCCAGCTCGGCGGTTTCCTCGTCGTCCTTCTCCTCCGGGTCCGCGTCCTCGGCTGCTTTTTGGCGGCGCTTCTTGTCCTCTTCCAGGGCGCGGCGCACCAATTTTTCGGCTTTTTCCAGGTCGCGATTATTGTCCGCCAGGATGTAGCCGAGATCGTTGTTGTAGGTGGGATTGGACGGTTCCTTCTGGACCAGTTCCTCCAGGATTTTCACCGCCTTGTCCACCTCCTTGGTCTCGGTGTACAGGCCAGTCAGGGTATATTTCAACTCGTCACTGATTCCGTCGCGCTGGTCCTTCCTCAACGCCTCGTCCTGCTCCACCATTTCAATCAGTTTCTGGTAGCCGGCAATCGCATCGTCCAGACGGCCGGCCTCGCGGAGCATGCGGCACCGGAGATCCTGCTCGGCCAGCGGATTCAGGCCTCCCCTCCCGCTGATCTTTTTGAGCACCTTTTCCGCCTTGTCAAACTGGCCCAAACGGGATTGGCACAGCAACATGCGGCGGATCACATTGCTCTTGGCCTTGTTGATCAGCCCATCCTCATCCGCGGATTGCGGAAGCGCCAGATCCAAAAATTCCTGGCAGGTTTTCTCGCAGGCCTCAAACTGGCCCACCTCGTACTGGAAAAGAAGCAGCGCGTTGTACCCCTCAATCAGTTTGCTGGGGCTCTGCAGTTTTTTGGCGTCATCCACAAACGCCTTCAGGAAAAAGGCACCGGCCTCGTTCTCGCGAAGGGTGTAAGCGGCCCTTCCCAAAACAAACAAGGCGTTCAGGTTGTACGGGGCTGGAGAATCTTTCGGCCTTTCCGCCTTGGCTTTCGCATAAGCGGCGCGCACGACCTCCCGGCCCTTGGCACGGTCAATCGTCAAATCCTTGAGGGCGTTTTTCCGGGCAACCGACCCAGTCACAGCGTTCAGGTTTGCGGCCGGAACTCCGGCCAACTCCTGCCCCCAGGCGATGTCCGCGTGCCCCAGTAAAGCCAGCATGGTTGGAAGAGCGACTTTCCATGCCCGTGGTGTGATTTTCATTCCGTTTTCCTCACGATTTTAGATGGTTATCCAGTCGCTCTTGCCGGTTTCTTGGACGAACCAAGCCCTCTATCTTTCAATAACCCAACTCCGTGTCCGCCCGCCAGTCCTTCAGGTCTAAACGCAACAGCACGCTGGCCCCGTCCCGGCCACCGAGGGTGGCCGGGACGGGGAGCGGGCTTCCCCCGTTGGTCCCTGTTTGCAAAGGCTTAACGTGCCGGAGCGCACCCGGGCGGACAAGCGGTTGCCGGGGGTGGGGCACAGTAGGCTGGGGCTGAATAAACCGCCGGAGCATACCCGGCGGGAGCAGCATAGCCAGCTGGCTGGGCAGGATAAGCCGCGGCCGGGGCGTACCCAGGAGGCGGTTGCACCGTCTGGGGCCCATAGTTCCGCTCGCAATACCTGTGGCAGGAAGCATGGCACCCCAGCGGCAGGCTGAGAAGCAACACCCCCATCATTCGAACCGCAAATTTCGCGAACATAAAACCACCCTCCAGCCGCGCATCGAATCCACGGCAACGAAGCGGCCAAGCAACTGATGGGGCGGCGTATGGTGGAGGCTGTCGGTAAAATCAAGAGGACTCTTCGGGATTTCCGGTAAAAAAGTTTGGGCAATTTGGAAAAAATAAGATGAGTCAGGCTGATACTGACTCTTTCCAATCCTCAGGAACCCAATGGTCTGCCTGGTCACATGTCCAAAGCCTTCTCCCCACAGTGAGCGGGTTGTTTTTCATCCAGCTCATCACCAAAAGTACTTGATCAATTTGCCCCAATTGCCAAACCCGCCAACCGGGTGGAACCCCGTCGCTGGAATTCAACAGGGCACGTAATTGATCCAAGGCGACGGTGGATTGCTGTGGACGGCGCAAGGCTTCCACAACCCGTCCCCGGTGCAGGAGATACCAGGTTTCCACCCCGGAGGGTCCCAAAACGGCGTGGACCCCGTGCAGTCCCCAGGCGGCATCCAGGCGGGACAGATGTCCCTGCAGGTAAATCATCTGGCGCATGCGGTCGCGCAGGGTGGCTGCGCGTTCGAAATCCGTTTCCCCGGCTGCTGCCAACATTTGCTGCTCCACTGCCTGGATCGCCCGGGAATCCCCGGACAAAAATTCCAGACAGGCCGCCGCGGCATCAACGTATTCCTGACGGCTGGCCCCCTCCAGGCAGGGTGCGATGCAAAGGCCCAAACCATGGCGAAGGCATCCCGTGGGCCCATGCCCTTGGCCGGCCATCAGCAAGGCATGGCGGGCAGGAAACAAGGGAGGGTGGGGCCTAGGGCACTCCCGGAGCCGGAAATGAAGATTCACCGTCCGGATCGCCTCACGCATCCGACGCGTCCAGGGCATGGGCCCCCAGTGGCGGGTAGCACCGGAGCGGATCTGCCGGACCGCGCGCAGGTACGGTGCCGCCCCGCCGGTCATTTCCAGATAAAACCGGGATCGGTCCCCGGGAAGGCCCTTGACATTGCAGGCCGGTGCCATGCGTCGGATCAGTTCCAGTTCCCGCAGCAAAGCCCCGAACTCGTCGGGAACCGGCTCCCACCAAATCGACCGGGCCAACCGGGCCAGCCGGCCCGATTTTTCCTTGCGGCTGCTTGGGTTGAAATACCCCAAAAGCCGCGTCCGCAGGCACTTTGCTTTGCCCAGGTAAAAAAGCTCACCACGGGCGTTGACCAGGGCATAAACCCCCGGCTGGCCTCTCGGGCAAATCTCCGCAAGCCTTTTCAGCAGAGTACGGGTGGTGGCGGCGGAAACACAGGCTGGTCGGGGCGCACCCCAACCATGGAAAGCTGAGGGCCCAAACCCTGAAAACGCGGTGGTGGGAAAAAGCCATTCCATGGGGTGGTGCCATCCGTGGCCATTTTCGGCAAGGAGCGATTGGCCGCTCTGGCCGTTCCGGGCATCCTGACAATTGCGTCATGGATGCTGATTTTGGGCCGCCGTCCTTGGAACCGGCCCGCAATTCACTATGTTACATAATTATCAGGGGCGCCAAGCATCCCCTACCGGATCATTTTTTTCACCCGACCCGTTTTACGGGTTGGGTGTTTGTCCATGTCCGGAAGGCGTTGGCGGTGCCTATCCCCCAGCAAGGACCGGTTTTCCATCATGCCGAAGCGCACCGACCTCAAGAAGATTCTCATCATCGGCTCGGGGCCCATCATCATCGGCCAAGCCTGTGAATTCGATTACAGCGGCGCTCAGGCTTGCAAGGCATTGAAGGAGGAAGGGTACGAGGTGGTCTTGGTTAATTCGAACCCGGCCACCATCATGACCGATCCCGAGATCGCAGACCGCACCTACATCGAGCCCATCAACTGGAAAACCGTCGAGAAGATCATCGCCCGGGAGCGTCCGGACGCCTTATTGCCCACCGTGGGTGGCCAGACAGCCCTCAACACATCGATGGCCCTGCATAAGCATGGTGTTCTGGAAAAGTACAAGGTTGAAATGATCGGCGCCGACCCGGTCGCCATCGACAAAGGTGAGGACCGCCAGAAATTCAAGGAGGCCATGCGAAAGGTGGGGGTGGGGGTCCCCAAAAGCGGTGTGGTCCACACCATGGAAAAGGCCTACGAGGTCCTCGCGGATGTCGGATTGCCCTGCGTTCTCCGCCCCAGTTTCACACTGGGCGGCACCGGGGGCGGGATCGCCTTCAACCGCGAGGAGTTCACCGGCCTGATTCGCCGCGGACTGGAATTGAGCCCGGTGGGCGAGGTGCTGGTGGAGGAATCCATTCTCGGTTGGAAGGAATACGAACTCGAGGTGATGCGGGACAGTGCCGACAACGTGGTGATTGTCTGCAGCATCGAGAACTTTGACCCGATGGGGGTCCACACCGGGGACAGCATCACCGTCGCGCCCGCGCAGACCCTAACGGACAAGGAATACCAGAACCTCCGGGACGCCTCCCTTGCCATCATCCGCGAGATCGGCGTGGCGACCGGCGGCAGCAACATCCAGTTCGCCATCAATCCTGCCAACGGCAACCTGGTGGCCATCGAGATGAACCCCCGGGTCTCCCGGTCCAGCGCCCTGGCCAGCAAAGCCACGGGTTTCCCCATCGCCAAGATTGCTGCCAAGCTGGCCGTGGGTTACCGGCTGGATGAGTTGCGCAACGACATCACGCGGGAGACTCCTGCCTGCTTCGAGCCGACGATCGACTACGTGGTCACGAAGATCCCCCGGTGGGCCTTCGAGAAATTCCCGGAAGCCGACCCCACCCTGACCACGCAGATGAAGTCAGTGGGCGAGACGATGGCGATAGGCCGCACCTTCCGCGAGTCGCTGCAAAAGGCGTTGCGTGGACTGGAAACCGGCCGCTTCGGGCTGGGTCTCGACGCCCAGGACCTCTGGGGCACCCCAAACCAGCCTTCCCTGGAGGAAATCACCCACAAGCTGGCCACACCCAACTCCGACCGGATCTGGTTTGTCCGTTACGCGATGCTGGCGGGCATGACGGATGCGGAAATCCACCAGCGGACCAAGATCGATCCGTGGTTTCTGGCCCAGCTCCGATCAATTGTCGACCTGGAAACGCCCCTGAAAAAGGCGGGGGCCGCCGGCGTGACCGGGTTGGGCATCGACCTGCTTTGGGAAGCCAAGCAGGCAGGTTTTTCCGACCGTCAGCTTGCGCATGTCGCCGGCACCAATGAGATGGAAGTCCGTCGGCACCGCAAGGAAAAGGGAGTTATTCCAGTCTACAAACGTGTGGACACCTGCGCAGCCGAATTCGAGGCCTATACCCCTTACTTTTACTCCACCTACGAGCGTCCGGCCCTGAAGGTGCAGGCGGACGGTCCCGCCCGCCCGGAGGTAGACGATGAGGCCGCGGTGAGCGACGCAAGGCCCAAGATCATGATCCTCGGCGGGGGGCCCAACCGTATCGGGCAGGGTATCGAATTCGATTATTGCTGCTGCCAGGCATCCTTCGCACTGAGGGAGGCCGGCTTCGCTTCCATCATGGTGAACTCCAACCCGGAGACAGTCTCCACCGATTACGACACCTCGGACTATCTCTTTTTCGAGCCCCTGACCACCGAAGATGTGCTGAACATCGTCGAACGGATGAATCCACGCGGGTTGATCGTCCAATTTGGCGGGCAAACTCCGCTAAACCTCGCCCGGGCCCTCGAGGCCGCCGGTGCCCCCATCATCGGCACGAGCGTCGACAGTATCGACACAGCGGAGGACCGCGAGCGGTTCCAGGCCATGGTCAACGATCTGAAACTGGCCCAACCCCCGTGCGGAACCGCCACCGACCTCCAGCAGGCCCTCCGCGTCGCCCGCCAGATCGGGTTCCCCGTTTTGGTCCGCCCCAGCTACGTCCTGGGTGGTCGCGGCATGGAAATCGTCTACGACGATGCCAACCTGACCCGGTACATCAACAACGCCATCGAACTATCCCCGGGCAAGCCCATCCTGATCGACAAGTTTCTGGAATCGGCCATCGAGGTGGATGTCGACTGCATTTGTGACGGCGAACGGACCGTCATTGGCGGGGTGATGCAGCACATTGAGGAGGCTGGGATCCACTCGGGGGATTCGGCCTGCGTGCTTCCTCCCCACAGCCTTCCCCAAGCCGTGGTGGACGAGATCCAGCGCCAGACATCAGCCATGGCTCTCGCCTTGAAAGTTCGCGGCTTGATGAATGTCCAGTTCGCTGTGGCCGGCCTGAAAAACCTGGCTAATCCAGCCGACGCGGCCGCGGCCGCCGGACAGGCTCAGATTTATGTGCTGGAGGTGAACCCCCGCGCCAGCCGGACCGTCCCCTTTGTATCCAAGGCGACCGGGGTTTCATTCGCCCGGCTTGCCGCGCTGGCGATGGCGGGCGCCACGCTGTACCAACTGGGCCTGAAGGGCCCGGTGGTGCCCAAACATTTCTCTGTGAAGGAAAGCGTCTTCCCCTTCAACAAATTCCAGGGGGTGGACATTATCTTGGGCCCGGAAATGCGCTCCACCGGGGAGGTGATGGGCATCGACGCCTCCTTCGGGATCGCCTTTGCCAAAAGCCAACTGGCCGCCAGCAATCCCTTGCCTGATTCGGGCAAGATATTCCTTTCCGTGGCGGATCGGGACAAACCCGTGGCCACCCAGATCGCGAAGGGGCTTGCGGACCAGGGTTACCAGCTCGTTTGCACCCGCGGAACCGCGCAATTGCTCAGGCAGGCCGGCATCGCGGTGCAAGAAGTCGCCAAATTGCAGGAAGGGCGCCCCAACCTGATCGACCTGATGAAAAACGGGGAAATCGCTTTGGTGATCAACACCCCCAGCGGCAAGGGTGCCCGAACTGATGAGGGACGGATTCGTGCGGCCGCGGTATCCCACGGGGTAACTTGCATCACCACGATCGCCGCCGCATTCGCCGCCCTGGAAGCTTTCAGGGCCCTCAAGAAACATGATTGCGGCGTGGTGGCCTTGCAGGACCTGTATTCCCCCAAGCGTGCGCCCATCGCCTTTCGGGCAAGCCACTAACCCTGTAAGTTAAACGATGTATAACAAAAGCCCAATATCCTTGTGGTTATTGGGCTTTTTTCTTGCCTGCCGTTTTGGTCATTGCAATTTCTTCTTGTTTGGTGGCCCTGC
>Ga0169931_10000891_pt1 | contig 49800 bp, 44 predicted proteins | sample Kivu_15m_20L_FD_129675 | JGI IMG/M metagenome (GOLD analysis project Ga0169931, IMG submission 129675) | Freshwater microbial communities from Lake Kivu, Western Province, Rwanda to study Microbial Dark Matter (Phase II) - Kivu_15m_20L... | ecosystem: Environmental > Aquatic > Freshwater > Lake...
CGGGTACGTCGCGCACCGCCACGGCGAGATCGCGCAGGGCGTTGGGAGCGAGGCCGTCGATCCGCTCGATGACCACGCCGCCGCGCGCACCGGCGGCGATGTCCCGCGCCCGCGAAGCGGCCTGTGCCTGGCGCAGCCGCTTCACTTCATCTTCGAGGTTCTTCACGTGGTCGCGCGTTCGTTCGACGGCGCGCACGAGATCGTCGGGTTTTGCACCGAGCATGTCGGCGGCGACGGCAACGATCCGCGACGTGTCGAGCATGGTCGCAATTGCACCGTCACCCGTCACGGCTTCGATGCGGCGCAGATTGGAGCCGATCGAACCTTCGCTCACGATCTTGATCGGACCGATGTCTCCGGTGGCCGACACGTGGGTGCCGCCGCAGAATTCGAGCGAATGCCCGGCCTCGAGCACGCGCACCGTATCGCCGTACTTGTCACCGAAGAATGCGATCGCACCCTTGTCCAGCGCAGCCTGCTTGGTCATCTCGGTGGCGCTCACCGCATCGTTGGCGAGCACCTCGTGGTTGACGATCCGCTCAATGCGTTCGATTTCGTCGGCGGTGACCGGTGCGTAGTGACTGAAGTCGAAGCGCAGGCGGTCGGGGGCGACGAGTGACCCCGCCTGCTTCACGTGATCGCCGAGAACGTCGCGCAACGCCCAGTGCAGCAAGTGCGTTGCGGTGTGATTGCGCCGCGTCGCGCGTCGGGCAGCGACGTCGATCCGGGCACGCACCGCGTTTCCCGCGGCGAACGAACCGCGCGTGATCCGCACGGTGTGGCGGCGCAGACCGGGGACGGCAAACGTCGTATCGAGCACCGTCGCCGCTGCAGTCGTTGACTCGATGACGCCGACGTCACCCACCTGGCCGCCGCTCTCGGCATAGAACGGGGTCGCGTCGAGCACGATCTCGTGCACGAGTGATCCGTCGTCATGATCGAACGGCCCGAGCACCGCGAGCACCTTCGCATCGCACTCATCGGCGTCGTAGCCGACGAAGGACGTTGCCCCGTGGCGCTCGGAGAGTTGGCGGTACGCGTCCATCCGAACCGGATCGAGCTGCTCGTTCTTGCGTGCATTCTTTCCGCGGATCTTCTGTTGCTGCATCTCGGCGTCGAACCCTTCGACGTCGACGGCAATGTTGCGCTCGCCGGCGATTTCCTGGGTGAGCTCGAGGGGAAAACCGTACGTGTCGTGGAGCATGAACGCCTTGGCACCGTCGATGCGCTCGGCCGAGGCGGCGAACTCGTCCTCGAGAATGCCGAGCCCCGTACGCAATGTGGCACGGAAGCGCTCTTCCTCGCGGGCGAGCACGTCGACGATGAACGTGGAGTTGGCGCGCAGTTCGGGATACGCCGTGCCCATGACGTCGATCGCCGTCTCGATCATCTTCGGCATGACGAGCGTCTCGGTGCCGAGCAGGTATGCGTGGCGAACGGCGCGACGAATGATGCGTCGCAGGACGTAACCGCGCCCCTCGTTCGACGGGAACACACCGTCGCCGACGAGCATCATCGACGAGCGCGCATGCTCGGCGAGGACGCGCAGGCTGAAACTCGGCTTGTGCGCGTAGTCACCGACGACGTACTCGGCACCGGTCAACGAGCGACCGGTGTCGATGAGCGGGGCGAGCACGTCGGTCTCCCAGACGGAGTCCACGCCCTGCACGAGGGTGAGGATGCGTTCGAGACCGGCACCCGTGTCGATCGAGGGCTTGGGTAGTCGCGTACGCGATCCGTCCTTCGACTGGTCGTACTGCATGAAGACGAGGTTCCAGAATTCGAGGAAGCGGTCACCCTGCGGATCGTTCAGCGGACCGCCGTCGGGCCCGAACGATGGGCCACGGTCGATATGGATCTCGGAGCACGGCCCGCACGGCCCCGTGTCACCCATCTGCCAGAAGTTGTCCGCATCGCCGAGTCGTTGGATGCGAGACATCGGAACGCCGACCTGCTCGTGCCAGATCGCTTCGGCTTCGTCATCACTTTCGTGCACCGTGATCCACAGACGGTCACCGTCGAACCCGAACACTTCGGTGACGAGTTCCCACGACCACGGAATCGCCTTTTCCTTGAAGTAGTCGCCGAAACTGAAATTGCCCAGCATCTCGAAGAACACGAGGTGGCGCTTCGTGCGACCGACGTCGTCGAGGTCGTTGTGCTTGCCGCCGGCGCGCACGCACTTCTGAACGCTCACCGCGCGACGGTACGGGGCGATCTCGTCTCCGACGAAGTACGGCTTGAACGGGACCATGCCCGCGACCGTGAACAGCAACGTCTGATCGAAGGGAATGAGGGCGGCCGAGGGAACGACCGAATGCTCCTTGTCGCGGAAGAACCCGGTGAATGCGTCGCGCAGCGAGTTCGCCGAGTGGAGTGACGACCGCGGGGACGGCATCGGTCAGGAGAACAGGTCGGAAGCGTCGGAGTCGGCCGAACGCCCGCCTTTCACCATGGTGACAATCTTGTCCTTCAGGCCGAGCACGGTGTCGACGAATGCATCGAGCGGATCGTCGGTGGACAGGCGCGACGCAGCCTGCGCGGCCTGTCGGCGCATGTAGCCGTAGCCGAACAGCGCGGTGATCGCACCGAGGAGGAACCAAAACAATCGTCGCAACATGACCCCGTCAGGGTATCGGTGGCCGCGCCCCGGTGCGGTCGCAGCGCGGCACGCGTCAGCGACGGGGCAAGTACTGCTGGCGTGCTGCCTGCTGCGGATCGTCGTGCGGCGACACGTAGCCGACACCGTGGCCGAGGGCATCGGCTCCGGCGTAGTGCGCATCGCGCAAGTGCGGCGGCACTTCCCCGGGGCCGTCGCGACGGACCGTCTCGCGAGCACCCCAGATCGCGCGCGCCGCAGCATCGTTCTTCGGGGCCCCTGCGAGGTACCGCACGGCGTGCGACAAGTTGAGTTGCGCCTCGGGAAGCCCGACGAATTCGACGGCGTGTGCCGCGGCGACCGCGACGACGAGCGCCATTGAATCCGCCACGCCGATGTCCTCACTCGCGGCGATGACGAGGCGACGGGCGATGAACCGCGGATCCTCCCCCGCTTCAAGCATCCGTGCCAACCAATACGTTGCCGCATCGGCATCGCTGCCACGGATGCTCTTGATGAATGCCGACGTGACGTCGTAGTGGTCGTCTCGGCCGTAACGCGCCGCGCTCGCCGACAACGCCGCTTCGACGTGGCGCAGGTCGATGTTCGGTACCGCAGCGTGCGGTGCGCCGTGTCGGGCAAGAGCCGCTGACACCTCGAGAGCGGTGATGGCTGCACGGGCGTCGCCTGCGGCACGTCGCACGAGAACACCGCATGCGTCGGCAGCGACCTGCACCGATTCGATCCCGGCGGCGCGCTGCACAAGATCGGCGATCGCCGCGTCGTCGAGCGGCTCGAGGCGAAACAGCGTGCTGCGACTGCGCAACGGTGAGTTCACGGAAAAGTACGGATTCTCCGTCGTCGCACCGATGAGTGCAACGACACCCGTTTCGACGGCCGGGAGCAGCGCGTCTTGTTGCGCCGTGGAGAATCGGTGAATCTCATCGACGAAGATGATCGTGCCGCGTCCGTGCGCCCCGAGACGGTCGTGTGCGGCGTCGACGGCACTGCGCACGTCCTTCACGCCCGCAGTGAGCGCCGACAGCCGCTCGAAGTGACGCTGCGTCGACACGGCGACGAGTTCGGCAATCGTCGTCTTTCCCACGCCCGGGGGGCCCCACAGGATCGTCGAGCCGAGCCGGTCCGATTCGATGAGCACGCGCAATGCAGCACCGGTTGCGAGGAGATGCTCCTGACCGACGACGTCGTCGAGCGAACGCGGTCGCATGCGCGCAGCGAGCGGAGCGCGGCTGCGCAGTTGTTCCTCGACGGCGGCGGAGAAGAGATCGCCGGCCATGCTGCCCGTCAGCCGGCGGCGGGCGGCGGCAGTGTGCGCAAGCCGAGTTCGGCGAGTTGCACAGCCTCGACCGGCCCCGGTGCACTCGTCATCGGGTCGCTCCCCGACTGCGTCTTCGGGAAGGCAATCACTTCGCGGATGTTCTCTTCGCCGGCGAGTATCGCCACGAGTCGGTCGATGCCGAACGCGAATCCTCCGTGCGGTGGTGCGCCGTAGCGAAATGGCTGGAGGAAGAAACCGAACTTGCGATCGGCGGTGGCGTCGTCGATGCCGAGCTTGGCGAACACGCGTCGCTGCAGTTCGGGTTCGTGGATCCGGATCGAGCCGGAGCCGAGTTCCCATCCATTGAGCACGAGGTCGTACGCCAGCGCACGAACGTTGAGCGGATCGGTGTCGAGCTTGTCGATGTCGTCGGGATGCGGGTGACAGAACGGATGGTGCCCGGGCTGCGGGGCATTCGTCGCCGGGTTGATCCCGACGAACAAGGGGAAGTCGACGACCCACACGTAGCGGTACGGACCCTCGTGCACGGGGGGACGGGCAAGGTCGTTGCGCAGCTGACCGAGCACCGTGCACGTCGTCATCCAGGCGTCGGCGACGATGAGCAGGAGGTCGCCCTCTTGCGCACCCATCGCGCGCAGCAGTTCGGACTTCTCCGTGTCGGAGAGGAACTTCGCAATCGGGGATTCGACGTCGCCGCCGGCACGGACTTTCATCCACACGAGGCCCTTCGCACCGAGCTTCTTTGCCCGCTCGGTGAGCGCATCGAGTCGGTTGCGGCCACTCGCGGCCTGCTCCGGGTACTCGGTCCGTGAGACGCGCAGCCCCTTGATGCTCGCCGCGCCGGCGAAGGCCTTGAAGCCGGTCGCAGAGAAGATCGAAGTGAGCTCGACGAGTTGCATCGCAAATCGCAAATCGGGTTTGTCGGTTCCGTAGAGGTTCATCGCGTCGTGCCACGTGATGCGCTCGATCGGCGGTGGCGCCTCGCCCACCGCGGCGGTGGCTGCTGCGGTGACGGCATGCGAAATGGCGGCGAGCACGTCGTCTTTCGTGACGAAGCTCATCTCGGCATCGAGCTGCGTGAACTCGTACTGTCGATCGGCGCGCAGATCCTCGTCGCGCAGGCAGCGCGCAATCTGGTAGTAGCGGTCGACGCCGGCAACCATGAGCAGCTGCTTCCACAACTGCGGTGACTGCGGCAGCGCGTAGAAGGACCCCGGCTCCTTGCGCGACGGCACGAGGAACTCGCGCGCACCTTCCGGGGTCGACGGCATGAGCAGCGGGGTTTCCACCTCGATGAATCCCTGTTCCTCCATCGCGCCACGGATGGCGGAGTTGACCGCGGCCCGCACGCGCAGGTTGCGCTGCATGCGCTCACGCCGGATGTCGAGATAGCGGAATTTCAGTCGCACGTTCTCGTCGACGTCGTCGGCGCGTGCGTCGATCGGGAACGGCGGCGGTTCGGCGGCGTTGAGTACGACGACCGTGCAGCCGGTGAGTTCGATCTCGCCCGTCGACAACTGAGCATTGACCGTGCCTCCCGGTCGTGGCTGCACCACCCCGGTCACTTGCACGACCCACTCACTGCGCACGTCGTCACCGGTCGACACGACGCACTGCACGACGCCCGTGTAATCGCGCAGGTCGACGAAGGCGAGTTTGTCGCCGTGCTCGCGACGCCGCGCGACCCATCCCGCGACGGTCACGCGGCGACCGACGTCTCCGCGCCCGAGCCGTCCGCACGCGTCGGTGCGCAGGGCGGTGCCGAGCGGAGGTGTGGGTGCTGAAGACATGCCTGTTCGCCTCGTTGGTGGGGTTAGTGACCGAGAACCGCGAGCACGTCGTCGACCACGGCGGTGCGTGGGACGGTGCGCTGGGAACCGTCATCCATCGTACGGAGCAGCACCGTTGCCGCTGCGACTTCGTCGTCGCCGACGATGGCGACGAGCTGCGCACCCGAGCGATCCGCCGCCTTCATCTGCGCTTTCATGCTCCGCGCATCCCAGGCTCGGTCGGTGCGCACCCCGCGGCGGCGCAGTTGTGCGCACAGATCGGCGGCGTGCGCTCCCCCTGTCGTGTCGACGACGAACACGTCGACACGAGACGAGCGCGGCGCGAACACGCCCTCGGCATCGCAGGCGAGCAAGGTGCGATCGAGACCGAGTGCGAAGCCGATCCCCGGCGTCGCCGGACCACCGAGTTGCTCGACGAGCCCGTCGTAACGACCGCCACCGCCGATTGCCGTGTGTGCCGCATCGAGACTGCCGGCGGTGAACTCGAACGTCGTGCGTCGGTAGTAGTCGAGCCCGCGAACGAGACGATCGTCGACGACGAACTCGATGCCGGCGAGTCGCAGTCCGTCCTGCACCGCGGCGAAGTGTGCCGCGGCATCGGCACCGAGGAAGTCGCGCATGCTCGGTGCCGCCGCAACGACATCGGCATCCTGGCTGCGCTTCGAGTCGAGCACGCGCAGCGGGTTGCGCTCGAGGGTCGCGCGCGACTCGTCGCTCAACTCACCCAGTCGTGCCGTGAAGTGTTCGCGCAGCGCAACCACGTAACGATCGCGATCACCGTCATCGCCGAGCGAGTTGATCGCGAGTCGCACGTGGCGCAGACCCAGGCGCGCGTAGAACTCGCTTGCAAGCGCAATGACCTCGACGTCGAGGTGCGGATCGACGACACCGAGCACCTCGATGCCGACTTGGTCAAACTGCCGATAGCGCCCGAGTTGTGGCTTTTCGTAGCGGAAGTTCGGACCCGAGTACCACACCTTCCACGGGGTCGCGGGGCGATGTTCGACGAAGGCACGGCACACGCTCGCGGTCTGCTCGGGGCGCAACGCAACGTGCCTGCCACCCTTGTCCTCGAAGTCGTACATCTCCTTCGTGACGATTTCGGTGGACTCGCCGACACGCAGGAAAACTCCGATGTCCTCGAACATCGGAGGGATGACGTGGTCGTAGCCGGCGGTTTCGACGACGTCGGCAAAAACGGCGACGAACGCGCGCCAGCGGTTCGCCTGCGGCGGAAGAATGTCGCGGGTGCCGGGGCTGGTGTGGAAACTCGGCACGCAGTCAGGCTAGTTCGCCGACGGATGCACGGTGCCGAGTTTCGTCGGTTCGTCCGCACCGGGAAGGATGCGGTACGCGTCGTACACACCGTCGATCGACTTGATGACGCGCAACACGGTGCTCAGGTGACCGGGATCGGCGAACTCGAACTCGAACCGCATCCGCGCGACGCGGTCTCCCCCGGTGCTCGTCGTGCACGCAACGATGTTCACGTGCTGATCGGACAGTGCATCTGCAACGTCACGCAACAAACGGGTGCGATCGAGTGCCTTCACCTCGACGGCGGCGACGAACGTTTCGCCCGCACCGTCGTCGGCCCACTCGACATCGATGACGCGCGCCGCTTGTTGCGCCTCGAGGGACGCCGCGTTCGCGCAGTCGACGCGGTGCACGCTGACTCCGCGTCCCTTCGTAATGAATCCCATGATCGGGTCCCCGGGAACCGGCGTGCAGCACTTCGACAGGCGCACGAGCACGTCGTCGAGTCCTTCGACGTGGATCGAGCTGCGCGAGCGCGTTCCGTCGCTGCGCCGGCGCGCCAGTGGTACCGACAACTGTTCGTCACTACCCCCGTCGCGCATTTGCGAGGCGATGCGTTGCACGATCGGACGCGCCTGGATCTTCTTCAGCCCGACCGCACGGAACAGGCCATCGACGTCGGCGTACCCCGACTGGCGCAATTCGTCGGTGAGGGCAACGGAGTTCTCGGCGTCCCGCCACGACACGCCCTCGCGGCGCAACTCCTCGACGAACTCGTCGCGTCCCTCATCGAGGGTGTCCTCCATGCGCTCCCGCGACCACCACTGTTTGATCTTCGTGCGCGCCTTCGTCGAGACGACGAAGTTCAACCAGTCCTGCGACGGTGCCGCATTTTCGGCTTTCGACGTGAGGATTTCGCACGTATCGCCCGACGTAAGGCGGTAATCGAGCGCGACGAGACGACCATTCACCCGCGCACCCATGCAGCTGTGCCCCACCTCGGTGTGCACCGCATATGCGAAGTCGACGGGTGTTGCAGCGACCGGCAGTGACACGACACGACCCTTCGGTGTGAACACGAACGACTCGTCTTGTTCGAGGTCCGTCTTCAAACCTTCGAGAAACTGGCGCGGGTCGGTGATCTCGCCCTGCCAGTCGATCATGCGGTTGAGCCAGTCGACTTCCTGCGCGCTCGCTCCGTCTTTGTACGCCCAGTGCGACGCCACCCCCCACTCCGCCCGCTGGTGCATGTCGCGGGTGCGGATCTGCACCTCGACCATCTTTCCGTCGGGGCCGACAACCGTCGTGTGCAGCGACTGGTAGAGGTTGAACTTCGGCATCGCGATGTAGTCCTTGAAACGACCGACTACCGGAGTGAACTGGCCGTGAATGACGCCAAGTGCTCCGTAGCAGTCCTTCACCGAATCGACGATGATGCGCACCGCCATGAGGTCGTAGATGTCGTCGAATTCGCGGTTCTTCTGCATCATCTTTTCGTAGATGCTCCATAGGTGCTTGCCGCGCGAGGTGAGCTCGGCCTTGATGCGCACGGACGACAAGAGTCGCTCGATCTGACCCAGCGTTCGGGCGAGGTACACGTTGCGCTGCGGTGCGCGCGTGACGACGAGGTGGTCGAGTTCGGCGTAGCGCTTCGGGTACAGCGCGGCGAAGGATAGATCCTCGAGTTGCTGCTTGATCTCCTGCATGCCGAGGCGGTGCGCAAGCGGGGCGTAGATGTCGAGCGTCTCCTGGGCGACGCGGTGCTGCTTGTCGATCGAGCTCGATGCGAGCGTGCGCATGTTGTGCAGCCGATCGGACAACTTGATGATGAGCACCCGAAGGTCGCGGGCCATCGCGACGAGCATCTTGCGCATCGTCGCCGCCTGCTGCGCTTCCTTCGAGTCGAACTGGAGCCGGTCGAGCTTCGTGACGCCGTCGACGATCGCGGCGACCTCGGGACCGAACTCGCCCTCGACGTCGGCGAGCGTGAGATCGGTGTCCTCCACCGCATCGTGCAACAGCGCCGCAACGATCGACGACTCGTCGAGTCCGATGTCGGCGATCACCCTCGCGACGGCGATCGGATGGTTGATGTACAACTCGCCCGTCGTGCGGGTCTGGTGCTGGTGCGCCTCGCGCGCCACCTCATAGGCCCGGTTAATTCGACCGATCGGTGCCTTCGGATGCTTGGCCCGGAACGCGGTGAGCAGCGGGGCGAGCTCGTCGGCGGTCGCAGTGTGGTGGCGCCGCCATGGCAGCACCCGCGAGGCGGTGCCCATGGTCAGAGACTACCGACGGCGTCGTTTGCGGGGCCGCGGAGGGTGCGTGAACGCCGAGCCGCGATTCGACATCACCGGACTCGACGTTACGTCGACCCGTGCAGCCTTGGCCGCCGCACGGGTCGTCGTGTGTTCGAAGAGTTGTGCCATCTCGGCACCACGGGCGACCTGGTTCGCCACGGCTGCATACTTTGGCTCACGGTCCTTCATGACGGCGACGAGCGGCGTGGCAACGAAGATCGATGAATACGTTCCCGTCACCATGCCGACGAGCAGTGCAACGGCGAACTCCTGGAGGCTCTTTGCACCCATGATCCACGAGCCGACGACGAGCAGCGACACGACGGGAAGTGCCGACGACAGCGTGGTGTTCAGCGAGCGGGCGATGACCTGGTTCGACGACACGTTGATGATGTTGCCCATCGAGATGCGAGTGGTGGCGAAGCGCTCGATGTTCTCCCGGACGCGGTCGTACACGACGACGGTGTCGTAGAGCGAATAACCGAGGATGGTGAGGAATGCGACGACCGTCGCCGGCGTGACCTCGAAGCGGAAGATCGCGTAGATGCCCACGGAGATGACGACGTCGTGGGCCATGGCAATGATCGCCGCCAGGGCCATCTTCCATTCGAAGCGCCAGGCGATGAACAACGACACGAGTACGAAGAACACGAGAAGGGCGCGGATCGCCTTCTCGGTGATGCTGCGCCCCCACGACGAACTCACCGCGGCCACGCCGACGTCCTCGACGGGCACGCCCGCGGCCTCGGCGAGCGCGGTCTGCACATCACGACGCACCTCGTCGGTTTGATCGCCGACTTGGGCGCGCACACGCTCGCCGTCGGCGCTCTGCAGGGTCTGCACCTTTGCATTCGTCGTCTCGATGCCCTTGTCCTCGAGCACGGTGGTCACTTCGTCGACACCGAAGCTCGCCGACGTGGGCACTTCCCATGCCACGCCGCCCTTGAAATCGATGCCGAGATTGAGTCCACCGGCGGCGAGGACGCCGAGTGACACGACGACAAAGACGAGCGACGCGGCGAACGCAATGCGACGCTTGCCGTAATAGTCGACCGTCGTCTCGCCGCGGTACAGGCGGGAAAACGCCGACGTCACCGCACTCATGACGCCACCACCGCGCCCGGGGCACTCGTCGCTGCCGGTGCCGCAACGCCGAGTACGCGACGATTCGTCATGAAGCGACTGCGCGCAAGGAGCAGCATCGCTGGTCGCGTGAAGAACCACACGATGAGGACGTCGGCCAGGGTGGCGAGACCGAGGAAGAAGGCAAAGCCGCGCACCGAGCCGACGGTGAGCCACCACAGCACAGCGGCGGCGAGGAACGACACGGTGTCCGCCGCGAGAACCGTGCGCCAGGCACCCTCGAAGCTGCGCTGAGCGGAGTTGCGCAGCGTGCGTCCCGAGACGAGCTCGTCCTTCAAACGCTCGAAGAACACGATGTAGGAGTCGACGGCGATACCGACGGAGACGATGATTCCGGCGATACCGGACAATGACAGCGCCAAACCGTTCGTTTTCGAGAGGTACGTGATGATGGAGAACTGCAGTGCGATCGACACGGCAAGGCCGGCGAAGACGACGACGGCGACGATGCGGTAATACGCGACCATGAGGAGGAAGACGAACAACAAGCCGATGAACCCCGAGATGATCGCCGCGCGCAGCGAATCGCTGCCGAGCGTCGGCGACACCGTTTGCACTTGCGACACGGCGAACTTCACGGGAACGGCACCGAACTCGAGGATCTTCGCCAGGTCACGGGCCTCGGTCTCGGTGAAATTGCCGGTGATTTGCACCTGTCCGCCGGTGAAAACGGGTTCTTGCACGACAGGCGCCGAGATGACCTCGCCGTCGAGCACGATGGCGACCTGACCAGTCGGGCACAACTGGTCACGGTTGTAACACAGCGTCGTCAATGCATTCCACAGGTCTTCGCCTTCCGCGCCGCGGCGCAGGCCGACGACGACGGTCCATTGCCCGCTCTCGATTCCCGCCGAGGCGGTGCTGTCGAAGACTTGACCCGTTGCACCGGCGGGCGCAAGGAGATACTGCAGCCCGTCACGGCCGGGCAGGATTTCGACTCCTTGCGGCAGCGAATCGAGCGGATTCGTCGAGGTCGTACCGGCAGGGGACGTACCGGGCGTCGGCACGGTCGTATCGGTTGACCCGGTCGCGACGACGCTCACCGGCACAGCCACCGTCGTTTGGGGCACCGCCGTTCCCGGAATGGTCGTGTCGGCGGCAATGCGTCGCGAACCCCCGGGACCCGTCGGCGCGGCGCCGGCGATCGTCGTCGGCACCACAGCTGTGGTGTCCGGCGGAGTTCCCGCATCGGCGGGCACGGACGTGTCGGTCGTGGGCGCAGCGTCGGTGGGCGCAGCACCGCTCTGCAGCACGCCGCGCAGTTGGACGGCACCCGTGCGCCCGACAATGTCGAGGGCACGCTGCTGATCCTTCACACCGGGCAGGTTGATGACGACCGTCTCACCCTGGCGGATGATCTCCGGTTCGGCGACGCCGATCGAGTCGACTCGCGAGCGGATGATCTCGACGGCGACGTCGAGCGCCGTTGCGTCATACGAACCCTCGGGTTGCAAAGTGACCGACGCACCGCCCTGGAGATCGAGGCCGAGAGACGGGCGGTCACCGGCGACGAGCGTCGCCGAGATCGCCGCAACGGCGGCGACGACGATCCCGATCAGGGACGCGGCGAGTCGGCGATTCATGCGGGAGTGATCGGTGGCGCGACGAGGTGGCGGTGGGCAGCCGGGACGGCGACGATCCTGTTACTTCTTCTTTTTCTTGTCCGCTTCGGGCTCGGCGCCGAGCTTCTGGGCGATCGAACCCTTCGTGACGCGCACCTGCACTCCGTCGGCGACCTCGACCCACAGCCAGTCGGACTCGATACCGGTCACGGTGGCAAAGATGCCGTTCGTGAGCACGACTTCGTCGTCGATGGCGAGTGCCGACTGCAACGCCGCCATCGCCTTCTGGCGGCGGCGCTGCGGACGCAGGAGCAGGAAGTACATGAGTACGAAGATGAGCAGCAGCGGGAGGAGACCGACGATGCCGCTACCCGACGTTTGCTCGGTGGTTTCGGCAGCGAGAACGCTCGACAAGGTGATGAACATGAGCGTGAACGCTACCCCCACACGGCGAGAACTTCCCGCCGCAGTTCGTCCAGCCGACCGGCACGGATCGCCTCGCGCGCCCGTGCCATGAGCGCCAGCGTCCATGCGAGGTTGTGCAGGGAGACGAGTCGCGACGCGGTCGGCTCGGCCACCTGGAAGAGGTGCCTCAGGTAGGCCCGTGAGTGCACCGCGCACACCTCGCAGCCGCAGCGTGCATCGAGCGGTTCGTCGCTCGTCACGAACTCGGCACGCTTCACGTTCAGTCGCCCCGTGCTCGTCAAGGCGGTTCCGTGCCGACCGAGACGTGTCTGCATGACACAGTCAAATTGATCGACACCGAGTGCGACGGCCTCGACGAGTGCAGCGGGATCACCGACTCCCATGAGATATCGCGGACGGTCGGCGGGAAGATGTTCGAGAGCCGCCGCGAGTGCCGGCAGCATCTCGGCACGCGACTCCCCCACGGACAGTCCACCGATGCCGTAGCCGTCGAAACCGATCGCGACGATCTGCTGTGCGCTGACACGGCGTCGCTCTTCACTGATGCCGCCCTGCACGATGCCGAAGAGCGACTGATCGGTTCGCGAATGGGTTGCTCGCGCCCGACGCGCCCACATTTCGGTGCGGCGCATTGCTTCGTCGATCGTGGCATCGCTGCTCGGCAGCGGCGGACACACGTCGAGAACCATTTGAATGTCGGCACCGAGTTTCTGCTGCACCTCGACGGCTCGTTCGGGGGTGAAGCGGTGCATCGAGCCGTCGTATGTGGAACGAAAGGTCACGCCGTCGTCGTCGACGTCGGGATCGAGCGAGAACACCTGGAAGCCACCCGAATCGGTGAGCGTGAGACCCCGCCAGCCGGCGAACGCGGCGAGACCGCCCATCTTCTCGACGACGTCGGCACCGGGGCGCAACATGAGGTGATACGTGTTGCCGAGCACGATCTGCGCACCGAGGCGGTCGTAGTCGGCGGCACTGAGATACTTCACCGCGCCCCGCGTACCCACGGGCATGAACGTCGGCGTTGCGTATGTGCCGCGGGCGAGGGTCACCGTTCCGGCACGTGCCGCTCCGTCGACGTTCTCGACGACCATGTGCGCCGTGTGCATCGCGCGAAGACTAGATCGCGTGACGCGAGCGAACCGACGTCGTACACGTGAGCAGTGACGAATCGCCGAACGACAGCATGCGGTACCGCTCGGCGATGGCATGGCGGTAGAGGTCGCGCCAGCGCGTACCGACGAACGATTCGATCATGAGCAGCAACGTCGTACGCGGCATGTGGAAGTTCGTCATCATGACGTCGACGGTCCGAAAGTCGTGCCCCGGGGTGATGAACAGGTCGCTGCGACCGCTGAGTCGACCCGTGTGTGCCGCAGTTTCGAGCGCGCGAGTCGCCGTGGTGCCGACGGCGACGACCCGCCGGGCGTCGCGTACCGCGTTCATCGTTGCATCCGATACGCGGTACCGCTCGGTGTGGATGACGTGCTCGAGCGGATCGGCAGTGCTCACGGGCTGGAACGTATCGAGCCCGACGACGAGCTCGAGCGCCACGGTGGGTACACCCATGCGTTCGATGCGCGCGAGTAGGTCGGGGGTGAAGTGCAGGCCGGCCGTCGGCGCTGCGGCGGATCGAGCGTCACGGGAGAACACCGTTTGGTACCGCTCCGGATCACGCAGTGGTCGTGTGATGTACGGCGGCAACGGCATCTCGCCGACGCGGGCGAGGTACGCGCCGGGATCTTCGACGACGAACGTGACGATGAGGGTGTCACCCTTCTCGCCGCGTTCGCCGACGGTGAGCACCGCCTCGCCCGAAGCATCGACCAGGTGCTCTCCGCTGCGCAGCTTGCGTGCCGGACGAACGAGCGCGTCCCAGCAACGTTGTCCCTCGTCGAGAGCCTCGAGCAGGAGCACCTCGACTGCCCCGCCACTGCCCCGCCGCAGGTGCAGTCGCGCCGGCACGACGCGCGTGTCATTGACGACGAGCACGTCGCCGTCGCGCAGGAACTCGGGCAGGTCCCGCACGTTGCGGTCGAGAGGCGTCGACGACGTCGTGTCGACGAGGAGTCGCGCCGCATCGCGGGGCTCGATCGGCTCCTGGGCAATGAGTTCCGCGGGCAGGTCGTAGTCGATGTCCTCAATGCGCATGACGTGATTGGCGCGGTGATCCGGTCGGGGTTCGGCGCGAACTACGTCAGATCCGGCGCACGGTCCGGGGGCATAAGCCCGACATGCGTCCATGCGTCGGCAAGTGCGACGCGTCCGCGAGCGGTGCGGGCGATCATTCCGCACTGGATGAGATATGGCTCGTACACGTCTTCGATCGTTTCGGGTTGTTCACCCACGGTGATTGCAAGCGTGGACAGACCGACGGGTCCGCCGCCGTAGCGCGAACACAGCGCGCCGAGGATCGCGCGATCGATCTTGTCGAGGCCGCGTTCGTCGACGCCGAACACCGTGAGCGCACTGCGCGCCGCAGCCGCATCGACGGCGCCCGTGCCGCGCACCTGCGACCAGTCGCGCACGCGGCGCAGCAGGCGATTGGCGATGCGCGGAGTACCGCGCGAGCGCCGCGCGATCTCCCCGGCCGCCGCGCCGAGCACGGCGACGTCGAGGATCCCCGCAGCGCGACTGACGATCGACTCGAGCTCGGCGTCGTCGTAATACTCGAGTCGCGCGACGAGTCCGAAGCGGTCGCGCAACGGACCGGTGATGAGGCCGGTGCGCGTCGTTGCGCCGATGAGCGTGAATCGCGGCAACGTGAGTCGGATCGACGAAGCGGCGGGGCCCTTGCCGACGACAATGTCGATCTGGAAATCCTCCATCGCCGGGTAGAGAATTTCCTCGACGGCACGCGACAAGCGGTGGATTTCATCGATGAACAGCACGTCACCCGGCTCCAACTTCGCGAGGATCGCCGCGAGGTCACCGGGACGTTCGAGCGCCGGACCCGACGTGACGTGGAAGACCGCACCCATCTCGTGGGCAACGATCGCCGCGAGCGTCGTCTTGCCGAGGCCCGGCGGACCCGCAAACAGCAGGTGATCGACGGCCTGCCCGCGCTGCTTGGCCGCCTCGAGAACGATCGCGAGATGATCCTTGATCTCGCGCTGTCCGACGAACTCGGAGAGCGTGCGCGGTCGAACACCGTTTTCGATGACGTGCTCGTCGACGTGCTCATCAACGTGGGCCGTCGGCCGGAGGAACTCTTCACGCACGGCGGGCCCCCAGCAGCGACAGTGCATCACGCAACATCTTTTCGGCGTCGTCGACGACCGCCACGTCGCGCATCGCCTGTCGCACGTCGTCGGGCGAGTAACCGAGTGCGGTGAGTGCATCGCGCACGTCGGCGATGCGTCCGCCGCCCGTCGCGACGTCGGACGCTCCCGTATCGAGCACCGGCAGGTCGAGCTTGTCTCGCAGCTCGACGAGGAGTCGCTCGGCCGTCTTCTTGCCGACGCCCGGAACGAGTGTGAGGGCGCTGACGTCGCCGCCGGCGACGATGTCGACGAGGGCGTGCGGCGAGTGCGTGGCGAGGATTGCCATTGCCATCGTCGGCCCGATGCCGTGCGTTTCGATGAGCACCTGGAACGTGCGCCGTTCGTCGCGTCGAGCGAAGCCGTACAGCAGTTGCGCATCCTCGCGGACGTGGTGGTGCACGTGGAGGAACGCGGTGCTCGTCGGCTCGAGTTCACCGAGCGTGCGCGGCGTGACGTGCACGACGTATCCGACACCACCGACGTCGAGGAGGACGGAGTCGCCACCGACTCGTTCGATGACCGTGCCGCGCAGTGACCCGATCATCGTGGTGCCTGCGCATCGCGCACCCGGGTCGTCAACGGCGCCACGGCGACGTGGCAGAGAGCGATCGCCACCGCGTCGGCGGCGTCGGCGGGCTCCGGCAAGTGCGGCAAGGAGAATCGCATCTGCACCATGCGCTGCATCTGCGCCTTGTCGGCTGCACCCCATCCCGTGAGCGAACTCTTCACCTGACTCGGTGTGTACGTGGCGACGTCGCAGCCTCGTGCCGCGGCGAGTGCGAGCACGACCCCGCTCGCCTGGGCAACGGCGATCGCCGTCGCGGTGTTGTGCTGCATGAAGATCCGCTCGACAGCCACGACGTCGGGGCGCACATCGTCGAGCAGCGCCATGAAGTCGGCATGCAGACAGGCGAGTCGCCGGGCGACGTCGTCGGTCCGCGGCGTCGTGAGGACCCCGAAGGCTCCCAACCGCTCGCGTCCCGCACCGACGGTGAGTGCCGCATACCCGCAACGCGTGAGCCCGGGATCGACGCCGAGCACGATCGACCCGGTGGTGGCGCTCCCGGGGGTCGCTGTCGCTGGGGCGAACATACGTTCTATGGTAGTGCCCGCCGCCGGCTCAGGGGTGACGCGCACCCGGGAGGGAATGCGCTGTGCGGCGTCGGTGTGCTGTGTCAGCGTGCGGCGCGCACCGCTGCAGTGAGTTCGTCGACCGGTCGGTAGGTCACCCCGACGACGGCGCGATGGGCGTAGCGCACGATGCCCGCCGGGTCGATGACGAACACGCTGCGCCGCGGCAGGTCGAGCACACCGAGCACGCCGTAACTGCGGTGCACGGCCTTGTCGACGTCGGCGAGTAGCGGCATGGTCAGGCGATGCTTGGCGGCGAATGCCTCGTGGCTCGCAACGTCCTGAGCAGATACCGCGAGAACCTGCGCGTCGAGTTCGGCGAATTGGGCGAGTTCGTTGTTGTAGCACACGAGTTGCCGGGTGCATACGGGCGTGTCGTCACCCGGATAAAAGACGAGCACGACGACACGACCACGGAACTCCGACAATGACCAATGACGACCGCCCGTTCCCGGCAGCCGAAAATCGGGGGCCGTGTCACCGACACCCACCGCACCCTTGCCGTTCTTCCTTGCCATGGTCGTTACCTTCCTCCGTGGATCAGCGCGTCGACGACGTCATTGCGACGCTGCTTCGAGCAGCGACTCGGAAATGTCGAAGTTGGCATACACGTCCTGTACGTCGTCATGTTCCTCGAGTTCGTCCATGATCCGCAGGATCGAGCGCGCCACCGCGGCGTCGGTCACGGGCACCGTGAGCGACGAAATCATCGTGCTCTCTGCTTCGAGCACCTGCATACCCGCCGATTCGAGCGCCGCCTTGAGGTCCCACACCGTCGGCACGTCGCACGTCACCCGCCACGTCGCGCCGTCGCGGTCGATGTCGAGTGCACCGTGCTCGAGGGCGACTGCCATGACGTCATCTTCACTCACTTCCCCGTCGACTTGCACGACACCGCGCCGGGAGAACTGCCAGCCCACGGCGCCCGGTTCGGCCATTGCCCCGCCGAGTTTGCTGAAGATCGCGCGCACGTCGGATGCGGTGCGATTGCGGTTGTCGGTGAGGATGTCGATGAGCATCGCCACACCGCCGGGCGCGTACGCCTCGTAGGTCACCGATTCGAAGTCGGTGCGATTGCCGGCGCCGAGGGCGCGCTTGATCGCACGGTCAATGGCGTCGTTCGTCATCTGCGCGGCCTTGGCCTTGGCGACGATGGTTCGCAGAGTCGCATTCGCCGACGTGTCGCCGCTTCCACCCTCGCGCACGGCGACTTCGATTTGCCGCGACAACTTGGCGAACAACTTGCCCCGCTTCTGGTCGATTGCGCCCTTCTTGCGCTTGATCGTCGCCCATTTGGAATGACCCGACACGACGACCTACCTTCCCGCCGTCGCGGCAACGACGCCGTGCACGAATGACTCGTGAATGCGCGGGTCGGTCGTGAGCTCGGGGTGGAATGACGATGCCCACACCGAGCCGCTGCGCACGAGCACCGGCGCACCGTCGCACGAAGCGAGCACCTCGACGTCGGAGCCGACGCGTTCGATCCGCGGTGCACGGATGAACACCGCGCGGAACGGCCGGTCCAGACCGGCGACGTCGATGTCCCGCTCGAAACTGTCGCGTTGACGCCCGTATGCGTTGCGGCGAACGGAGACGTCGAGTGCAGCGAGGGGCGTCTCATCGCCGCGGCCGTCGAGGATCTCGCGGGAAAGCATGATCAGACCGGCGCACGTGCCGAACGCCGGGAGTCCGCTGCGCACGGCGTCACGCAACGGTGCGAGCAGCCCCGAGGTGACGAGCAACTTCGACATCGTCGTCGACTCACCCCCGGGAAGCACGATGGCACCGATGTGCTCGAGCTGTTGCGGCGTGCGCACCTCCACGGTCCCGACCCCGAGACGGGAGAAGGCATCTTCGTGTGCGCGAAAGGCACCCTGAAGGGCGAGCACGCCGACGACGAACGAGCCGGGCATCGGCGCGCGGCCTACCAACCGCGTTCGGCGTATCGCTGGTTGATCTCGTCCATCGCGATACCCGTCATCGGCGCACCGAGGCGGCGTGACACCTTGGCGATGATCGCGGGATCACGGAAGTGCGTCGTTGCCTCGACGATCGCGCGCGCACGCGGCGCGGGCTCGTCGCTCTTGAAGATTCCCGATCCGACGAACACCGATTCGGCACCGAGTTGCATGGCGAGTGCAGCATCGGCGGGTGTGGCGATTCCGCCGGCGCAGAACAACGGCACCGGCAACCAGCCCGTCTCGGCCACTTCCTGGACGAGCGGCAGCGGCGCGGCGAGTCGCTTCGCCCAGTCGAACAACTCGGCGGAGTCGGCTTGGGTGATCTTGCGAATGTCACCGATGATCGACCGCAGGTGCCGCACCGCTTCGACGATGTTGCCCGTACCGGCCTCGCCCTTCGATCGGATGAGCGCGGCGCCTTCGGACACGCGGCGCAACGCCTCACCGAGGTTGGTCGCACCGCAGACGAACGGAACGTCGAAGGCGAACTTGTCGATGTGGTGCGCCTCATCGGCGGGAGTGAGTACTTCGCTCTCGTCGACGAAGTCGACGCCGAGTGAAGCGAGCACCTGTGCCTCGACGAAGTGTCCGATTCGTGCCTTCGCCATGACGGGAATTGTCACGGCGGCGATGATCCCGTCGATCATCTCGGGGTCACTCATTCGTGCAACTCCGCCGTCGCGGCGGATGTCGGCGGGCACGCGCTCGAGGGCCATCACCGCGACGGCACCCGAGTCCTCGGCGATCTTCGCCTGCTCGGGGGTGACGACGTCCATGATGACGCCACCCTTCAACATTTCGGCCAGACCGCGCTTCACGCGCATCGGCGCGGGAGATGAGGCGCCGCGCGACGAGGCGGCCTGCGAAGACGACGTCACGGGTTACAGGCTACGTGGCGGTCGCGAATCGACCGCCACGCTTCCGACCGAATCAGGGGTACTTGACGCTGTCGCCGGGCGTTCCCGGCAGGTACGAGACTCCCTTGCCGACGCGCACAAGTTCGACCCACGTCACTCCCGGAGTGAGGGCGATGACGTTGCCCGCCGTGTCCTTCAACGTGAACGGTTCGCCGGCCGTCGCTCGTGACCACGTTCCCTGGAACAACTTGCCGGCGGTGCCCACCCACGCTTCGCCCTGGCCGACCGTCTTGGCCACGGGGCTGATACCGCTCTTGCCGTAGGCGACGTAGAGGACGACGACGTTGGCCGCGCTGATGCGCGTGTCGTCGATGTCGACGTGCGGCTTGTCATCCTGCGAACGAACGAATGTGAGGAAGTCAGCGCTCCACTCCCAGTGCACCTTGACGCCATCCATCGTGAGCTTCACGCCCCCGGTGTCCTTGGCTGTGGCGGGCACCGACTCACCGGCGCCGCGGAACGTGAACTGTGCCGGCGGCGGCAGAGCACCGTCCGGTGCGAGCGACCACAGCTTCGACGTCTCGGCGTAGAGGTTGTGCGGCGCCTTGCGGGAAGATTCGCGGAAGTAACCGCCGTCGGTGTTCGCCACCGAGTGACTGAGGTCGACCATCGTCGAATTGCGGATTTCGTTCGTCACCTGCGCATTGCCACCGCTCCAGGCGAACAGCGGACGGTTGAGCGACTCGAGGAGATCGACGTCCTGTTTGCGACCGCTGCGGATCGGGCCAACGGGATCGCTGTCGTTGCTGTGGAACACGGCAGCGAAGCGGGTGAGCATCTCGACGTTCTCCTCGAACACGACGTCGGCGCGGGACAAACCGGTTTGCGGTCGGGCAAGCGGATGGTTGTCAATTTTCACGACGAGTGCCGGGCGGGTGATTTCCGCCGCCACGGGAAGTCCGGTGAGCGGCGCCAGGATCGGTGGCAACGTCGTGGTGGTCGTCGTCGATTCGACGGTCGTCGTCGACTCCTCGACGACCGCTTCCTGTGCCCCCGAGCCGCCGCAGGCGGCGGCAACCACGGCGAGGACGCCGGTGAGCGACAACGTGACGATCCGGCGGACGGTTCGGGTGCTGGACATCGGAACTCCTTGTTCGCCACCCGTGCCCCGTGGAGACGGCACGCAGGTGGTTCGTTCTAGAGCTCGCGGAGAAGTGCGATTCGCTCCACGAGCGGTGGATGCGTATCGAACATCTTATGAAAACGACCGAGTCGACCCGTGTCATTCACGCCCGACAGGGGCTGTTCGATCCACATGTGCGCCGTGGCCATCGATGCGGAATGGGTCACAGTGCTGTCTGCACGCAGTTTCTCGAGGGCCCCGATGAGCCCCGGCGGATAGCGGGTGAACTGGACCGCAGTCACGTCAGCGAGGGTTTCGCGACGCCGACTCACGGCCGCTTGCATGGCCCGCGCAACGAGCGGGGCGAGGATGAGCAGCACGAAGCCGAGCACGGCGAAGGGGTTCCCACGGTCGCCGTGGTCGCCGCTGCGCGCCACCCGTCCACCGTTCCACCACATGAGACGGATGCCGAGATCGGTGAGGATCGCGACGGATCCGACGAGCGTCACCGCGAGCGTCGACACGAGGATGTCGTAGTTCTTGATGTGTGCGAGCTCGTGGGCGACGACGCCTTCGAGTTCGACGCGATTCATCTTCTCGAGCAGACCCGTGGTCACCGCGATCGCCGCATTGCGCGGATTGCGGCCGGTCGCAAAGGCGTTCGGTGCGGGATCGACGATGACGTACACGCGCGGCTTGGGCAAGCCGCTCGCGATGCACAGTCCCTCGACGAGGTTGTGCAGGCGCTTGTAGGTCTCGGGATCGGCGGGTACCGCCCTGCTGACGCGCAGCGCAATGGCATCGGAGCGCCAGTAGCCGACGAACGCGAACACCGCGGCAATGATCGTTGCAACGATCGTTCCGGTCGTACCGTTGCCGACGAGCGTGCCGATCGCGATTCCGACGAGGACGAGGAAGGCGACGAAGCCGACGAGCAACGCGACGGTGCGCCGCTTGTTCGCCGCGATGAGGTCGTTCACAGTTGTACGCGCGGCGGCTGCTGTGCGGCGTCCTCGGCTTCGAAGTACTCCCGCGGACCGAAGCCGAACGACTTGGCGACGACCACCGCAGGGAACGCCTGGATTGCGTTGACGTAGCGCAGGACGGAGTCGTTGTAGAACTGCCGCGCGTAGGCGATGCGGCTCTCCGTGTTCTGCAATTCTTCTTGCAGCGACAGGAAATTGGTGTTCGCCTTCAGGTCGGGGTACGCCTCGGAGAGAGCGAACAGTTGGCGCAATGCGCCGGTGAGTCCGAGGTCGGCTTCACCCTTCGCCGCCGGGGTGTCGGGGGCGGCGATGACCTTGCTGCGCGCGGCGATGACTGCTTCGAGGGCCGAGCGCTCGAAGTTCGCGTACCCCTTGACGGTGTCGACGAGGTTCGGAATGAGATCCAGCCGTCGCTTCAACTGCACGTCGATCTGCGACCAGGCATTGTCGACTTCGTTGCGGCGCCGAACCAGTCCGTTGTACGTGAGAATGCCCCACAGCAGGAGCACTACAACTGCGACGATTGCGATGATCACACCAACGTCCATGCGCACCGAGGCTACCGTTCGTCGCGGCGCACTCCCGATACTTTGTCGCGCAACTCCTCCGTCTTTTCGCGCAACGTGTCCTGGAGTCGCGCCAGCCGCGGCCGTCGCAACAAACGTTCTTCGAACAAACCGACGAACCGGTTCGGTGTGACGACGATCTGTTCGGCTTCCTCGCGGGCGAGAACGTCGCGATAGATCTCGACATAGCGCAATGCGAGACGGCGCATCGAGAGTTGGTCGGCGCGTCGCTCACCGGCATCGACGTAACGGGCGGCCAACGAGGCGTCGGACATCACTTCACGCAGCGCACTCGCGAGCGCGGCGGGATCCCCGGGTACGACGAGCGTGCCGTCGACGCCGTCCGTCACGACGGTGCGGTAACCGGCGAGGTCACTCGCCACGACGGGGGTGCGGGCCGCCATTGCCTCGAGCAGCACGAGCCCGAACGATTCGCCGTGCAGAGCAGGTGCACAGAACACCGTGCACGATGCGAGTCGATCGAGTTTCTCCGGTTCGGTGATGCGACCCAACCACGAGATGCGCCGGTCGCCGCGGTACCTCTTCTTCACGTCGTCGATGTTCGGTCCGTCGGATGCGATCCACAGTCGGTGATCGGCGGGCAACAACGCGAACGCGTCGAGCAGGACCTCGAGGCCCTTGCGCGGTTCGTGGCGGGCACAGAAGAAAACCGTCGGCTCGGCAACGCGCGCCACCCCGGGACGACGGTATGTCTCGGCATCGATGCCGTTGAAGAGGATCTCGTAGTCGCCACCGAGGTATCTGTGCGCGAGTTCCTTTGCTTCGACCGATACCGCCACGCGGTGATCGAGGTGCGTGGCGAGCCAGTTGACACCCTTGCGCAAGCGGCGGTACCACGACACGTCGCCGGCGGCGTGAAATGTGCCGACCATCGGTGCAAGTCGCAACATCAGCGACGTCTGCGTCGGACCGGGCGCGATCGGCTCGTGGAGGTGGATGACGTCGAATGCCTCGTCGTTGAGCGCGCGCAACGTGCGCAGCGCGGCCGACGGATCGGGGGCGAGCGGCGCGACCGAGCCGTTTGCAGCGGTGGGGAGACTGTCACCGAGTGAGGTTACGAACGGCTCCGGCGGCGGTCCGTCGCACGGCCCGAGCACGCGCACTTCGTGACCCATGCGGCGCAACTCGCGCGCGAGGCCGAGCACCTGGTGCTGCACCCCTCCGGGAATCGTGAGGCTGTAGGGCGAAATCATTGCGACGCGCAGCATGTTGCGCCGTCGCTCGTCGGACTCACGGGCGGGATGGTCGGCGCTCATCGTGTCTTTCCCCGCCTACACCGTACGACTGCGACCGTGCTCACCGTCGGTCGCTCGGCCAGTTCGGTTGGAACATGTGCCACTGTGACGGTGCGCGGGCAATGAGTGCTTCGAATCGTGCGACGAGCGCGGCGCTGATACGCGCAACGTCGTCCCGCAAACTCCCCTGCCGATCGACGGCGAGTGGCGCCTCGACGACGCCGAGATGTCCGTGCAATGCGCCGGTGAAGTACACGGCAACGGGAAGGAGTGCGGCCCCCGACCGCAGCGCAAAGAAGGCGGGACCGGCGGGGATTGCCGTCGATTCGCCGAAGAAAGTGACCGGCACGCCGTTGCCCTGGATGTCACGATCCGACAGCAGACACACGATGCGGTTCGCCCGCAGCGCGTCGAGCACGGCAACACCGGCGCGGTCGTCGAGGCCGATGACCTCGAAGCCGAACGACTCGCGCAGGGCACGGAACTCGGCAAATGCCGCCGGCGGTTCGAGCACCTCGGCGACGACACTCACCGGGTAGCCGCGTGCGACGAGCCATCGCCCCGCCCACTCCCAGCCGCCGACGTGCGGCAGCGCGAGGATGACACCGCGTCCGTTGCCGAGACCGGTGACGATGTGTTCGAAACCCTCGACGCGAAATCCGGCCTCGACCCTGCGGGCATCGACGCCCGGCAGACGGAACGTCTCGGCCCAGTAGCGCAGGTAGCTGGCAAACGACGCAACGGTGCGCACGGCAATGCGCAACGTCCCGGCACCGGGAGTGACGCGACGTTGGTTGCGCGCAACGATGCGCCGCGTCGTCGGGCGTGCGAGTACGGCGATGCACGCGACGGGCCACATGAACAACGCCACCAACGGCGCCGGCACCAGGCGGGCAAGACGTGATGCGGTTACCGGTGTCATCGTCGTGTGCGGCTCACCGTGTGCGACTCACCGTGTGCGACTCACCGTGTGCGACTCACCGTGTGCGACCGCCGTCGGCGTTCAGTTGCGGGTGCGGCGGGCAACGAATCGCGCGCGGCGATCGGCCGACGCCGCACGACGCGACGCGCGACGCAACCGGCGCGACTCGAGCCGCGCCGCGGTGCTCGGCGCGACGGCCGCCTGACGCCAGATCTTCACGAAGCGCTGCACCGCGGTGATCGTGACGAGCACGAGCATCACCCACATCACCCAGTACAGCGCCGCGTCGAAGAGCAGTCCGACGCACAGCAGCACGATGCGCTCGGCACGCTCCATGAGCCCGCCCTTTGCCTGCATGCCGAGGGACTCCGCCTTTGCCCGCTGGTACGAGATGAGCGACGACACCGCCATAACGGCGAACGGCAGGACGGCCGCGGTGCCGCCGCGGGTGGCGCCGAGATACCACGCCACACCGCCGAACATCAGCGCGTCGGTGACCCGGTCGACGGTGGAGTCGAAGAACGCGCCACGCTGGCTCGAGACGTTCGATGCTTTGGCGAGGGCCCCGTCGAGCATGTCGGGCAGTGCCGCGAGAATGACGAGGAGCAAGCCGACTCGCAGCCATCCCGCGCCGATGACGACCGCCGCGGCAACCGACACGGCCAGACCGGCAACCGTGAGATGGTCGGGCGAGAGCCGGGTGCGCTTCAGGCGCTCCCCGACGGGACGCACGTACTTGTCCACGTGCACGCGGAAATGTCCGTCGAACATCGATCTTCACCCTACAAGCGGGTCAGGTGACGATCTCGGGATTCTCTTCAACGAGACATTCGATCGTGCGCTCATCGATGGCATCGATGAGCACGAGTCCGCGCTGCAGCGGCGGCTCCTCGGCGCTGTAACACAGAACTCGCCACGTCGGACGACTGCGCAATCCGCGCCACACCTGTTGTGCCGATGCATGGCCGACGGCAAAACCCACCGCCTTCGTCGCGAGCACGAGGGCGGCACGCTCGTCGACGGTCATCCGCCAACCGCTCGTCCATCCGTACACGGCGAACACCGCGAACAGAATCGCCGCCCACAAGAAACCTTCGTTCACGACACCGGACGGCGAGTCCGACGAACGCCACCACGTGAGTGCGCACAGCGCGGCGATGACGATGTACATCGTCGCAGGGATGCGTCGCCGACTGTTGTCGGGAAACGTGTACGCACCGACGAAGCCGGCTGCGTTGAGATCCTCGGGAAGCTCGTCGCGGATCTCGTCGCTCATCTCACGACCCTCTCGCCGGCCAGGCCGCTCGAATGCGTCGTGCCGTTGCCTCGAGCGGTTCGGAAAGCACCTTCGTGTTCGCGGTAACGACGGTGAAGTTGGTATCGCCGCTCCAACGCGGCAGGACGTGCACGTGCAGATGCTGCGACACGCTGCCGCCGGCGGGCGCGCCGAGGTTGATGCCCACGTTGAGGCCCTGCGGTGCATAGGCCGACTTGATCGCCGCCACGGCATCGCGCACGTTCGTCCACAGTTCGGCCTGCTCGTCGGCGTGCAGTGACTCGAGATCGGCAACTTCGCGGTACGGAAGCACGAGCACGTGACCCGGCGAGTACGGGTACGCATTGAGAATGACGAACGTCGTCGCGCCGCGGTGCACGATGTGCGTTTCGTCATCGGGCAGGCCGCTCGCGAGGATGCGCGTGAAGAGCGACTCCCCCGGTCCCTGCACGTGGCCGCCCTCGGGCGCGAAACCCTGCACGTACGTCGTGCGCCATCCCGCCCACAGCCGCTCGAGCATCAGCTGCCCCGGACGTCGGCGACGTCGGCTTTGAGCCGGGCGACGAACGCATCGAGCGGCGTGTCGCGCTGCACTTCGCCGCCGCGCGGATTGACACCGACGGTGCCCGCTGCAACGTCGTCGTCACCGACGACGAGCACGTAGGGAATGCGGTCGACCTTCGCCTGGCGGATGCGCTTGCCGAGTTGTTCGTCGGCAGCGACGGTGTCGACGCGGTAGCCGTCGGCGCGCAGACGCCCGACGATCGAGCGCGCGTATTCCTCATGCGCCGTCGTCACCGGGAGCACGCTCACCTGCACGGGCGCGAGCCACGTCGGGAACGCACCGCCGTAATGCTCGAGCAGCACGCCGAAGAAGCGCTCAACGGAGCCAAACAAGGCACGGTGCAACATGATCGGTCGGTGACGCTGGTTGTCGGCGCCGACGTACTCGAGCTGGAATCGTTCGGGCAGGTTGAAGTCGCATTGGATCGTGCCGAGCTGCCACTTGCGACCGATTGCGTCGCGGACGTCGATGTCGATCTTCGGTCCGTAGAAGGCGGCGTCGCCTTCGCCGATCGCATACGGACGACCCTGGCGGTCGAGCGCCTCTCGCAGAGCCGCCGTCGCCCGCTCCCATATCTCGTCGGAGCCGACCGACTTCTGCGGGTCGCGCGTCGACAACTTGAAGTCGAAGTCGTCGAAACCGAAGCGGCGCAGCACCGACAGTACGAACGAGAGCAGCGAAGCGATCTCGTCGGCGAGCTGCTCGGGTGTGCAGAAGATGTGGCTGTCGTCCTGGGTGAATCCGCGGATGCGCAGCAGTCCGTGCAACGTGCCGGCGCGCTCGTAGCGGTACACGGTGCCGAGTTCGAACAACCGCAGCGGCAACTCGCGGTACGAGCGCTGGCGGTCACGGAAGATGAGGCAGTGCATCGGGCAGTTCATGGGCTTCGGGTAGTACGTGCCGTTGTCCATCTCCATGGGCGGATACATGCCGTCCTTGTAGAACTGCAGGTGACCGGAGGTCTCGAACAACTTCGCATTCGCGAGATGCGGCGTGTAGACGAACTGGTAGCCGCCGTTTTGGTGCCGCTCGCGGCTGTAGTCCTCCATCAATTTGCGCACGATGGCGCCCTTCGGATGCCACACCGCAAGACCGCCGCCGAGCTCGGACGGGAACGACAACAGGTCCATCTCGACGGCGAGACGGCGGTGGTCGCGCTTCTCGGCCTCTTCGAGTCGGTGCAGGTGCTCGGCGAGCGCCGCCTTCGACTCCCACGCGGTGCCGTAGATGCGCTGCAACATCGGACCCTTTTCGTTGCCGCGCCAGTACGCACCCGCCACCTTGCGCAACGCGAAATGTCCGAGTCGTCCGGTGCTCGGCACGTGCGGCCCGCGACACAGGTCGACGAATCCGTCACCGTTGCGGTACAGGCTGACACGATCGCCGCCGCCCACTTCGTCGGCGTCGGTGCTGTCGGCGGCACCGCTCGTGACGCGCGTGATGATCTCGCACTTGTACGGCTGATCGGCGAACACCTGCAGCGCCTCGCTCGGCGACACTTCACTGCGCACGAAGCGCTGGTCGGCGTCGACGATGTCGCGCATCTTGGTCTCGATCGCGACGAGATCCTCGTCGCTGAACGTGCGACCGCCGGGGAGTTCGAAGTCGTAGTAGAAGCCGTCCTCGATCGCCGGACCGATGCTGAACTTCGCACCGGGGAACAGCGCGAGTACCGCCTGCGCGAGCACGTGCGCCGTCGAGTGGCGCAACACGTGGCGGCCGGGGTCGGAGTCGGCGGTGAGGATGGCGACACGGGCGTTGTCCGGCAACGACTCACCGAGATCGACTTCGGCACCGTTGACGACTGCGGCAACTGCCGCCTTCGCAAGGCGGGATCCGATCGCGGCGGCGAGATCGGCTGCCGTGGCCCCCGATTCGAGGCTGCGCGACGAACCGTCGGGCAGCGTGACGCTGATCAACGTGGCGGACATGTGCGCTGAAGTCTAGAAACGCAGCGGGCGCTCAGAGCGTGACGCCCAGGAGTGCAGCGGCATCGGTCACGCGCAGACCCGCGGCGGCGGCCGCATCGACCGCGGCGAAGGCCGTCGGGGTGTCGAGATCGTCGTCGAGTGCCGCGCGCACGTCGTCGAGCGCCGCGCGACCGTCACCGTTCGTCGCCGCGCGCCAGCGATTCAACCGCTGCCCGGCACGCACGATGAGTTCGTCGTCCCACTCCCACTCGGTGCGGTAGTGGTGCTCGATGATTCCCATGCGGATGGCAACGGGGTCGTGCGCGCGACGCAACGCATCGACAAAGACGAGGTTGCCACGGCTCTTCGACATCTTGTGTCCATCCATCGACACCATCGCGACGTGCATCCAGTGGCGCACGAACGGCTCACCCGTCGCGGCCTCGGACTGGGCGCGCTCGCACTCGTGGTGCGGGAAGATGAGATCCGTGCCGCCACCGTGCAGATCGATCGTCGTGCCGAGTTCGCGCAACGCGAGTGCCGAGCACTCGATGTGCCAGCCCGGTCGACCCGAGCCCCACAACGTGTCCCATGCCGGTTCGTCGCCGCGCGACGGCTGCCAGAGGACGAAGTCGAGCTGGTCGCGCTTGTGCGGGTCGTCGACGTTGCCTCCGCGCTCGCGCGCGAGGTCGATCATTGCATCGCGGTCGAGTTGCGACAGTGCGCCGAAGTTCTCGCTGCGCGACACATCGAAGTACACGGCGCCGCCTGCGCGGTATGCATACCCGCGGTCGAGCACCATGCCGATGAATCCGCGAATGTCGGGGATGGCCGACGAGGCCCGCGGACGCGAGTACACCTCGAGTGCGTTGAGTGCATCGAGGTCATCGTTGAGGCGCGCCTCCTCGCGGAACGCGAGGTCGAGCCAGTGCACACCCAACTCGCGGGCCTTTGCAAAGAGCGGATCGTCGACGTCGGTGACGTTGCGCACGCACTTCACGCGCCTTCCCGTGTCGACGAGCCGGCGGATGAGCACGTCATACGAGAGGAATGTGAATGCGTGGCCGAGGTGCGTCGCGTCGTACGGCGTGACGCCGCAGGTGTACATGAGCACTTCGCTCCCGGGAGTGAAATCGACGACATCGCGCCGGGCGGTGTCGTACAGCCGCATCGTCACCGTTCGGGGATGCCGGTAAAACGCGGGGCAACGCGCGTCTTGTAGCGCACGTTCAACTGCAGCAGCACCGCGGTGAGTGCCTTGATGGCGAGCGCGTTCGACAGGAGCCCCGCGTTCAGTGGACGGCACCCCGCGATGCGCTCGACGAGGGTCATCGTCACGGCGGTGGCACGCGGGTCGTCGGAACAGATGAGGACGTCGCTGTCGACACCGTGGTCGAGGTTGCCGAGTTCGTTGGCCGGCAGGTGCTGGAAGGCCGCAACGACGTACGAGCGCGGGATCGCCGCCTGGACGTGCGCGGCGATGCTGCCGCGCGGCGGGATGAGCGGCTGGAATTCCTTTCCGACGCGTACGAGCGCATTGGCCATGGTGATGACGACCTTGCCCGCAATGTCGTCGGCGACTTCGTTCACCGTCGTTGCGGCGGAGTCCCACGGAGTTGCGAGAACGATGACATCGCAGCGCGCAGCGAGGCGGTTGTCACCACCGGTGATCGGCAGTGCGTGCGACGGCCACCGTGCAACGAGTTCGGCGGCAACTTGCTCGCCGCGTTCCGTCGTTCGTGAACCGATCACCGCGGGGAAACCGACCGACGCGAGTCGCACCGCGAGTGCACTGCCCGCCGGTCCGGTGCCGCCGAGATAACCGATCGTGGCCCCGTTGCTCAACTGCACGTCCACTACCGTAGCCACGTGGGCATTCTGCAGGACAAGCGAATCGTCGTCACCGGTGTACTCACCGACACGTCCATTGCCTTCGGGGTCGCACGAATCGCACAACGCGAAGGGGCACGCATCGTGCTCACCGGCGCCGGACGCGGCCTTTCTCTCACCGAGCGCACCGCACGCAAACTCGACGTCGCACCCGAAGTCATCGAGTTCGATGTCACGGTCGCCGATCACGTCGCCCGTGCCCGGGACGCCGTTGCGGCGTCGCTCGGCCACGTCGACGGCGTTCTCCACTCGATCGGCTTCGCTCCCGCCGCCTGCCTCGGCGAGGACATGCTCGCCGTCGCCTGGGATGACGTCGCCACGGCCATGCACGTGTCGGCGTACTCGTTGAAGACTCTCGCCGACGCATTCGTCCCGCTCATGAAGAACGGCGGATCGATTGTCGGCCTCGACTTCGACAACACCGTCGCCTGGCCGGCATACAACTGGATGGGCGTGGCCAAGTCGGCGCTCGAGTCGCTCAACCGTTACCTCGCCCGCGAACTCGGACCCAAGCGCGTGCGCTGCAACCTCGTCGCGGCCGGTCCGATCCGCACGATGGCGGCAAAGTCGATCCCCGGGTTCGCGCAATTCGAGGACATCTGGGATCCGCGTGCGCCGCTCGGATGGGACATCAACGATTCCGAACCGGTGGCGCGTGCCTGCGTCGCCCTGCTTTCCGATTGGTTCCCGGCGACGACGGGAGAAATCGTCCACGTCGACGGCGGCTACCACGCCGTCGGCGCATGACGAACCGCCTCTCCGGCGAGACGTCGCCGTATCTGCGCCAGCATCGCGACAACCCGGTCGACTGGTGGCCGTGGTGCGACGACGCTTTCGCAGAGGCGAAGCGGCGCAACGTACCCGTGCTCCTCTCCGTGGGCTACTCGGCGTGCCACTGGTGCCACGTGATGGCCCACGAAAGCTTCGAGGACGACGAGGTGGCCGCGGTGATGAACCGCCTCTTCGTCAACGTGAAGGTGGACCGCGAAGAGCGCCCCGATGTCGATGCCGTGTACATGGATGCGGTGCAAGCGATGACCGGTCGCGGCGGATGGCCGATGACTGTGTTCCTCACTCCCACGGCACAGCCGTTCTTCGGAGGTACGTATTACCCGAAGCCGCAGTTCCTCCAGTTGATGAACGCCATCGACGACGCCTGGCGCACTCGGCGATCCGATATCGATGCCAACGTCGAGGCCCTCGTCGAGAACATCGGTCGTACGTCGCAGATCCCCGCCGGCGAGAACCTGCCCGACGTCGCCGTGTTCACGATGGCCGTCGACAAGCTGCACTCGACTTTCGACGCACGCTGGGGTGGTTTCGGTGGCGCACCGAAGTTTCCGAGCACGATGGCCCTCGAGTTGCTCCTGCGCTCGTACCTCAACGACGAATCGCCCCGCACCCGCGAGGTGCTCACGACGACACTCGACGCGATGGCATCGGGCGGCATGTACGACCACATCGGCGGTGGCTTCGCCCGCTACAGCGTCGATGAGAAGTGGCTCGTACCGCACTTCGAAAAGATGCTCTACGACCAGGCGCTGCTCGTGCGACCGTACCTGCACGCATCACTCGTGTTCAACGACGAACGCTGGCGCCAGGTCGTCATCGAAACCATCGAGTACGTGCTGCGCGACCTCACGTCACCCGAGGGCGCTTTTCACAGCGCCGAGGATGCCGACTCCCTCGACGAGCATGGCCACTCGCACGAGGGGCACTTCTACGTCTTCACACCCGATCAGGTGCGCCGCATCATCCCCGCCGAGTTCGTCGACGAAACGCTCGACTGGTACGAGATCACCGACGCCGGCAACTTCGAGGGTCGCTCGATTCCCTGCCGCCTGTCGCACCGCGGTGAATTGCTGCGCCCCGAGTCGATCGAGCAGGCCCGCGCGCTGCTCTTTGCCGCGCGTAATACCCGTCACCGTCCCGGCCTCGACGACAAGGTCATCTGCGAATGGAATGCGCTGATGATCTCGTCGCTCGCCGAAGCCGCCGGCGCACTCGGACGCGACGCATGGAAGCAGGCAGCCGTACGTGCCGGTGAATTCATCCTCACGCGAATGCGTCGCGACGACGGTCGTTACGTGCGCACATGGCATCGCGACGCCACCGTCGCTGCGCGCCAGACCGCCATGGCTGCAGACCTCGCCAACCTCGTCGATGCCTACACGCGGCTCGCCGAGCTCACGGGCGAGGCACGCTGGATCGCCGCTGCACGCGACGCTGCGGATCAACTCCTCGATCACCACTGGGATTCCGCCGAAGGTGGGGTGTTCACCACGGCCGACGACGGCGAACGACTCATCGTGCGCCAGAAGGATCTCGTCGACAACGCGACACCGGCGGCGAATTCCGTCGCCGCACTCGCGCTGCAACGACTCGCTGCACTCACCGGTGAGAGTCGTTATGCCGATCGTGCCGACGACATCCTTCGGCTTCTCGCCGGCATCATGACGTCGGCGCCGACGGCGTTCCCGCACCTGCTCGCCGCAGTCCACATGCGCCACGTCGGTGCGACCGAGGTCGTGGTGACGGGTGAGCGCCCCGAGATGGTCGCATTCCTGCAACGACAGTGGTTGCCGACGGTCGTGCTCGCGTGGGGTGAGCCCTACGACTCGCCGCTGTTTGCCGATCGCCGCGATGGGCTCGTTTACGTATGCCGTCGCTGGGCCTGCCAGGCACCTGCATCGTCTCGTGACGAACTCGTTGCGGCGCTGCGCACGGCACTCGCCGGCTGAGGCGTTCGCACCGTCGCTAGCGCGAACGGAACCGACCGAAGTGAACGATCTCGCGTGATTCTCGACGCGCCCGGTGTGCACTGCGACCGGGGCCGCGCGCGGGATCGTCGGCGCTGTCGGTCGCATCGATGGGCCATCCGAGCGCAACCGCGCCGAGCAGTTCCCAGTGCGTCGGTACACCGAGCGCGGCGAGCACGTCGTTGCGTCCTTTGTCGACGAGGAAGAAGAGCGCACCGAGGCCCCTGTCGTGGGCGGCATGAAGCAAAGTCATCGTTGCGAATGCCGCATCGATCGTCCACATCGGTGCCGACCACCGCGCGACCGACTCGCCCAACCCGCTGTGGACCTTGTCGGGTTCGGAGTATCGGGCGAGATATGCGTGCGGATCGGCAAAGGACAGCGCAACGACCGGTGCGTCGAACATCTTCTGCCAGCGGAACGTGCCTCGTGACTGCGCCGTGAACGTGCGGCTCCACAGCGTCTCGGTGTCGTCGCCGCGCAGCACGACGAGGTTCCATCCCTGCGAGCGACCGGCCGAGGGCGAGCGCGAGGCGAGATCGACGAGCTCGAGCACGAGATCGTCAGGCACCGCGCGACGGTCAAAGGCACGCGTCATCCGCCTCGTTCGGACGAGCTCGGTGAACTCCACTGTGCGGCGAGTTACTGCTTGCCGAGTTTGGCGAGCGACTCGGCCATCGTCCAGCCGTGGACGATGAGTACGCCGCCCTTGGCGACGTTCACCGACTTGAACAGCCCGGCCACTTCGGGGGCGATCTTCGGCTTTTTTGCCGGCTCATGATCGATGAATCCGCTCTGGCCGTTCACCTTGACGACGAAGTTCGTTTCGTCGTAGTTCGACTCGACGGCGAAGCGTCGCGCGAGACGTCGACCCCATGCCCGCTCCTCACCCACCGCGCGGTGACCGGGGCGCGGGATGACGTCGGTGAGCGACTTGAACGCCTCGAGCGACTCGGCCGTGGTGAATCGCGAGCCGACGACGACGTCCTCGTCGGGGAAGGCCATGAGCGCACGGTGGTACGCCTCGGACATGAGACCGCGCATGACAGAGTCGCGCTTGGCCGTGCGCTTCACGCTGAGCATGCCGAGTAACACGCACGGAGTTCCGCCGATGCGCTCGAGGGTGGAGAAGGAAAAGCCGAGCAACTTGCCCTGGTCGCGGGCCGAGGTGTGCAGCACCCACGACTCCTTCGCCTTCGACACCGCGCCGATGCCGAAGGCACCGCCCATGGCGGCGAGGTCGTCCAAATCGGCGTCGGTCAGGGCCGAGGCATCGCGAGTCTCGACTTTCACCCCTCCATTGTGCCAGCAAAACTCCCCGATTTCACCCGCGCAGCGGCGCACTCGCGGCGCGCGCGCACGCCGCGAGACCGCGCACTATTTGAGGGACACCGCACTTCCGTACTTCGCGCGCAACAGCCCGATCACCTTGTCGACGTCGACGGCGAACTGCCGGCCGAGACTGACCGTCTTGTTGCCGAACGACAGGTACACCGGGGCTTCACCCGGATGCGACTGCAACGTGTCGCGAAGGTCGGCCATCTCGGTCTCGCCGAGCGGAAATCGTGTGACGTCGATGTACACCTCTTCGCGGGAGTTGCGCAAGCCTTCCATGATCCGGACTTCCGACGCCATGACGCTCGCGCGCGAATCGTCGCGACGATCGAGCCGGCCGCGCACGACGACGATGCGATCGTCGGCGAGCAGGTGACCGAGCGACGCGAACGTCTTCGGAAACACCGTCACCTCGATCGAACCGGCGAGGTCCTCGAGCACGAACGTCGCCATCTGCTCGCCCTTGCGGGTGAACTTGCGGTCGAGAGAGCTGATGACGCCACCGACGGCGACGAAGTCCTCTTCGCGCTCGGTGACCTCGGCGATGGGACACGTCGTGTTGCGCGCAAGGAGACCCTCGAGACCGCGCAGCGGATGATCAGAAACGTAGAGACCGAGCATCTCCTTTTCCATGCGCAGCTGCTCCCCCTTGTCGAAGGCGAGGTCGGGAATCTCGATGCGCTCGTCGAATCCGCCGGCGGCGGAGTCGGCATCGCCGAACAAACTCATGACGCCCTGGTCCCGTTCGCGACGCCGCTCGAGGGCCCGGTCGATGATCGACTCGAACACGATGAGCAAACCGCGCCGCGGGTGACCGAGGGAGTCAAAGGCACCCGCCTTGATGAGCGACTCGACGGTGCGCTTGTTCAGCGCCTGCTCGGGGACGCGGTCGGCGAAGTCGTGGAAAGAAACGAACGGACCGTTGGCGTCACGGTGCTCGACGAGCTGACGCACCATGCCCTCGCCGACGTTGCGAATCGCCGACAATCCGAAACTGATCGTTTGCTCACCGTCGATCGGTTCGAAGTTCACCCGCGACGTGTTGATGTCGGGCGTGCGCACCACGACGTCGTTGGCCCGCGCATCGGCGAGGTACACCGCCGCTTTGTCGGTGTTGTCCTTCACCGACGTGAGCAGGCACGCGAGGTACTCGACGGGATGGTGCGCCTTCAGCCACGCGGTCTGGTACGTGATGAGTCCGTACCCGAAGGCGTGACTCTTCGTGAACGCGTAGTCGGCGAACCGCTCGATGACACCGAACAGGGTCTCACCGAGGGTGCGGCCGTATCCCGCGGCGGCGACGCCGTCGATGAACGTCGGTCGGTGCTTGGCCATTTCCTTGGGGTTCTTCTTCGCGCATGCCTTGCGCAACGAGTCGGCATCGGCCAGCGTGTAGCCGGCGAACCGTTGTGCGACGCGCATGATGCTCTCCTGGTAGATCATCAGACCGAACGTGTCGCCGAGCACGGTCCTTGCATCGTCGTGGAAATAGTTCGCCGGTTTGCGGTCGTTCTTGTAGTCGGCGTAGTCGTTGTGCATGTTCTCGCTCATCGGACCCGGCCGGTAAAGGGCGAGCACGGCGGCAATGTCGCCGAACTCGCGCGGCACGAGCGAGCGCAGCAGCGAGCGCATCGGCGCCGACTCGAGCTGGAAGATTCCGATCGTGTTCGCCGCCGCAAGCAGCTCGAACGTCGCGGGATCGTCGAGTGCGACGTTGTCGATGTTGAAGTCCGGATCGTTTCGGCGGATGATGGCCTCGGTGTCGGTGATGACGTCGAGGTTGCGCAGACCGAGGATGTCCATCTTGAGGAGGCCGAGCGATTCGACCCCGTGCATTTCGAACTGGGTGACGATCGGTGCGTCGTCGGGTGACTGCCCGGACTCGGGCTTGCGCTGGATCGGAAGGTACTCGGTGAGCGGGTCCTTCGTGATGACGACGGCCGCGGCATGGATGCCCACCGAGCGCTTCAGACCCTCGAGTCCGCGCGCGACGTCGACGACCTTGCGCACATCGTCGTCTTTCGCGTAGAGATCGCGCAGCTCGCCTGCGGCGCGGTAACCGTCGCGGTGCTTGTCGCTCTCTTCGAAGCAGTAACGCAACGGTGTGTCGCGGCCCATGACGACCGGTGGCATGAGCTTGGCGACGCGGTCACCGACGGCGTACGGATAGCCGAGCACGCGGGCTGCGTCGCGCACCGCGTTGCGCGCCTTGATCGTGCCGAAGGTGATGATCTGGGCGACGCGATCGCGGCCGTACTTCTCGGCGGCGTAACGGATCATCTCGTCGCGGTATCGCGAGTCGAAGTCCATGTCGATGTCGGGCATCGAGACACGGTCGGGGTTGAGGAACCGCTCGAACAGCAGGTCGTATTTGATCGGGTCGAGATCGGTGATGCGCAACGAGTACGCAACGGCACAACCCGCCGCCGAGCCGCGACCCGGACCGACGCGGATTCCGCTCTCTCGAGCGTGGCGAATGAGGTCCCACACGATGAGGAAGTACGACGCAAATCCCATGTCGCAGATGACCTTGAGTTCGTAGGCAAGGCGCTCGACGACGGTCTCGGGCAATTGCGCACCCCATCGCTGTTGCGCACCCGTCCACACGAGGTGCTCGAGATATGTGCGATCGTCGGCGAATCCGGCGGGAATCGGGAAGTGCGGCAGCACGATGCGGTCCGTATCGATCCGCACCTTGGCGCGCTCGGCGATCCACAGTGTGTTGTCGCATGCGTCGGGAAAATCGCCGAACAACTGGCGCATCTCGGCCGCGGTCTTCAGGTAGTGCTCCTCGCCCTCGAACTTGAACCGGTTCGGGTCGTGGATGGTGCACCCCGTCTGTACGCACAAGAGGGCATCGTGGGCGCGCGCATCGTCGCGGTGCACGTAGTGGCAGTCGTTCGTGGCGAGCAACGGCGCGCCGATTTTGCGGGCGATGTCGATCAGTCCCGCCATGGTGCGACGCTGCTCGACGAGACCGTGGTCCTGCAGTTCGACGAAGAGGTTGTCCTTGCCGAAGATGTCCTGCAGCCGGGCAGCGGCGCGCAACGCATCGGCATCGTTGCCCTTCATTAATGACTGGAGCACGTGACCGCCGAGGCATCCCGTCGTGGCGATGAGTCCTTCGTGGTGACGCTCGAGCAATTCCCAGTCCATGCGCGGCTGGTAGTAGTAGCCCTCGAGGAACGCGAGGCTCGACAACTTGATGAGGTTGCGGTAACCGACGTCGTTCTCGCACAACAACGTCATGTGGTAGTAGAGCTTGCGCCCGGCTTCGGTGTCACCGCCGCTGTCGTCGACGCGACCGCGTCGCGCCGGCCGTTCGGTGCGCGACTCGTACGCCATGTACGCCTCGGTTCCGATGATCGGGGTGACGTTGCGTTCTCGGCACGCGCGATAAAAATCGAGAACTCCGTACATGTTTCCGTGATCGGTGATTCCGACAGCCGGCTGGCCGTCCTGTACCGCCTTGTCGACGAGATCCCCGATGCGCGCCGCACCGTCGAGCATCGAGTACTCGGTGTGGACGTGGAGATGGGCGAACGACGAACTCACGGTTGCGTGCGGCTACAGGTAGGTGCCCGGACGCGGGTCGCGCGCGTCAGGCTGCGGCAACTGGCGCATCTGTTCGAGCTGCTGGCGCGCGGCCATCTGCTGGGCGAACAAGGTGGCCTGGATGCCGTGGAAGAGACCTTCGAGCCAGCCGACGAGTTGCGCCTTCGCGACGCGCAACTCGGCATCGGTGGGGGCGTCGCCGTCGCGCAACGGGAGGGCGAGTGAGCGGAGTTCTTCCTGGAGATCGGGCGAGAGCGCCTCGGTGAGCTCGACGATCGAGCGGTCGTAGATCTCGCCGAGTCGCTCGCGACTCGGACCGTCGAGTTGCATCTGGCGCACCTCGTCGAGCAACTGCTTGATCATCGATCCGATGCGCATGACCTTCGCCGGCTGCGACACGGTCTCTTCGCTGCCGTCGGCAGCGGCTTCCGGTGACGCCGGGACGCCGTTGGTCATGTCGAGGAGCTCGCCGCGCTCGGCACCGCCGTTGTCGTCACTCGTCATCAGCGCACTCCCCGATCCCGCTCCGTCGCGTGCGCCGATACTAGGTTCCCCCTCTGCGCGAAAACTGCGCGCGACGGTCGGCACCCGTCGCCACTTGTCACACCGTGATGGTGAGCAGAGGTACGTCAATTTCGGCGTCCGTGAGGGCGCCGTGCCGGCACTGCAGGTCGAACGCCGAATGTTCGGCGGGATCGTCGAAACTGACGTCGGCGTGCGCGATGACGGCGACATCGCCGCAGCGACGCCGCACGTCGGGTTGCACGCGCGGACCGAACCAGCCCCCGTCAAGCATCTCATCGCGGGTCATCACCCATGCTTCGTGTCCGTGCATCGCGCGTGCCGCAGCAACGACGTCGTCGACCGCACCGTCGCGGACGTGGAGCCAGCGGAAACGTCCTTCGCCCGATTGGTGCCGCACGCCGCGCGTCACCGACTCGTCGAGAAACTTCGTTGCCTCGCCGACGTGCACCTGGCCGTGGTCGGACGTGACGACGAGCGCCGAACCGGCGGGCATCGCCGCGGCGATGTCGGCGACGAGCCGGTCGGCGGTGCGCAACTCGGCGTCGTAGTGCGCGCCGAAACCCCTCTCGTGGGCGATCTTGTCAATTCCGTCGTAGTAGCAGTACACGAACTTCTCGCCGCTGCGCAGAAGTGCCGCAACGTCGACGGCGATGCTCGATGCCGCGCGCCAGCCGTGGTGACTCACCCCGCGCAGGTGCGCCTCGGTGAAGGCCGTGCCCTCGAACTCGGCTTTGCTCACGACGGGTATGCGCATGCCGAGGAACGACGGACACGGTTGCACGATGTCGGGCGGAACGCGACGCCGCGCGTCACCGCGATCGTCGGCCCAGCGCAACATCTGTACGACCGACCCGGCGAAGTCGATGCGGTACCCGATGAGACCGTGCTCGCCGGGCGTTGCGCCGGTGACGATTGACGTGAGTGCAGTGACAGTGGTGGTCGGACACACCGTCGTGATCGTGCGCGACTCCATCGACGAAAGCATGGGCGCGAGTGCGGTGCGCGATGCGAGTTGGTGCCGGCCCAATCCGTCGAGAACGACCACGACGACGCGATCGACGTCGCGCAATGATGCGGGCATCCACGTCGGCCACGGCTCCGAACGCCGTGCACCGAGAAGCGTCGGCACGACGTTGCTCACGCATGCACCCGCATAGTCGGGGATGCGCGGACGATCGGCTGACGTCGCAGTTCGTTCCACGCGTTCAGTCAACCGTATGTGCGCACCACACGCCGTCACCGTGCCCGGGACCGCGCCTACGATGGTGCCCGTGCGGGTATCGACACGGGGTGACTATGCGTGTCGAGCCCTGCTGTCACTGGCGCTGCACACCGACGACGCCGGCCCGACCTCGGTGCGCGACATCGCCCAGCGCACCGGTCTCCCCCAGCCGTATCTCGAGCAGATCCTCCTCGCGCTGAAGGGGGCCGGTTTCGTGCGCTCCAAGCGCGGCGTCGGCGGCGGCTACACGCTCGCCCGCGCGCCCGAGGACATCCGCATCTCCGACGTGCTGTCCGCCGTCGACGGCCCGATCACCCTCGGGGATTTCGGTCAACCGCATTCCGACGGCGCATGCGATCACGAAGGACAATGCGTGCTGCTTGCCATCTGGAACTCCGTCGGCGACCACATGCGCACGCAACTCGGGCAGTACACGCTGGCGCGGGTCGTCGCGGCGGCGCGCGGCGAGGGCGACTGGCCGTCGTAGATTTCGTGCAGGTGCACCGCGTCAGCGGCGCAGGCCGGCGAGAAGTGCCGCAAAGTCCGCCGCCAATGGTGCACGCACCGTGCAGCGTTCTCCCGTCACAGGGTGGGTGAAGGCGACTTCGCGCGCGTGCAGCATCGGCCGTTCGGCATGCAACGCCGGCCGTACGCCGTTGTAGCCCGCGTCTCCGACGACGGGATGGCCGATCGACGACATGTGCACGCGGATCTGATGGGTGCGGCCGGTTTCCAGTCGGCACTCGAGCAGCGAGATCGCCGTCGGCTCGTGGAACATTTCGAGCACCTCGTAGTGCGTGCGGGCGGGGCGCCCGTCGACGACGACGGCCATCTTCGTCGCGTCGCGCTGGTCACGACCGATTGGCGCGTCGACGACGCCGCGTTGAGCAGCGGGAATTCCCCACACGAGTGCCTCGTACACGCGCGACATCGTGCGCCCGGAGAGCTGACCGACGAGTGAGTCGAAGGCGCGCTGCGTGCGTGCGACGACGATCGCCCCCGAGGTGCCCGAATCGAGTCGGTGCACGATTCCCGGGCGCAGCGGATCGCCAACGTCGGCAATCTCGGGGTACCGGGCGAGCAAGTAGTTGACGAGTGTGCCGGCCGGTCGTCCCGCGCCGGGGTGGACGACGAGCCCGACCGGCTTGTCGACGACGACGACGTCGGCGTCCTCGTGCAACACGGCCAGGCTCTGTGATGCATCGGCCAGTGGTCGTTGCGGTCCGGTCACGCCCGCGAGCTCGATGCGCAGCGTCTGTCCCCGTCGAACGCGTTCCTTGCCCGACGACACGACGGCGTCGTCGATGCGCACGGCTCCGGCTGCGACGAGTTCGCCCGCCACGTTCCGACTGATGTCGGCGACGAGGGCGACGACGCGATCGAGGCGCACGTCGTCGAGCGACGCGGGAATCTCCTCGACGATCGACACGACGCCCTCCACTGCGACCGTGTCGTCGTCGATGCATGCTGCGTCGTCGGACTCGGACCTCATTGCGACGTCGACGCTTCGGAATCGCCGGTGCGGGGAACGTTGCGTTGCGGCACGAACGACAGAACGACGAGCGTCACGGCACCGCAGGTGATCATGGCGTCGGCGACGTTGAACACCGGCCACCACTGCAGATCGACGAAATCAACGACCGGGCCGCGCATCCACCCGGGAGCCCGTGTCAGACGGTCGATGACATTGCCCGTCGCGCCACCGAGAATCGACATGACGGCGACTGACCTGATCCCCGGTTCCGTGCGGCGCAACCACCGTGCGAGCACGACGATGACGATCGAGGCAACGATGCCGATGAGCGGACCGAGTGCCTCGCCGCGCGAGAAGGCCATGCCGCGGTTGTACACCAGCCGGAATCGCAGCAAACCGACGAGATCGATCACCGATCCGTCACCGAGGCGGTTGACGGCCCACGACTTGGTCACCTGGTCGACGACGAGCACGACGGCGAGCGCGAGCCACCATGCTCGCGGCACACCACGACGCGGCGCGGAGTGCGGCTCCGGCGCCGTGTCCGGGGCGGTCATCGTGATCCGAGACCGCCCGCGCGTTCGGTGACGAGTTCGGTCGTCCACGGCAGCGCCTTCAAACGCTCGCGCGGAATCGGGAGCCCCGAATATGCGGAGTATCCGTACTCGCCGATTTCCATCCGCTTGAGTGCGGCGTCGATCGCCTCGACCTGGGCGAGTGCCTGTGCCGACAGTGTGAGATCGCGCTCGCGCTCGACGACCATCGTGTCGCCCTCGCCGCCTTCCTCGTCGAACTGCACGTCACCCATCTCCTGATTGGCAACGATCTCGTTGGCTTCGTCGGCAAGCCGTCGTGCCTGTCCCACCAGCTCGCCGCGCCGCTCGCGCAACAGCGAGCGCTGGGACTGCAGGAACTTGAGGTCGAACTCCTTCGTCGGGACGATGCCGTCCTCGGCGGGCAGTTTGACGATCGGGGGTTTCACCGGCTTGCGTCGGGCGCGCTCCTGCTCCTCTCGGATGCGGTTCTCCTCGGCCTCGCGGATGGCGCGCAGGCGCGCCTTTTCCGCTTCGATTCGCTCGCGCTCCTTCTGCTTCTCGCGACGCTCGCGCTCCTGTTCGCGCTTCTTCAGCATGATCGCGTGCTGCTTGGCGGCCTGCTCGAGTTTGCGTTCGTTTTCCTTGCGGGTCTTTTCCGCCAGTCGCTCGGCAGCCTTGCGCTCGCGCTCGGCGAGTCGAGCAGCAGCGGCTTTCTGGCGCGCCACGTCGGCCTCGCGCTTGCGCTTGGCGCGCTCCTTTTCGGCGGCGGCCTTCTCGGCCTTGCGCCGACGCTCGTCGTCACGCTTTGCCTTCAACTTCTTGCGGGCGAGTTCCGCGCGCACCCGCTCGGCGCGACGCTTCTCCTCAATCTTCTTGCGTGCGGCGGCTTTGCGCTGCGCCTCCAGTTTGCGCTGCACCTGCTTCTTGCGCAGCAGTTCGGCACGGGCGCGCGCCTTGCGGCGACGGTCGTCCTCGATGCGCCGACGCTTCGCGGCGCGCTGCATCTCGATCTTCTTGCGCTTGGCCCGTGCCGCAGCCTCGAGCTTCTGCTTCTTCAGGCGCGCCGCGCGCGCCGCCGCCTCGAGTTTCTGTTTCTTCAGCCGCGCCGCGGCTTCCTTCTTTCGCCTCTGCTGCAACTTCGCCTGTGCGGCCTTCTTGGCCGCAGCCTTCCTCAGCGCCGCAGCCTTCTGCGCTGCGGCTTTCTTTGCCGCAGCCTTCTTCAGCGCCGCCTGCTTTGCCGCTGCCTTCTTGGCGGCTGCCTTCTTAGCCCCGGCGGATGTGGGCTTCTTGCGGGCCGGCGCGCGACGCCCGGCCGACGATCCCGACCGACGTGCCGGTGACGACCGCCGTGGACGAGCCTTGGACGCAGCCATCGTGGTCTCCCCTTCTTGACGTTCACCCCCGTGACCGGGCGTCACGGGACCCGATCACGGTAGCGGTTCCACCCCCACGTACACGGCTTCGTCGTCCAGGGACGCATTCGTCGGGTGTCCCGTGACATGGACGATCTCGCGCGCCAGGGTCTCCGCGGTGATCATCGCCTCGTGCTCCGCAACGATGGCGTGTACCGCCGCTGGCACGCCGAGGCTGATGACGATCCGATCCGACACGTGCAGGCCGGCGTCGCGGCGGGCCTGCTGGATGAGCCGCACGAGGTCGCGCGCGGTGCCCTCGCGCTGCAGCTCGTCGGTGACGGTGATATCGACGACGACGATGCCCGAGCCGTCGGCAAGGGTCGCAGCCGCCGATGATGCGTCGGCCGTGGCGACGAGACGCAGGGCGTACTCACCCTCGTTCAGGGTGATCCCACCGGCCACAACGTTGCCCGCATCGTCGCGGCTCCACGCACCCGACTTCACTGCGGCGATCACTTTCTGCGTCGCGGCACCGAGGCGGGGGCCGAGTGCCGCCGGGGTGACGACGAGTTCGCGGCGGGCGTGTGCGTCGAGATCGGTGGACACGAGCACGTCACGGATGTTCACCTCATCGGCGATGATCCGCTCGAAGGGACGCAGGATGTCGGCATTCGGTGACGCGACGACGACCTTGGCGAGCGGAAGTCGCACGCGCCGCGAGTGGGCCTTTCGCACCGAGAGCACCGCCGAGCAGACGTCGCGCACGAGATCCATCGCCGCGACGAGCGCGGCGTCACCGGGTACTTCGTCGGCCGTCGGCCAGTCACGCAGGTGCACGCTGCGCTCGCCCGTGAGTCCGCGGTGAACCGCCTCGGTCGTCAGCGGCAGCAACGGCGCTGCCACACGGCACACGACATCGAGCACTGTGTGCAGCGTGTTGATCGCCGCCTGATCACCGGCCCAGAACCGGTCGCGCGAGCGGCGGATGTACCAATTCGTGAGTGCGTCGAGGAAGGCGCGCACACGTGCCGATGCGTCGAACAGGTCGTTGCGGTCGAATGCGGCCGTTGCATCGCGCACGAGTTCGTGCGTCTTTGCGAGCACGTAGCGGTCGAGCACGTCGGTACTTGACGTGTCGAAGGCACCCGTCACGCCCCCGGCGTTGGCGTACAGCGCGAGGAAGTACCACGAGTTCCACAGGGGCAGGATGACCTGGCGCACGGTGTCACGGATGCCGTCCTCGGTGACGGCGAAGTCGGATCCGCGCAGGATCGACGACGACACGAGGTACCAGCGCATCGCATCGGCGCCGTACGTGTCGAACACCTTCATCGGATCGGGATAGTTGCGCAGGCTCTTCGACATCTTCTGACCGTCGTCGCCGAGAACGATTCCGTGGCTGACGCAACTCGAGAATGCGGGTCGGTCGAAGAGCGCGGTGGCGAGCACGTGCAGGGTGTAGAACCAGCCGCGCGTCTGACCGATGTACTCGACGATGAAGTCACCCGGGTAGTGCGCCTCGAACCATTCGCGGTTCTCGAACGGGTAGTGCACCTGGGCGAAAGGCATCGAACCGCTCTCGAACCAGCAGTCGAGCACCTCGGGTACGCGGCGCATCATCGAACGACCGCTCGGATCGTCGGGATTGGGTCGCACGAGCGCGTCGATTTCGGGGCGGTGCAATTCGGTCACCGTCGTGCCGAAGTCGCGCTCGAGCTCGGCGATACTGCCGTATACGTCGATGCGCGGGTGGTTCGGGTCGTCGCTGCGCCACACGGGAATCGGCGAACCCCAGAATCGGTTGCGGCTGATCGTCCAGTCGCGGGCGTTCTCGAGCCACTTGCCGAAGCTGCCGTGCTTGATGTGCTCGGGGACCCACGTGATGCGTTCGTTCAACTCGAGCATCCGCTCCTTGATCGCCGTCACCTTCACGAACCACGAGCTCACGGCCTTGTAGATGAGCGGTGTGCCCGTGCGCCAGCAGTGGGGGTACGCGTGGTCGTACGTCTCGTGACGCAACACGACGCCGCGCTCCTTCAGCGTGCGGATGATGGCGGGGTTGGCCTCGAACACCTGCACGCCGACGTGCTCACGCACCTCGGCGGTGAATCGACCGCGCGAGTCGACGGGCACGACGAGCTCGATTCCCGCATCGGCGCACACGATCTGGTCGTCTTCGCCGAATCCCGGCGCGAGGTGAACGACGCCCGTTCCGTCGTCGACGGTGACGAACGCACCGGCGAGCACACGGAACGCACCGCTCTCGGCGCGATCGGCGAAGTAGTCGAACAGCGGCGTGTAGCGCCGCCCGACGAGCTCGGCTCCGCGGATGGTGCCGACCTGCTCCGCGCCGTCGAGTTCGCGGTCGTATGCCGCGCGCCGAGCCTCGGCGAGCACGTAGCGCACGCCGTTGAGTGCGTAGACGCCGTAGTCGACGTCGGGCGATACGGCAAGAGCGAGGTTCGACGGGAGCGTCCACGGGGTCGTCGTCCATGCGAGCAGTCGCTCCCCCGACTCGAGGAGGAACCCGACGGTGAGTGCGGGGTCCTGGACCTGCTTGTAGGTGTCGTCCATGCGCGTCTCGGAGTTCGACAGCGGCGTCTCGAGAGCCCACGAGAACGGCAGCACCCGGAACCCCTCATAGATGAGTCCCTTGTCCCACAGTGTCTTGAACGCCCACATGACGCTCTCCATGTAGGGCACGTCGAGCGTCTTGTAGTCGTTGTCGAAATCGACCCATCGTGCCTGGCGCGTGACGTACCGGCGCCACTCGCTCGTGTACTGCAGCACCGACGTGCGGCAATGATCGTTGAACTTGTCGATACCGAAGTCGGTGATCGCCTGACGTCCGGAGATACCGAGTTGCCGCTCGGCTTCGGCTTCGGCAGGAAGCCCGTGGCAGTCCCACCCGAATCGCCGCTCGACGCGTTGTCCTCGCATCGTGCGGTACCGCGGAACCGCATCCTTGACGTATCCCGTGAGCAGGTGCCCGTAGTGCGGAAGACCGTTGGCGAACGGCGGGCCGTCGTAAAAGACGAACTCGGCCTCGTCACCGACTTTCGACGAGCGCGCATGTCGTGCCACCGATGCCTCGAACGTGGCATCGGTGCGCCAGTACTCGAGAACCGATTCTTCGAGTGCGGGAAAGTTCGGCTGTGATTCGACCTCGGGGTACGTCACGCGCGAGGGTCCGATCTACAGACCGACGCTCGCGAGCATCCGCTGCACGATGCCGAGCAGGAACACGACGACGATCGGCGAGATGTCGAATGGTCCGAGCGACGGAATGATGCGACGCACCGGGCCGAGGACCGGCTCGGTGAGCCGGAAGAGCACGTTCGTCACGTTCGCCAGCGCACCGCCGGGGTTCATCGGGAACCACGACAGGATGATGCGCACGAAGATGAGCAACGTGTAGAGCGAGATGAGTTGCGAAATCATGACCGGATCTCCTGTCGTGGGGGGAAGTTGCGCGACGTCGTTGCCGCGTCAGTCGCGGGGAATTCGCACACCATTCGGTGTGAGCCGGAACATGTCGCCGGAAAGGCGCTCGAGGGTTCCGTTCAACCCGTAACACAGACCCGAGGCGAAGTCGATGAGACGTCGCTTCGTTTCCTTGTCGGTGCCGACGAGATTCATGAGGATCGGTTGACCGTTCTTGAACCGGTCGGCGATCTCCTGTGCGTGGTCGTACCGCGTCGGCTTCACCTGTAACGGATCGACGGTTGCCGTGGCGAGCGGTCGCACGGTCTTTGACGTGTCACCACCGAGCGGTCGCACGGTGACCCCCGAGTCGTCGCCGGTGCGCGGCCGGGTGCGCGGACGGGGTGCCGGCTCGTCTTCGTACACCGCATCATCGTCCTGGTCGTAGTAGGTGTCGTCCTCGTACGCGGGCGCTTGGCGCCGACGCGACGCCGGTCGCTGTTGGGCCACCGATTGGTCGTAGTCGTCATACGCCTCGTCGGGCCCGAGACCGAGATAATCCATTGCTCGGCGGAACATCGACATGCAGTCAGAGTATCCCAGTCGACAAAGGAGGCACGGGACGCTCGCCGAACAACCGCGTTCCCAGGCGCACGAGAGTGGAACCCTCCTCGAGTGCGATCCGCAGGTCACCCGACATCCCCATCGAGCAGTGCGTCAATCCGAGGTCGTCGGCGAGTCGACGCGCCGTACGGAACGCCCGCCGCGTGAGTTCGGGGTCTTGTGACGTCGGGCCCATGGTCATGAGTCCGTCGACGGTGGCACCGTGCACCGCGGCGGCGGCGAGCAGGTCGGGCACCTCCTCGGGTCGACACCCACCTTTCCCCGCTTCCTGCGCCGCATTCACCTGCACCATTACCCGCACCGGACCGGTTGCGCGACGGGCGATGTCGGCGAGAACGTCGATCCGGTCGACGGTCTGCCACACCGCGACCCACGGCGCGGCGACCTTGATTTTGTTGCGCTGGATGCGTCCGATGAAGTGCACCTCGGGATGTGTTTCGGCGCCGAGGGCGGCGATCTTCGTCGCCATTTCCTGGGCGTAGTTCTCACCGATTGCGTCGCAGCCGGCGTCGCGTGCGATGCGGATGGCGTCGATACCGAAGCCCTTCGTCACCGCGCAGAGCAGGACTCCGGGTCGTGATGCATGGGCGGCAATTTCACGACGCACCTCTGCGACTGCTGCCGCGACGAGGTCGGGCTGCACGCGGGGAGTTACTTGAGGAAGTCGGGAACGTCCAGGTCGTCGTCGAAGGACTCGTTGCCCGGTGTCGATCCGAAGATGTCGCGCAGTCGGGAGCCCTTCGTCGAATCGGGACGCGGCTCGCCGCGTGTCGCGGAGTCGAGACGCGTCGCGGTGCGGCCCGCGCCGCTGTCCCAGCGCTCGAAGCCCGCGGCGATGACGGTGACGCGCACCTCGTCGCCGAGGTCGTCGTCGATGACGGTGCCGAGGATGATGTTCGCGTCCTGGTGCGCGACGCGCTGCACCGCTTCGGCCGCCTCGTTGAGTTCGAACAGTCCCATGTCGGACGGACCGGCGATGTTCAGCAGGATGCCGCGCGCACCTTCGATTGCCGATTCGAGCATCGGGGACGTGATCGCGGCATGCGCTGCATTGATCGCACGCTTGTCACCGCTCGACACACCGATACCCATGAGTGCGGTACCCGCGTTCGACAGCACCGTTTTCACGTCGGCGAAGTCGGTGTTGATGAGACCCGGCGTCGTGATGACGCCCGTGATTCCCGAGACACCCTGCATGAGCACCTCGTCGGCGCGCTTGAACGCGTCGAGAAGCGTGGTCTTGTCGGTGGAAATGGTGAGGAGTTTTTCGTTCGGGATGACGATGAGCGTGTCGACTTTCTCCTTCAGACGCGAGATCCCGGTGTCGGCCTGCATCGCACGGCGACGACCTTCGAATGAGAACGGACGGGTGACGATGCCGATGGTGAGTGCGCCTTCGGCCTTTGCGATCTCGGCAACGACGGGTGCGGCACCGGTACCGGTGCCTCCGCCTTCGCCGGCGGTGATGAAGACCATGTCGGCACCGGCCAGATGTTCCTGGATCTCGTCGCGATGCGCCTCGGCTGCTGCGCGACCGACTTCGGGATCGGCACCCGCACCGAGACCGCGGGTCATCTCACGACCGATGTCGATCTTCTCCGGCGCATCGGACATGAGCAGCGCCTGCGCATCGGTGTTGATGGCGATGAAGTCGACTCCACGCAGCCCCGCGTCGATCATTCGATTGACGGCGTTGACACCTCCGCCGCCGATGCCCACGACCTTGATGACGGCGAGGTAATTCTGCGGGGATGACGGCATGTGAATACTCCGGTGACGTGAACTAATTGTTCAGCAACACTAGCCATGCCGCGCCGACGGGGTGTTCACGCATCGCGGGGTTGATACGGATGCGGACGGGGTGCACGCGAGTGCGGCTATCGACTCGTGACGATCGGCTGCCCGCCCGAGACGTCGATGCTCCCGATCGTCGCCGGATCCTGGCGGCGGAGGATGACGACGACCTGCATGATCTTGTTGCGTAGATCGTTCGGTGCGCCGAAATTGATCTGGGTGCCCCCGCGCAGCGACGCCCCGAGGACCTCGGGCGAGAGCACGGCAACGGTCTCGACACGGCGGTCGAGTTCTTCGGGCATCGACACGGCCAGTTGCGCCGCGGCGCGGTAGATCGGTGTGGCGGTGCTGCCCGGGGTGAGGTTTGGTCCGACCCCTGCGATGCGCCGGTACCCGACGGGTTGTCCGTCCTCGACGGCGAGCACGCGCCCGTCCATGTCGAGCACCCGGGAGCGGTTGTCGACGCCGACGAACCATGCCACCGGAGTGCGCTCGACGATGTCGATGACGACGCGGTCGGGCAGGTACCAACGCAGTCGGGCGCTCTTCACCCACGGATCACCTTCGATGCGTCGTCGCGCACTGTCGAGATCGACGGTGAACACGCTCGTTCCGCGCATCGATTCCTCGACCCGAGCAAGCACGTCGGCATCGACGTAGCGCGCACCGGTGACGTCGATGGTGCGCACACCAAACAGCGGTGAGGCGAGCACAATCATTCCGAGCAGCAGCACCCCGAGGACTCCGACGCTGACGACGAGGAGGTTCGGTCGCAGTCGACGGGCAAAGCGCCGTGCACGCCGCGGACGTTCCTCGGGAGCCGTCGCCGGGAACGACAGGATTGCCGCGGAGCCCTCGGCGCGTTCGTGCGGAAGGCGCAAGGCCTCGTCGTCGATGACGACGGTGTGCGCCGCCGCGGGATCGCGTTGTGCATCGCGTTGAACATCGTCGCGTTCAGCGATCTGTTCAGCGACCGTGTCGGACGCGCTGGCGGCAGCGGCATCATCATCGTCGGCAGCATTGTCGGCAGCATTGTCGGCAGCATTGTCGGCAGCATTGTCGGCAGCATTGTCGGCAGCATTGTCGGCAGCATTGTCGGCATCGTCGGCATC
>Ga0169931_10000892_pt1 | contig 49755 bp, 44 predicted proteins | sample Kivu_15m_20L_FD_129675 | JGI IMG/M metagenome (GOLD analysis project Ga0169931, IMG submission 129675) | Freshwater microbial communities from Lake Kivu, Western Province, Rwanda to study Microbial Dark Matter (Phase II) - Kivu_15m_20L... | ecosystem: Environmental > Aquatic > Freshwater > Lake...
AGCACAAACCTCTTTCGCCCCTTGAGTAACTCTTCTAACCTCACGCTGTCCGTCTATCAACCCTACCTATAACTGCATAGAGCGCTGATATAATTGGAAATTTAATTGATTTTCCTATTCTTTATTGGACAGTAGTGGATATAACTCGAAAATTAATTGATTTTCGTATCCGTTATCCGTTGCTACATCACCGTTGATTCCTCCCGGGAAACGAGGCACAACCTACCCCAAGCGAGGCGTTGAGCTTGGGTTGAGTCGAATATGATCGCTTACAACCCACAGCCGCGGACTTCTCCTTCCCCTATCATCTGGGTAAGCTCCTGCCATGTGGACTATCTATCGACACACCAAAGGGATGCTGTACCTCAAAGTCGGCACAGCTTTACACTCCGAAAGCTGTCAGCCGCTAGAGATATATCGCACCTTGTATGATAACGACATGGCCCCTCTCTGGGCGCGCCCACAGGCGATGTTTCATGAGGAGGTTACTCCTGGTCAAAAGCGCTTCACCGAAGTTGGCACGATCCGAGTCTTGATGCCCGAAGATGAGGCACACTATCTCTGCTTTGGGTTTGATGCCTGGGGCGGTGACTGCTCTGTTGATGAGTTTGTAGCTTCCTGTACGATCAATCGAAATCACGTGCGGGGTACCCGATATCTACTTGAATCTTCGAATGGCGAACCTCTCGGGAACCTTAATACTCTGCGCTTCGCTCGAGGTCTTGTGGGTATCGCATCAATGTCGGTCAACCCACTTCATAGAGGGATGGGATATGGGTCGATCCTTACTCGTGCGGTGATGGAGCTCCTGCGGTATGAAGATCAAACAACCCGCTTCATGTTGTTCTCTGAGGTAAGGCCGTCAATGTACGAAAGATTGGGATTTCGTCGAGTCGACGATGAGTACCAGTTCCATCTGCCATCAGTCGCCATGGTCACTGGTGATGAACCTATTACGGAGCAGCAGGTTTCGTTTTTGAGGGAATACTTCTGAATATCCTGGATAGGCTCTGCGTCCGTGCTCCGTTCAGGGGAGCTTCAGTGCTCTGTACGGAGATCATCACGACTCACCCAGAAATGCTGGCCGCAACGCGGGCACGAGATATCTAACTCCTTATCAGCACCGTATAGCTCGTTTAACTCGGCTGATGTCATAGACTGAAAAAAGGGCATGAGCTTTGCGACAGAGCAATCACACTGAAACTCGAAGCTACAGGTACGCATAAGACTGCGCTCGAGGGTATCTGAGCCGCTCAATTCCTCGAAGCTGACTCCCCTCACCCACTCCTCGTCATACTCTGGCAGCGCTACGACACCTTGAGCAGTATCGCTATCGTTAGAGAGCACGATACGCATCGGATACTGCTCGCTCTGCTCGTAGAACTGCTCTACCATGCGCGGTATCTCTCCTGAATCACACTGCACCATGCTGTTAAAGGTCCTTCCGCGATTCGTGAACTGAGCATGAATCGCGTTCACCTTCGTATCTCTGATATCTTCAGTCAAAACATTCCCGACGATATATCCTCGAGCTAATCCCGTGTCGTCCATATCCCCAGTGCTTCCAGTCACGAAGAGCGAATAGGGATTGCTACCCGCGAGGTGAATTGTCCACGCGTGCGTCTCACGCGCTGTGCGGGCAGCTAGATGGACGGCGAAACAGGCTATGAGGTCCTTGAGCTTAGCATCATGCTCCGCCAGGGTATCGGGAGCGTGCTCCTTGCGATGATGATAGTAATCAATCAGGTAGTCTGACATATCTACCTTCACAAAGAGCGCTTCTCGCTTCGGTATGTACTCTGAAACTACGATCAATCCGGCTGCCATAGGGATAGGGAACTCTCTTGCGTGCATAGACAAAGCGCTGCTTGATCACGGAGCACCCCAGGGTCACTGTGCATCTCCGTATCGCCTCGCTCCTTTTAAGTATCTCACATCCGACTGAGGGGGCAAAGCGAAGGGATGCGCCCGACTTCAGAAAGTATCAGTACACTCACCGATTACGCTCGAAAAACCACTCCAAAAAGCCGTATCCAGTCCGATGAACGAAGGCCTCGTTGACCTCTACAACAACAACATCTGAGAGCGACACGAGCTTCTCGATATCCAGGTCCTCCTCGGTAAACGGCCTACGTTTACCCTGCGGATAGGTAACCAAACGCTTAAAGTAGTAGAGGAAATCCCGATGCGCAAAGACTCGAGCTCGATCAAGCGAACGGAATAGCTCCCAACAGAAGCTCGTACCGATTATCAAAAGCCGCGGTCGCTGGCTCGGCTCAACTGCCCGTGGCACCTCCACTGCCACTACTGGTACCCGTTGTAAAAGCCCCTTGGGAAAGAGCAGATTGGCGATCTTGAGAAGGTCCTGATCCTGCTCAGAAGGCTCCTGTGGCGACCCCTTCAGCTCACACGAAAATTGGTTCAGGGGCCTCCTAAGAGCTTGCGCGATCTGAGCCGTTAAAGCTGCGGCCACGCGACACGCAGCATACTGACTCCAATGAGTTCCCGTAGGTGCGAAAAGTGGGAGGTCGACCTCCTTTTGTAGCTGCCTCAGGAAGGTGCGTGAATCGAAGGGTTCGACACCGCGCTCCTTCAAGAGCTGACGGAACACCTCATAGCCCCCTGCCCGCTCCTGTGCGTGCGGTACTCGATAACGCTCGGGGACCAGCTCAGGATAGAAATTGGGCTTATTGGTAGTGATGAGGAGCACGAACACCTTTCCCTGGGCCTCCAGCGCAGCTTTCAACTTAACCAGGCGCTCAACTATCCCCTCTAATCGTCTCTTAGTCGGCACGCTCTGTCGGTTGAATGCTGGCAGATAGGCGCGCTCGAGGAGGTGACCACCACGGCCCAACAAGACCCTACTCTTGGGATTCTCCGAAGCTTGTCCGAAAAGTGAGAGGCTCACCTGATTATCACCCTTCACTAAGGTGCCGTACAACGACGAGCCCTTGAGGAAGGTGCGCTCAAAGTACCGTTGAAAGGTTCCATCGAGAACAGTTTTAAGCGACAGATCGACGGCACGGTCCCGTCGTGTAACCCCTTCTAAACGAACTCCACTCCCCGATCCGGTGATCCACAACACAGCTGGGACGCTCGTAAGTAAAGCCAAGAGAGAGAGTATGAGAAGTTGAATCAACCGCATCGTCAGAACCTAAAGTAGAGAAACGGGGTAAACCCGCGGCTCGCAAGGGACGCGATACTAAATACAAAGAGTATGACAGCGCCTACCCCGCGCGCCAGTAACCACCGCATACCCTCTCTCCCCGCCCCCACCACGGAGCCCCAAGGGACGAAACTACACACAACGGCGAGCACCAACATCACCAGATCACGATTATCGATTAAAAACCCTCGCGGCACTGCCGGAACCACTCCGCCGGAGAGCCCACACATTACTGAAAGGAGCTCTAGTGCCCGTGGCATCGATTCAGCACGAAAGAACACCCACCCTATCGTAACGAGTACAAACGTTGTGAATATCGAGAGCGGCTGCGGTATCCGCGCGCTGAGACGCTGCATACCGAGCTTATCAAGTGAGAGGAACAACCCATGATACGCTCCCCATACGATAAAGTTCCAGGACGCCCCATGCCACAATCCTGAGAGTAGGAAGGTTACCCAGAGGTTGGTTGCTACCCGTACCTGTGTTCCTACATTCCCCCCGAGGGGTATGTAGACGTACTCACGCATAAAGGTCGATAGCGATATATGCCACCGTCGCCAGAAGTCGGTGAAGCACGCAGCGCGGTACGGTTGATTGAAATTCTCCTTGAAGGTAAATCCAAAGAGTCGCGCCAAACCGATCGCCATATCGGAGTAACCGGAGAAGTCGAAGTAGATCTGAAACGAATAGCACACCATCGCCAGCCACACGGAACCCGTATCGAGCCTCGATTCAGGTAGCGCGAGGATGCGATCCGCAACTACTCCGAGGGAATCCGCGATCAGCACTTTCTTAGCGAGACCGAAGCAAAACCTGACAGTGCCTTCGAAAACCTTATCAAGGGAATGAACACGATCCCGAAATTGAAGCGCTACATCTGCGTAGCGAATAATCGGTCCCGCCACCAGCTGCGGAAAAAATAAGATGTAGAGGGTGTAATCCACCAGCGAGTGAGCCGGCATGACCTTACCTCTAAAAACATCACCTAGGTACGAGATCTTATGGAAAGTAAAAAAGGAGAGCCCCAAGGGTAACACGAGCGGATGTAACGCCGGCGGCTGCACATTAACGAGTTGCATCACGGGCCGAAGCTCAGCCAATAAGAATTCGGCATACTTAAAGTACAAGAGCCCCGATAAGTTGAGCACAACCCCCACGGTGAAGAGCCACCGTCGCCTGGATTCACTAGTCGTATCCACCGGGGTCGCGCGTGGAGAAAGGTAGCGAGCTAGGTAGTAATCGACGATGCAACTAAGCACTAAGAACGGCAGCACCTGGGGTGCACCCCAGCCGTAGAATACCCCGCTAACAAGTAACAAGACACCGTTACGACTGACCCTGGGAGCACACAGATAGAGCAAAGCGACTATCGGCAGGAACAGAAATAAAAAGAGAAACGAGCTAAATACCATTCCGATAGTCTTCTACAGTGCAGGCACGTCCGGGAAGCGAGGCAAAGACGTCGTCCTCACTACGCTCACACCCTCACACGCAGGTAAAGCCCTGTCCCTCAGTGGATATAAACCTCAGCTGTATCCTCTGTACAGGCCCTGTTTTGCCCACAGCGCTCCTTTGGATCTAGTCTCTTACGGGATAGCGGTGCTCCCCTTCCTTGCGTATTCGTACCCCCCACACGTATCACTCTCCCAAGCGCACGTTGCTAAAAGTGAGAAAAGGGTACAACCTGCCCTATGCATGAAATACATAAGCATCACCCCTCCTGCTCCCGCACGTCTCTCCTCCGTACAAGCCATCGTGAGAGCACCTGGCTCAAAGAGCTACACCAACCGCGCACTGCTCATCGCCGCGCTGGCTGCTGGACCCTCACGCCTTACCTTCACCTCGCCCAGTACGGATAGCGGAGCGCTCATTCGTGCGTTACGAGCTCTCGGGATCGCTATCGACGAAGAGAGAGGAGCATCGCCCGATGATCGCACCTTAACGGTGCACGGACAGGGAGGATCGCTACCCCCTTACACAGGAGAGATCGACGTAGGGCCCGCAGGCACCACTATGCGCTTCCTGTGCGCGCTATGCGCAGCTATTCCGGGCTCTGATATCGTTTTGCGGGGAACGGAGCGTATGCATGCTCGACCGATCGGGATCTCGTTGAGGCCCTGCGAGAGCTCGGTGCACACATTGACTACCTTGGAACGCCCGGCTGTCCTCCGCTACGGGTACATTCGAGCACGCCGCTTGCAGGCGGAAATGTGCGGATGCATGGCTCGATCAGTAGTCAGTTCATCTCTGCCTTGCTGCTCACAGCACCCCTGCATCAAGGTCCCCTAACGATTGAGATCGCAGGTGACCAGATATCGAAGTCATACATAGACATGACGCTCCAAAACATCGCTGACTTCGGAGTAAGCATAGAGAACGAGGCATACCAGCGCTACCACTATCCAGCAGGTCAAAGATACCAGGCGCGACACTACCCGATTGAAGGGGATGCCTCCGGTGCCTCGTATCTGTGGGGGATAGCTGCCGTCTCCGGGGGAACGATCACGGTCGAAAACATCAATATCAACTCGGCTCAAGGAGATATCAGATTCCCTGAGCTCCTTGAGCAGATGGGGTGTACGGTAACGCGCCACGAACGAGCCATCACCGTACAAGGAGCCTCAAAGCTCAGGGCTATCGAGGTCGATATGTCGCTCATGCCCGATACGGCGCAAACCCTCGCTGTGATTGCAGCATGTGCCCAAGGTTCGACGGTACTCCGAGGCTTAAGTACCCTCCGAGTTAAGGAGACCGACCGAATAGCCGCGCTTCACACTGAACTCTCCAAGATTGGGATACGCGCCGAGCCTGGGCCTGACTTCCTCGTCGTGCATGGAGGGACCCCACATGGGGCGCGTATTGCGACCTATGAAGACCACCGCATGGCGATGTCGTTTGCGCTGCTCGGAACTCGCATATCTGGTATAGAGATCGAAGAACCAGAGGTCGTTGCTAAATCATTCCCTGATTTCTGGCGAGTACTAGGCGACATACTGGGTGCTTCCAGCGTATCGCTTGAATCCGCCTAAAGAGGAGCTACAGTAGCAGCATGAAGATAGCTTTTTTTAGCGCCCAACCCTACGAACGTCCGATATTTCGGGACACCCTTGAGCAATGTAGCCACCTCGGCTGTACGATCGATTACTTCGAAACGAGGCTAACTAAAGACACAGCTGTTTTGGCTAAAGGTTATCCGATAGTGTGCCCCTTCGTATGTGACGACCTCTCTGCGGCAGTCATCGACCACCTCTGGCAGCACGGCACCCGATTACTTACCCTACGCTCTGCTGGGTTTAATCACGTGGACCTTGAACGTTGCCGAGAAGTCGGGATGCGCGTCACCCGCGTCCCGGCATATTCCCCATACGCCGTGGCAGAACACACGGTTTGTCTCCTACTCGCGCTCAACCGCAAGATCCATCGGGCCTATCAACGCGTCAAAGAGCTCAACTTCTCGCTCACAGGTCTCGTTGGATTCGATATTCACGGCAAGGTTGTCGGTGTAGTTGGTACGGGTAAGATCGGTCGAGCATTCACACGAATCATGTGTGGCTTCGGAGCTGAGGTGTTAGCGTACGACCCCTTCCCGTCAGAGGAGCTAGGTTCGATTCCAGGTGTCCGATACGTCCCTTTAGATCAACTGTGTGAACGGTCTGATATAATATCGCTGCATTGCCCTCTTACCCCAGAGAGCCACCACATGCTCAATGCCGATCGGCTCGCCCGTATGCGACCCAGAGTCATTATCCTCAACACGAGCAGGGGCGGCTTAATCGATACCCGAGCGCTTATTAGTGCCCTTAAGAGTGGGGCGATCGGTGCCGCTGGTCTTGATGTATATGAAGAGGAGGACGGCATCTTCTTTTCCGACTTATCAGAGGCAGGCTTACAGGATGATATCCTTGCTCGACTTCTTACATTCCCAAACGTCCTCGTCACCGCTCATCAGGGATTCCTCACGCGCGAGGCCCTCAGCAACATAGCGCACAGGACCTTAAGCAATGTTGAGAGATTTATCAGCAAGTCACTTGATTCAGAGACATGTCTTGTGTAGCTCAGAGAATAAGGATCCATATGATGAAAAATATCGCACTTAATATTTGTGTTCTCTGCCTCCTACCGATCGCTGCCACAGCTCAAGGAGCGGACCCAGCCAAAGCGGCAGCGGTAGCGTACGACTACATTCACAACCCCGTGCGAGACCAAGAGATCAACTGGCTCAGGGAAGGGGCAATCCGGACCCCAAGCGATCCAAATCAAGCAGAACTTGATAAGGTGCTGGCAAGGCTTACTGATGACTTCGAAAAGCTGCTTAGGGAACAGCGTGAATTTACAAAGGCGCTCGAAGACGAAGATTTTTTTGATCTTCTACAGCTGACCTCAAAAGATATTGTGGCGTCACGTCTTGAGCATTTAAGCGGTTATATCGGTGTCGTTCAGAGGAATACCCTGGACAGCTGGCGTATTCGTGTAAGTGAGCTGCTGTCCGCGTCGAGCGCCTCTGATGAAAGTCAACAACGCTTCAGAACTAACTTCATGGCTGGAATGGAAGATAGCTTCAACAGGCGGCTACAAGCTATGGGATACACCGACAGAGCCAACTTTATTGAGGACATGGAAGCATCTGAGAGGAGCCTGGTGCGGTGGCAGGAGATCTTCAAACTGCTCCACGACACATACGGTCGATGGCAGATCAACACTGAAAAGAAACAGATTGTTTTTAAGTCAGAGATCGAACAGGCACAGTTTGACAACCTTACTTCGCACATCGGCTCTCGCCGATAGCCAAAGCAGAACTCGACGAGTTGGGCTCAGATTAGGAGCAGTTAGCAACTGTGGGGGTGTACTAGAGACAGGGGCGCGAAATGAGGGAGGAGATGGATAGTCCTGTGCTGTACCATGCGACTTATAGGGGTCTACGGCGCTCATAACAGGCGATCGGGTACACCTTCACCTACTTACAAAAAAGCGGCCCTTCTTCCTATACTTTTAATTGATTTTCTCACAAACTTTGGAACTCGATCATTGGCTAGCTGTCGAGGAACGCCGCAAAAACACACCTATATCCAATCTCTTATCTCGAAGATTCCTGCGTGCACGATAGACGCGTTGCGGAAGAACCTCTTTGGGAATCAGCTCGCTGGCACCAAGAAATGCAAGTAGCCGCTCTGCAGCGATACGATGGGCGATCTCATTTGGATGGCTGTCTTTCTGCGGTATCACTTGCAAACGCTCTGGTGGGATACCACGATACGCCTCTCTCAGATCGAGTGCTGGGACCGAGTGTGCGCGGAGGGCGCCGTTTATGATCTCGTGTGACTCCTTAAACGGGTACCTGTCGTTGATCGGGAAATCAAAGAGCGGAAACAATACTGCCGCAAGGGTCACTCCCTTGCGCTTAGTCCGGTCCTTCATCATCTTCAAAGCATCGTCGAAGCGCTTGAATGTCACAGGATCTCTGAAATACTTCGTGTGGTAGTCGATGTAGCGATTAACCGTTGTTGTATTGTGGATCCTACGCGCAACGAATCCAAGAGATCTCCAAACCGTAAAGATCGGCGATGAGAGATAAGGCGCATCGTACAGCGCTGCTTTCTCCGCAGCGGTCAAAAGCTTCGGCTCAGCATCATTTAGGGTGATCTGCAGTATCACTAGATCAGAATCAATTTCTAGTGCCTGATCAACGAGCCTGACTTCATCCGCTGTTGACGCTCCCGAGACGCCCATGTTGAAAACCTCAACACGGCGTGTACCTGCATCCAGGTTAAGGAACCCTTCGAGCTTCTTTACAAAGGTATCTTGGTACTGCATGTGGGGAGCAAACGTGAAAGAATCGCCGACCACCGATATTCGAAATGCGCCCACCTGTTTTACTTGAGGTGACTCCCCCTGGAGGTTCGTGGCAGACGTGGGGATGAAGTATCCGTGAGGGCGATCATTCCACCGTTTTGGACCCTTCAATGGCACCAACGAACGAACAGCTATCTCGACAGCTCCGAGGCTGAACAAGATACCGAAAAGACCAACAATTAGATTGAAACCCTTTGGCGTTGAACTGGAGCTACCCATAGTGACTGCGCTAACCACTGACCAGAACACCTATACACCTGAATGGCTTCGTGGTCGAGATCTCGGAATCGACCGTCAGCCAGAAATTTAGCGAGCAACCACTCACTATACGTCAGTGAGTAGGAGCAACTACCCCCTGGATAAAGCGTGACAGGGACGCAAACAACCTCTCAACGTAGCGGAGCCGCCAAGAGTGTGAGGCTCTCAGCAGCACAGTCAAAACTGCGAACAGGTTATCCTTGCGCGCCAAAATCCCTGATCTTACATCCTTGCACCACAACCACCCCGTTTAAATGTACGTGCTTCGTGAGTTTCACCTCGGCACCGTCCTTGTAGTATCGGTCAGAGATGTAAGCCATGACAGCAGGGCGATTCGTCTGCGCTCTCCCCGAATAACGGTCATACGGGACTAGGATGTACCGTATATCCTCATGACGAGCACACATCGCGAGCATATCTACAAACTGCTCAAAAAACGATCCTACATCGATCTGCATGGCCGTGCTCTGGGTAGGGTTAAAGCCACGAATCATATACGCCTTTTCGCCAGCATCCGTAGTGACTGTAAAGACAAACGAACCACCAACATTCCGGCATGACTCCTCCTCTCCACGGCTAAAAAGGAAAAACTGAGCAGTGTCGTGGGTCTTTAAAATACTTCGATCTCGCAAGCAGGTATCACAGAGGTAGCGCGCATGATCTACTAGAAAAGCCGACCCCTCATGAATCCGAAGCGTTATCTTTTTGCTAAGCCTGCGATCACCGAGGTCGAGCGCGTGCAAGCGTGCCACCTCATGCTGTAATTCTCTGATGCTAAAGATACGCTTCCACAGACGTCTCCCATGTTCTGAGAGCTCTAGCGAAGCGTTTCTGATAACCTCCTCAAGGAGCGCGACACACCCTTCAAGTTGTTCTCGGTCTGAGTAGTCGCCTGAGAACCACATCCGCATGCTGTCAAGACGCCGCAGCGATTGCTGAACAAAGACCTCACCCTTACCAGAGACCCCTGAAAGCTGCGCTACTCGATCATTGATACCAGAGAGAATACAATCGCGGGCATTGTGAGTAAGCAGCTCTCTATCATATGCGAGAGCCGGAGCGACGAGGCATTCTCGAATCCGGATTACTGTAGCGAGTACTCCCTGCTGAACCTCTTCACTTCTTTCCGAGCGAACCACCGTATCAACATGCACCTCTGCACGTGTTGGATTCAGAGGTCGATCAAGGAGGCTCCCGCGAGCTTGGGGCTCTGCCAGTATTTGCTCGAGATTCGGGAACCTGGCACCTAGCAACTCCAATAGAGTCGTCCAATCATTATCCGCAAGCTTTGGCCACCAAACCCGGAAGGCTTCCGGAGTGCGATCAGGTGACGGATCGAAACCGACTGCGACGTGCACAAGAATATGATCGTATGGCTCAACGAGGTCTGACTCGCCTAACGTGCCATCGATGACTCGAGATTTAATCGCGCGAAATCGTGTCCGCATCTCATTTTGCATATCCAGGATCCTAGCGCGCCGATCAGCACTCTGGGGCATTCGACCACCATATCCCGCGTAGAGATCCGGTGAACAAAATCGCCCAAACGCTTCAAAGTAGCTTTTGAGGACCTCTATCTTAAACGTACCCGACTGCTCCAGGCACGTGACGACAGCTGCTCCCGACCAGCGTGTTTCAAGAAGGGTATCTTCGACAAATAGAATCGACTAAAGCTCATGAGGGAGACCGACCGCGCTCAGGGCTGTGGCGACCCTCTCGACAGAGTTAAAAAGCCTCTGCGCTTGATGGTCGCACTGTATAGCAGCGGTTTCCTCCTCATATGTAGAGAGGTTGCCTCAGTCTGCCCTTGATTTCGAACACGCAAGAGATCAAGCAACACAGGGAGCTTCTCGACCGCTTTTTCATCACCGTAGTAGAGCATCCGCATCAGCTCCTCAGCTACTTGCCGAGACTCTGGCTGCTTGAGGAGACTCTCAAGGTGTTCGACCTGTGAGGGTTCCGAATCTTTGACGATCGAACGTAAGATTGACCAAGCTGTAGACACAGCAGTCGCTCGCGTTCGATCTTCTAGGGTAGCAATCCACGACGGTTCAAATGCCGCTGAGACCGGTAAGGTGGCATGAGTCACACACCACGCTACAGTCGAGTAAAACTCGTGACTCTCCTTGGGCTCATCGAGTAAGCGCGGTATTAAAAGCTCAATTCCGCTCCCCGGAAGGAGTACTCCTGCTGAGAGTGCCCGCGCCAGAGGTTCTCGAATCGGGTCGTAACCCCAGGAGATAAGCGTCGACACAAGCTCGGTGATACTCCCCTGCAAGGCTCGGTCACAGGATAGCTGATTTCGTGAAAAAACTGCATTGATGCTTGCAGCAAAACGAACCAGGCCAGAGAGGTCGCAACAACCGATCGATTCAAGACTAGCCAGAGATCGCTTGAAGCTTAGTATGGCGTTTACCGAGTAGCTCCAGCTACCTCCGCCCGCCAACAGGGCAAGTGCCTCTTCGGCGAGCGTTCCTAGCTTGACCATCTCTTCAGAAGAGACACGGACGGATACCACTTGATCCGTATGAGAGGCTTCTACCTTCTGTTCGTATCTCCTCTGCTCAAACATACGGTGTGCGACCAGACAAACCGCTTGCGAGTTCCTAGTGCCCTAGTGGTAGCACCCTAGTTTGCTGTAGTCCTATTTCGAGCTCCTCGACGAAAATTAGGCCGGCGCCCTTTGGGGCCTGCTCCGACACCCGGCCGTCCGTCGCGTCGCTCCTGTTGGCGAGCGTGCGGGCGCCTGCCACCACGATTGTCTCTCTCCGCATCAGGTCGAGCATCGCGGTCGCGCTCGCCCCTGAATCGGGGGCCTTGCTGACCACTGCGAGGACCGCGAGGCGCACCATCACGAGCCGCAGAGCGCGAGGGGCTATTCTCCCCTGAAAAGCGCTTTGCATCCCACTCCTGCCACTCACGACTATTGCCTCGATTCTCACGAGGGACCTCCGACTGGCTACGCGGACCAGCTCTCCTTTCGTCCTGCTCAAAACGCCGAGGCCGTCCCTGCCGCTGCCGCTCTGGTCCCGATTGCCGCGCACCACCGCGATTCCTCGAGCGCTGGTCGCCCCATCTTGAGCCTCGAGGCCTACGCTCTTCACGATTCATCCGTTCCGGCCGCTCCTCTCTCCGCTCAACATCTTTGACAGCATCCTCGTTGGCTGAAGCACGTCCCTCAGCGCTCGCCCCATTCAGCGTTAGACTTATCTCTGATAGCGGCACACCGAGCCATTTTTCTATCGACCGAACCATACCTCGGTCCTCGCGCGTGACGAAGGCTATCGCTGTACCGGTACGGGATGCCCTCCCTGCACGTCCAGTTCGATGAATGTAGGCATCGAGGGTATCGGGCATGTCATAGTTAACGACGTGAGTTATCCCCTCGACGTCGATCCCACGGGCCGCGATATCCGTTGCGACCAAGATACGAAAATCACCCTGGCGAAATCCGTTTAGGGCCTGTAACCGTTTAGCCTGTGAGAGGTTGCCGTGCAGTGATGTCGCATCAAATCCAAGTTTATCGAGCTTTTCACTGATCTTCTTAGCGGTGTGTTTCATCTTCGTGAAGACCACTGCGAGCGCTTCAGGTTGCTCACGTAACCACGAAACGAGCGCATCGAGCTTCTCCCCAGGCTGAATGCTACATCGCGTGTGCGTAACAGCCGCCACCGGAGCTTCAACCTTAACTCTCACCATCTGCGGATCTCTGAGCACTTCACGCGAGAGCAGCTCTATTTCCTTGGGCATCGTTGCAGAGAAGAGCATCGTTTGCCGGTCTTGTGGCAGCTTACTGATGATCTTCTTTATATCGGGCAGAAAACCCATATCGAGCATCCGATCGGCTTCATCGAGCACTAAGTACTCTATCGTTGAAAGATCGATCGTCCGACCACGGATATGGTCAAGGAGACGCCCCGGACAAGCTACGATGATATCCGGTCGCTGCGAGAGATCTCGAATCTGTCGCTGATGCGACACTCCACCATATACGGTAGTACTCTTCACACCGGTGCGAGGACCGAGCAGGGTCACGACATCTCGAATCTGCTCGACAAGCTCGCGCGTTGGGGCGAGCACGAGCACCTTTGAGCCCCTGCTCTTGGAAGCACTGAGCCTCTGAAGGATCGGTAACACAAATGCTGCTGTCTTACCTGTGCCCGTTTGAGCTAATCCGATCAGGTCGTGCCCCGCTAAGAGTAGCGGAATAGCTTGCGCCTGGATCGGTGTTGGCGTTACATAGCCGACCGTTTCAATGGTCTTGGAAAGAAACGGGGAGAAATTAAAGACCTCGAAGCCAGAGCTTTCGACAGCCGCGACGTTGTGAGGAGGAACACTCATATTTTACCTTTTATAAAAGGATTACTCGTAAATGATTAAAGCTGTAGGAGGGAACATCCCTGTTCGAGAGCTTCACGAACGAACGCTGGTGAAATGCGGAAAAACCTGCCTTGCTAAAGGCTGGGCTTACCTCGCTTACCTCGGCGATCCTTAGAATACAATCGATGCCGTACACTACCCCGTTACGGTGAATCTTTGGGATCGTGCTGCCCCCTAAAGAGAGGGGCTCGAGCAACCAATGTATCACTCCCCTGAAGACACCCCTCTTCGATAGAGGCTGCGCAACGGGTTAACGGCTGTGATCGGAGGTTATCACATCGTCCCCGCGTAAGATAGCGAGCCTACCGAGTATTATCCGCGGCGATATCAACTGGATAGCGATCAGGCAGCTTCCTTTTTGCCAAGCCAATGAGACTCGACGATACCGAATTCGTTGTGCCTAAGGGCGATATGGTGCGTTGTTTCCCTTACTGCATCAGCTGGCAGGATGAGCGAAGAGAACGAGAGCTGCTCCACGAGCGAAACAACTGACATCTGAAACACACATTGAGAGCTCGGACCCGCGACTCGCTTAATTCCGAGGATCGGAGACTCATGGCTTCGTACCTCATTGAACAGGAGCGCAAATATCGAAGACGCTGCCGGTAGGTAATGGCTCCATGCCTGCGGGTCGTCTTTCACTCTCTCGTCTAAAAAGCTACCGATCACGCTGAAGCTCGACAAAGCTTCATCAAAAGCCCCCTTCGTTAGAATTAATGAGAGCGAGAAGCGAGGCCACACACCCCGATCTACTGCTACTACCACCCCAGCTGGCTCGCTCAGCACCTCTACGCTCGGCATCACAACCGGTAAGGTCACTTGATCAGGAGAAGCAGTCGACAAGCCCAAGGGTCTGGTAGGTAGCCCAAATTTATTGGTTGTGGAGGTGACCCCTTCCATAAGCGCCACTGCCTGCTGCCCGTTGAACGTACTACCCCCTGAAGCACAGATCGTTGCGATCTTCTCACGCGGTCTTTCCGGAACCTGAGGCACTACGCCATCAAACAGTCGCTGTACCTCAATAATCGCGTGCAGTAACTCTCGATAAACCGGCGCATCACGCTCTGCTTTATGCGTGGCACCGATTGAATCTCGAAAGTTGGAGAAGTCAGCTACCAGTAACATCTCCTCTACATCCACGAGGCTGGCAGGCAATGAGGCCGCTCTCAGATCGGCCGGATCAGGTACTGCGCGGCGCGGCTCATTCTCAAAGGGTATATCGGGCATACTATGAACTTCACGTTGCGACCAGAGAATACGCTATTCTGCTTACAATATCGCGTATGCACTACTGCAGGTACACTCTAGCCTCTTGGGGAAGTATACTAAATTTCTCTGCACCCTTTCCAGAATAAAATTTTACCTTTACAAGATGGTGTATCGGCGATCGCTATCTCGATTGCATGCTGAGAGCTAGATGTTCGAAAGACCATTTTTGTAAGGATTGAGGAGCTGAAGTATGAGCGTGAGAGCGCAGCTTGTGGAGCTCATGGTCGCGATCAGTCCGCTCCTCATTGTGCTGGTCGTTAACTTGAGGGCCCCTAAGGCTATTGGCTCTTGGGTCGGAGCGGTTCTTGCGAGCGCAAGCCTTGCGGTGCTCGCCGTTGGCTTCAGCATGATGCGCTTCACTCGCACATGCGCCCAAGCTAAGCCATCGTGTCAGGATGGCCGAACCGTTATCCCTTGGAACCCCGGACTGATCGAACCCGGCGTACGTAGGCCATGCGCCGTCTGTGTACCTGAAGACCCAGATACCGTGACGTCTCTTCTGGTCCAGTTAAACTCGCTTATTCCCGCTGTCTCCACCGTCTCAGCGGCGATGTGCGTGATACTGAGCGGGGTGATGCTCATCCGCTTTGCTCGTTGGAGCAAAGCACACTATCGGAGATCTCAGGAATAGGCTACATGATATCACTCGCAAGCGGTTTTCACGAGTGATGGGATAGCATCGCTATAGCAACGATACGAGATGCAAACGAAAGTCGACAAAATAATTCTCGTGGGATTCATGGGAACCGGCAAGAGCACGGTGGCGAAGGCGTTGGCAAAACACCTTAGGTTCTCCGTCAGAGAGCTCGATGCGATCATCATCGAGCGATCCGGTAAAAGTTCGATTTCTGATATCTTTGACCAGATGGGAGAGCAGTATTTCCGAAACCTAGAGAGCGCTGCGTGTGCTGAGGTTGCGCATGAGCGCTCCGTAGTCATATCAACGGGCGGTGGAGTTGTCGGACGCCCCAGCAATATGGAGCGCTTGACTGCTAAAGGTGGAATAGTAGTTTTCCTACGAACGTCTTTCGAGGAGATCCTCGCCAGAGACTTCGGGCTACTCGACAGGCCTCTGTTCAAAAACCAGCATAAAGCCCGAGATCTCTATGAACAACGTGCACCGCTGTACCTTATGTGGGCGAACCTAACGGTTGATACGGACACCAAAAGTGTCGAGGAGGTCTGCACAGAGATCCTCTCCGCCTTCAAAACTCTCAACCGGAAGATATGAGTATAACAGCGCAAACATCAGTGTGTATGATCATCGGAGACCCAGTCGCTCACAGCCGCTCTCCAGCCATGCACAACGCGGCGTATTGCGCGGTCGGAGTTCCATACGTGATGGTAGGCGCTCATGTACAGGCCAACGATCTCCCGAGGGCAATCGCGGGTTTCAAGGCATTGAATCTTAAGGGGCTCTCGGTGACCATGCCGCATAAGGTCTCTATCCTGCCGCTGCTTGATCAGATCGATCCTACCGCTGAGGTCATAGGAGCGGTCAATACTGTCGTTCACTCGGAATCGAAGCTTGTCGGGTACAACACTGATTGGCTAGGAATCCTCAAGCCTCTGGAGCGTCTGTGCAGCCTACGAGGCCGTCGCATCGCAATTTTGGGCGCCGGGGGAGCCGCACAAGCAGCTCTCTATGCAGTAACTTCACGAGGGGCCCGTGTGACTATCTTTAATCGCTCCGCCGACAGAGCACACAACCTAGCTGCACGTTGGGACTGTACTGTCAGTACGCTTTCCGCCATCGACGAGATCCGGACGTGTGAGATAATCATCAACACAACCTCAGTTGGTATGGGAGAGCTCGCATCACTATCACCCGTCGCGCCCGAGGCCCTACACAAAGAGCAGATCGTATTCGAAACGATATATGCTCCTCGCTCAACACCGTTGGTGCGTGCAGCAGAAGCGTGCGGAGCGCGCGTGATTTATGGTCTCGATATGTTCCTTGACCAAGGTATCGCTCAATTCGAACTCCACACCGGTGTCAAGCCCCCGCGTACAGCCATGGAGAACGCATTGCGCGATGCGCCAGAAGCGTGACCTCGAAGGAGGTTTCTGCTAGACTACTGCGCTCTAAACACAGACAGAGAGAAACCTAACTATATGTGTGCCGTTCGAGTTGATAATAAGTACTGCCTCCCGATTATCAAACGGAGCTCGGCTGAGGTTCAGCGCCTCGTTCAAGAGAATGCGGATCGCTTTCGCTACCTGGAGGTGTGGCTCGATCACATCGATGACCTCGAGCCAGGTTTTGCTGCTTCGCTTGTAGGTCTCTACCCGCACCGTCTGATAATGGTCTTCAGGCGCCAAAACCTCGAACCGATGAAGATGCCGTCCGATCTGCGATTCAAGGTCCTCTCGACCCTTGCGCGTAAGCAGGTGCTCGTTGACCTCGATATATCGGTGCAAGCCGAGGAGATAACCCGTCTCCAAGGAGAGCGGATATCTCTTAAGACGATCCTCTCCTACCACAACTACTCCTTCACCCCGTCAGATACCGAGCTACGCTCAATCATCGACCGCATGCAGGGGTGGGGCGCACACATCGTCAAGGTTTCGACCCTTTGCACGATCCAGAGAGATGCCTTGCGGCTACTCTCTCTGCTGATTGATTTGCGGGAAGCTGGGCAGAAGTGCATCGTTCTCGGTATGGGCAAACATGGGGTCATTACCCGTGTTTTTGGAACGGTGTGGGGTAACGAGCTCACCTTCGCCCCGGTTGAGCTCAACAGCCGATCGGCTGCAGGTCAGCTGACCGTTGATAAACTCGACTCGATCATGCAGGCGTTGGGATAACGCTCACGTAGGAGAGCAACCCAAGGCCTACTTTCGCAGCAGGGAGGGGTTTTGCCCCTCTTTCCCGCGAATGATATGGTAACCATATGGCGGGTAACTCTTTTGGCCAACTCTTTAGGATAACGAGCTTCGGCGAGTCTCACGGTGGAGCCGTGGGGGTCGTACTGGACGGCTGCCCACCCCACCTCACCATATCGGAACAGGATATTCAGGCACAGCTCGATAGACGCAGAACGGGACAGAGCGACATCACAACCCCACGCAACGAACAGGATATCATCCACATCCTGAGTGGTGTATTCGAGGGTAAAACAACCGGTACTCCGATACTGATGCTTGCCCATAACAAAGATGTCAAGTCGCAGGACTACGATACCCTCAAAAACCTCTTCCGCCCCTCTCATGCAGACTTCACCTACACAGAGAAGTACGGCGCACGCGATTGGCGCGGCAGTGGACGTGCCTCTGCCCGTGAGACGTTAGCAAGGGTAGCTGCTGGCGCCATTGCGATGAAGTTTCTTAAAGAGAGGCTCGGTATCGAGATCGTGAGCTACGTCGAGCAGGTCGGTGATATCGTTGCTGAGGTTGATCACAGCACGGTCTCCCTTGAAGAGATCGAAGCCACGATCGTTCGCTGCCCAGAACCAACTACCGCCCACAAGATGATCGAACTCATCCGAGAGGTTCAAGCCGACGGGGATTCAATCGGAGGGGTTATCAGGGGAGCCATCCGCGGTGTACCTGCGGGTTTGGGGGAGCCGGTGTTTGACAAACTTCACGCAGACCTCGGGAAAGCGATGCTCAGTATCAACGCCGCCAAGGGCTTTGAGATCGGTCTCGGGTTCAAGGCAGCGCACCTGCGAGGCAGCCAACACAACGACCCTTTTGAGCCCGATCCTCAGGGCGGTGTACGCACCCGCACAAACAATGCAGGAGGCGTTCTGGGAGGCATATCAACTGGCTCGCCTATCACCTTCCGGGTGGCATTTAAGCCCGTCGCTACGATCTCCAAGGAGCAAGATACCACCACAACCGCCGGGGTACCGACCACACTAGCTGCATCTGGACGCCACGACCCGTGCGTACTTCCACGCGCGGTACCGATCGTTGATGCCATGGCGGCCTTGGTAATCATGGATCACTACCTGCGCCATAAGGCTCAAAACGGCTAACGAGAGCGTCGTCCCAAACACGAGCATGCCGCTGCGAGGGTTTCTCAACTAGAGAGGAGTCGAGCTGTAAGCGGGATTCTGTTCAGAGTTCTCGCGAACCGTATGGTCATTCATCTAGGCCCACCGTTGCCGTTGGGCTCGAGCGACGCTACCCGAAGGAACGACGCGGATCACGTCTTCCGTGTTACCACGGATATCCTTCCTATTCGGTCTTGCTTCGACTGGGGTTTACCAAGCCGCGGAGTCACCTCCGCGCTGGTGAGCTCTTACCTCACCGTTTCACGTTCGCCATCGAGAGCCCGTTTCCGAGATCTCGATTCGGCACCTTCTTTTCTGTGGCACTTTCCCCCGGTCACCCGGCGCCGCCGTTAGCGGCCAGTCCATCCTATGAAGTCCCGACTTTCCTCTCAGGGTTACCCCCAAGCGACCACCCACTCAACTCCTCTCTACTAGAGCCTCTACCGTCCTTCAGCCGGCAGGCACATGATCCTACCGCATCCGGGGCATTTTACCACATCCCCGCGTGCAATCTGAACGACTGCCTGGGGGCCTATCTTGATATGGCACCCTGCGCAGGTATCCCTATTCATCACCTCTACCACCGGATTTTGGGGGTACCTGGACTGAATTCGGTTGTAAATCACCAGTGCAGGGTGCGAGGCCACGTTCTTCAGTAGCTCGTCACGTTGAGCACGATATTCAGCTGAGCGGGCATCGAAATCAGCCAACGCCACACCAGAGTCCTTCTCAAGCGCTGAAAACTCGCTCTGGAGCCCTGAGAGCACTCCATCGAATTCTGTTAGATCCTTTTCGAGCAGCTCAACCTCACGCATAAGGCCTAGCACCATCTCCTCTCGTTTGCCGATCTGTTTTGCAACGAAATCTATCTCTCGCTCAGCGGCCTGTTGTACCTTGTAGTTGTTGAGGGTGCCGATCGAGCGTCTACGCTCATTAATCCTATCGCGTTCGTTCTTTACCGACTTTTCCTCCTTCAAGCAGGCTGCTCGCTTATCCTCAAGCTGCTTTGAACGTGCAGCTCGTTTACTCTCGTGAGCGACGATAGCCTGCCTACGAGTGGCAAGCTCATCGAGGATCTTTTTGCGTTGAATCTCTATTCCGAACAGCAGACTGTCTACTTTACTCAGTTCGATAAGGGCAGGGAGTACGGGAGGGGTGTGTGTCTCGGCCATGTATCCTCACGGGTATATTCTGAAAAGATATTACGGAGATACGAGAGAGAATACAATCCGCACCCCCGTATTCCTTACAATCCACACCTCCGGCCCACTCTCAGCAGCCCAATGCCCCCACCCGCCTGATGTATTCCAACCTCTCCCTACCCGTGGGGTTGCACTTGACCCACCCAAGGATGTAAAACCTTGTCCATCGTGGCCCTATAGCTCAGTTGGTTAGAGCGGCCGGCTCATAACCGGTAGGTCCCTGGTTCAAGTCCAGGTGGGGCCATTCACTCTACCGCTTTATCTGATTGGGACTGAGGTGATAGACTCACATCAATCTCGACGGCAGATCTGTCGAAAGACTCACAATCAACCATGATCGACTATCCTATTTTTTTTGTTCATAAGGGCCACTCAAACTACCTCACGTCAGTGCTTGAGCAAGCTCGTGAAACCAACCCACATCGTTCGATTATACTCATAGGAGATACTCCCACCCTTGTTCCTGACGGGGTTAGCTTCGCAAATCTTGATGAATACTCTGCTCTAGCACGAGATTTCCAACGAGCTTACTACGCGATCACAGACCAACCGGTAGAGTTCGAGATGTTCTGCTTTAAGCGCTGGTTTATTCTCCTCGAATACACCACGCGTCATAACATCGCGCAATTTTATACGAGCGACTCTGATGTACTTCTGTTTTGTGATCTCGACGAGCGCCTACCCGATTTTGTCGAGTGCGATTTTGCACTTTCTGCGGGACATAGCCCACACTGCATGTTTTTCAATCACCCGCTGGCTCTCAAATCATTCTGTGAGCAGATCATTCGTATCTTCGCGGTTGATCGCGATAAGACACTTGCGAGTATCAAAACAGAATGGGAGCTCGAGAAATTAGGTGTTGTCGGCGTCACCATGGCTTTAAATGATATGCGCTCTGCCAAAGGTATCGCCGAGAGAACTGAATGGCTCGTGAAAGACATCAGGCAGATAATACACGGCCGAAGATTTGACCATGCAGTCACTTGCCCTGAAGGTTTTGAATTCTCAAATAACAGGAAGGTACTCCAGTGGAAACGGGGAATCCCTTACTGTTTTCACCAACGCCTCGGCATAGAGGTGCGATTCGACTCCCTACATTTTCATAGCGGCTCCAAGGATGTCCTAGAGACGGCAGTAGCTTACTTTCGGGAAGGCTTCACAGGAGTGCTGTAGCAGCGGGATCTAGGCCGCCCGGGAGAACGCAGCCGTTATAAGAATCTCTTCTACCCCCCGCCCCTTCTCCTCTGGTACAATGTGTCAAAAGGTTGACACTGAGCAGAGACGCGCGACCGCAGGTTCTCTCACAGAGGGGGCTTGAAAGCTCCTTCTAGAGCCTTGAAAAGGTTATGCTCCTCGGCCTCAAGCTCTTCCTGGAGGTTGCGAAACCCTTGAGACGCTCACCGGATTCCCGAATACCGTATCTTCCCCCGCACTTACAAAATCAACCCCTTAGAGCCCTTTTTCGCATCTTACCAGTCGTAAACACAGATCTAGCACCATGAAGCTTTCTTTCTTAGTCAGATCAGACGCACTGAAGGTTACCAGTGCGCTATCGCGCATCTCCAAAGAGCTGGGAGACTCACTCCAGATCTTGGCTGGGGGGAGCCGCTTGATCTATCCAAGCTCCGACCCCGGAGGACAAGCTCTGGCGGCTCAGATGCAGCTCGACATACGGAAAGCCACAGCAGCGATAACGAACGGAACCTCCGGTATCGGGGCAACCAGCATGGCGATTGATGGTATCTCGGAGATCATCCTGGTACTTACTCGGATGAAGGAGATCGCTTCAACCGGAGCGAACTCGCTGCTCCGACCGGAGCAGCGCAGCGCTTTAGCTACGGAATTTGGGCTCTTGGGTTCTGAGGCTGATCGGATCGCGGCGTCAACTGAGTTCAATCGATTCACTATGCTCTCAAGCTCGCGGGAGCTTTACGTGCAGGTGGGCCTTCAGGGTGACCCCACCCAAAACGCTATCGTTATCCCTCGCACTCTCGCTACCATGGAATCCGTGGGCCTGCGAACTGCCGCTGGGTTATTCACCGTTAGTATCACCGGAGCAACAGCGGACCAAGCTGCGTGGGCCTCTCACTACGCGATCGACCCGATTGAGGCCGCGATCCAGACCCTTATCCAGCGACGAGCCATCCTCTACGGGGCTGAAGGCCGCCTCGAAACAGCAGTCAACCAGATGACAGATGCCCGCGCAATTTATGAGACTACCTTAGACAACATCAAGTCCCCCAACTACGCCAACGAGTTGGCGCGCAGCGTGCGGTTCAAGATCCTCTCAGACACCACTACCGCTATCCTTGCACAAGCGAATCTGGACCAATCGAGGGTTTTACAACTCTTACAACCCCCGTCAAATATCTTCGGTAGAGGGTGAAGTCATCACCCATCGAGTACACCGTTAGTTGAACCGTGTTCCGGGCGCTGATGCTCGGATGAAATCCACCACCTGCTGCGACTGCACATTTGAATTTTCGCTGGGAAATGGGCTTTCTGGAACACATAGCTCTGGACCAGCACGCACAATCGCCACAACTCCAGGCTGCCCGTCAGAACCCGCCAGTAACAAAGAGCCACCTGAGTCACCCTGACAGGTATCGCCCCCTTCGCTCACGGAACCAATTGTTCCTGGGTCAACTGAAGAGACCCTCAAGAAGGTGGCTTTAAGTGCGCTCTGCCCCGACTCGACTCGATCGACTACATCGTTCCCGTCCTCATCAAGCCCGAAACCATACACAGCCACCCTGTCACCCGGGGTTACGGCGCGGGACACCATCAAGGGAACTGGCTGTACGGGAGCATCCTCATTCACACTAACGACCGCCACATCGAACGGCGAACTGATTGAGCCGTCGTACAACGGGTGAACTCGAGCACTCCTCGTCGTTGCACGAAAACCAGCGGACGCTACCCCTATCTCTCTAACTCCCCGCGGAATACAGTGAGCCGCCGTCAATACATGTCTCGTAGTGACGAACACCCCAGAGCAATACCCGATATCAGATGCAACTACCGCTACTGCGGAGGGTCCTACCTCACAGGACTCCCCTCCGGCTATCTTGAGAACTGAGCAAGCAGAAGAGCCGTCCTCACCATCACCGCCACCACCACACGCCAGAGCGCCTACGAGGACAGAAAACGAAACAACCGGAAGGAGTAAAAATCGACTCATTATGTGCATGTATTCCCCGTGTATTTGTGGGCGCTAGCCTCAGCTGTCCGGGCATTGAAGAGACTCCTGCATGCTCTCTTCCTCTCCAGGCGGGCTTTGCCTAGCTTTCCCAACGATACTGCGCCATCGGCTTACTAAGGTAAAGCTATTTGCTGTTTACCCCAGCAACAAGCCCCCTATTCCGAACAGAAAGATAGAGAGGATTAACAGAGCTACATCCGCCATACCCGTTCTCAGCTCAATACGTTGAATCCTCGATACATACCGTGGTACCCTCCGGGCCAACGTGGCTCGGATCTAGATCACCCAGTTATGAGGTGTTCGCCTGTAACCAACGCACGTTCTGTAATCCAGACTCAACACAGCTAACGAGGTAGTATGGGATTTACTTGTGGTATCGTGGGTCTCCCCAACGTGGGAAAGTCCACAATTTTTAACGCACTCACCTCAGCAAAGGCCGCAGCCGCAAACTTTCCGTTTTGTACGATCGAACCCAACACCGGTGCCGTTCCAGTGCCCGATCCTCGACTCGATGTTTTGGCGAACCTTGCCAAATCCGCTAAGCTTATTCCAACCCAGATGACCTTCGTCGACATCGCGGGACTTATCCGAGGTGCTTCAAAGGGTGAAGGGCTAGGAAATCAGTTTCTGGGGCATATCAGAAGCGTTGACGCGATAGCGCACGTGGTGAGGTGTTTTGACGACGAAAATATCGTGCATGTCGATGGCTCAGTGAATCCCCGCCGTGATGTCGAAACGATTGATACCGAGCTCATCCTCTCGGATATGGATGCCCTTCAAAAATCCAGACAGAAGATCGAAAAGGCTGCTAAGACTGGAGATAAATCATCGAAGGTGAAGGTGGTTATCATCGAATCTCTCGAACGTTGGCTTGCGCAAGGCAAACCTGCTCGAACCTTTGATGCTACGGCGATCTCGGCTGGAAGCGAGGAGGAGTTCAAGGAAGTTGTCGCGCCATTGCTAACCTCGAAGCCGGTTCTCTTCGTGGCGAACGTCCCAGAGACCGAACTTCTTCATGAGCCAACTCCCGGCGGCCCACTCCCCGTCGATGATCTGGCCGCGTACGCAGCAGAGATGGGGTCACCGCTCGTTACGATCTCAGGGAAAGTTGAGTCTGAGATCGCAGAACTCAACCCAGAGGAGCGTAAAGAGTTCCTTGCCTCCCTAGGGATGGAGAGCTCCGGGCTCGATAGACTAACGGTGGCTGGATACCGCCTCCTTAACCTTATTACCTTCTTTACGGTGGGCCCCAAAGAGGCCCATGCCTGGACAGCTTCGGCTGGCAGTACCGCCCCGCAGTGCGCTGGAAAGATCCACTCTGATTTCGAACGTGGGTTTATCAGGGCTGAGGTAATCTCCTACTCGGACTATGTCGAAGCAGGAACCGAGGTAAAGGCGAAAGAGATGGGGAAGATGCGCACCGAGGGCAAGGAATACATCATGCAAGATGGCGATATCGTGCACTTTCGATTCAACGTCTAACCACGCCTATAAAGCAGCCTCGGCCGCTACCGGCTTCACATCTAAACCGTTTTTGAAATCGTGCAAGGGGTCTGACTCCCTAGGCAAGCGAGAGAAAACCTACACGCAGCGCCAAAGATGCCGTATGCGCTGCACTCTCTCGGTCAACCCGTCCGAATTTTAGACCACGAGCATCATAGAATAGGAACATGACTTGAAGCCGTAACTCTATGAGAAGCAACTAGTGCGAGGCGATCCGCCGGTGTCTGAGAAGATTTTTTCCTGCTCCATATCTTGCCTCGTAGCCTTATGCTCAGCCTTTGTGGTGTGGATGGGCCTCAATCGACTCGCCTGGGAAACCAGACAAACTACCTTAGAGCTCGCGGCTTTGAAGCTTGGAAGTAACCATTTCGCCTTCAAGCCGAACAACAGTAAAGCTCGCTGCTTCGGATCCTTGAGTGCTACGCTCTCCGACACCGGCGAATACTTTTCGATCAAATTTACTGGCTGGATGAGCCTCGCATTTAGAGGACGTCCCTGGCTGCAAGATTTTAAGGGAGAGCTCTCATTTAATCCCCTCGCCCAGATGGGTGGCTCCGTGCTCGAAATTCCAGTAGACGGCGATGCGGTAAAGATCGGCACGAAAAATCTAAACCCGATCACTTTACTTATCTTCAAGAGCGCGAAGGATGAAAAGCCGACCTTTGAGCAAGAACTACCTGGCCCAATTGAACTCCGTCGTAACGGCGAAACTTTTACACTAACAAGCCCCTTCGTAATTGATGACAGCCTTAAATCCTCTATCGCTCCGTTGTTTGCCTCGACACCGCTCAAGGTCATTCGTGACGACGCTGTCTCCTGTACGAAATCGAAGAGCGACCCTTTCGATCTAACCCTTATTGCAAACGTCATCGGTACGCTCCGATCCCGTATAATCAACTCGATTCCCCTGGCACTACGGTAAAGCCATGATTACCGTTCTTCTGCGACCGAAGATTCTCTCCATACGAAATCGGTGGCGTCAAAGCTCATTTACTCGCAGACACACCCAGGATCTCGGGATCATCATCTTTGCTGCTGTAATTATGTTTGCCATGTACCAGGGCACTGTCTGGGGTATGCGGAAGATAGGGGAACTCCCGTTCCTTGTGTACGTGCCGCCGTACGTACCGTTGAGCTTAATCCTGATGGTGTTGATGGTCATGGTGACGATATCTGCACTTGCAACAGCCTTGGGCTCTTTCTTTTTCGCCGATGATATCGAACTACTTCTTGCAACTCCTACTCCGCCGTCTGGCTTTTTCGCAGCTCGGTTCCTGTACGTGCTACTCACGGTTTCGTGGATGCCGTTCGTATTCATATTCCCGGTAGTGTTAGCCCTCGGTAGTGAAAGTCCCTTGGGCTTTACGTTCTTCCTCGCTGCGATAATCACCCTCCTACCGTACTTTGTGATCCCCGTTTCAATCTCTACGACTATCGCGGCACTGTTAATGGCTATCCTCGACGCTCGGTGGACAAGGGTCTTGGTTATTATAGGCCTCGTAGCGGTTCTAGGGGGAATCCTCTATGCGGGCAGCCTTCTCGCAACGCTCGTTTCAGAACGAAACGATCCTGGACAGGTGGTACGGATGGTCAGCACCCTCTCTACAGCGAATATCAAGTGGACCCCGTATTCGTGGGCTGCCACGGCGCTATCTGAGCTCCTCGTCTCCACAGGAAAGAGCGTCTCTTTGCGACTTGTTCTGCTGTACGGTACGGCCAGCTTTTTTCTCTCGATATCCTACCTGTGTTTTGAACTCCTTCATGCACGAGGCTATACACGAGCTCGTGCTTCGATGAAGGCTCGCTCGTGGTTCAGCCGAACGCCCCTACGCAACCGATCACGATCTCTCTCTCCGCAAAGAGCCATTATCAAGAAGGAATTTCGCGCTATCTTTCGAGATCTTGCTCAAAGCTCTCAGGTCATATTTGTCTGCGGTATCTGTATCCTCTACCTGTTAAATATTCGGGTGTTCGTCGCAATCGATACATTTCCCGCAGAGAGCCAGTTCTATTGGAAGAACGTATTCTTCGTGCTCCACTGTTGTATTACCGCATTTTTCACCTCCTCGATCTGCACACGCATCGTCTTCAGCTCCGTATCTCTAGAAGGCAAGCAATTTTGGCTTCTTCAGATCGCACCGATCTCAGTCCGCGAAATCCTACGGGCCAAGCTCATCGCCTGGTATCGCCCGATCGCTGCAATATCGGCAGTGCTCCTCGGGATGGGGATCTACGTTATCGAGCCGCGTTGGGAAGTAGTAGCACTCTTTGTCTCAATGAGCTTCTTCGTAAGCTACGGAATCGTAGGAGTTGGAATTGGGCTCGGTGCTCACTTCGCGGATTTCTCGTGGGAACACCCATCTCAACTCATATTATCCCTGGGGAGCCTGCTCTACATGCTGATCAGCTCTGCCCTTGTGATGATCAACATCGTCCCCTTAGCGATACTGTTACGCTTTACCCTTGCGCGCCTCAACAATACCGCCGAGGACTACCTGGCTGCCGGCATCCTCGCTGGAGCGGCAGTAGTCATTCTTAATCTTATTGTTGGCTACACTGCGATGAAACTGGGGGAACGGAGCTTAAGCGCTGGGGCGTGAACTTTTTTTCATGGAACAGCCAGGGAGGCGGGGCACAATCGTGCGCCAACGTGGTTTTGCCGCTGTTCTCTAGAAGTTACCTGGCGTCTTGAGCAACTTTCGCCCCAGCGTTTTAGTCAAAGATACCTGACCGAGACCCCTATTCCTGCAAATATCTCTTCACCGAAGCGATCCTGTAGCCTACTGCCGACTCGAAGATCGAGCTGAAGGTCGTTGTTGATCAGGTACGTCACCCCTCCATTCGCATAGTGAGCATCTTCGCCGCCTACGACTGAATCAGCGAAAAGTGCGAACCACTCGATATACGAGCCCCATACGCCATCCCATGATGTACCAGCCGCTAGCGCTTGCGCAAATGAGGTGTACACCTCGCCGCCCTCATCACCCTCGCGCTGATTGAACTGAGTACTAGCTCCGAGGTAGCTATCTGATAAAAGACTCCACGAATAGAGCAGGTTCACCCCGTATAGAGGGCTATCTGCCCGCAGCTCCGACGAACCTGATGGAACCGAAAGCTGCGGAACTATCGAAATCTCTGGAAGTATTCCGCGTTGCGGAACGATCCCGAGCTTTACTCCAAGATACATATCTGCAAATCCTGTTGAGCTTTCGCCGGCTTGATCGAGGGTCACCATGGTTTGGCCTACCCTAAGTTCAAACCAATCACTGAGCAGCCCGGCGCGAAGCAACAGTTCAGGATATACGTGCGAAATATCATGACGAGCATCTGCTCCATCGGTGTAGTAGAAGGTGTATCCGAGTTCAGCCTGTACTACACCTTCCCCAACGGGACTGCTCGCTTCGGTAAAATCAGGCCGGTCAGTGACTATCGGCTCGCTTAGGTCGAGCTTTGCTTCTGATTGTGGTTGATGAGGCCACAAGAAGACGAATGAGCGATCGGTATACCTGGCTGGGGGCGCTCCGTCATCGCCGAATGCTTTGATAGCTCCGAGAGCGCAGAGAAGCGTCACCGCGATAGTACTGGTAGTAACGGCGATGACGGCCGAATAACGCTGAGTACCTGTGTAAGACAGTTTTCTCCTCGTCAAGCACCCAGATCGACTTGAATCAGTCACACACTCTCTCCGCTCAAACATAAAAAAGAGCTTTGGCTTTGTAGCAATAAAACTCTACGTAGGGAAACAGCCCACCCTGAGCTTCGCAATCGGCTCTGCCTCTCCGCTTGGTCACTCCTTTCAACAGCGCTAGTTTATTGGAAAACTTTTCACCCCTGAGTACTGCGATGGCTTCACCTGACACTTTCGCTCTGCAGCAGCCTGGATCTTGTTAACTCATACGAATCCTTCAGGTATCGGTCAACTGACCGACTTGCCCTCAAAGAAAACCTTTCCTCCTTCATTTTTTTCACCAAATTCTCGGCAGAATGCAGTAGACTCCCTCCAGCGGACGGTCGTTAAACTCTCACAAGGAGGCACCGATGATATTTGACACAAGAGTTTCCGAGGTTCTTGCGTTCAAAGGTTCCCGGCACGTATGGATGTTGTCGGGTGATGCGAGTGTGCACGAGGCAGTGCAGTTGATGCGCGAACATTCGATCGGGTCAATAGTAGTAGCCGATGCGCGCGAAGTTGTGGGGGTACTCACCGAACGAGAATGTCTCTCACAGCTCGATCCACACGGATATCTTCCAAGCGGTGTTCGATTGAGAGAGATAGCCAAAGTAGATTTCCCGGTAGTGAGCCTCGAAACAACTGCCAGAGAGTGCTTTGAGCTGATGGCTGAATTTCGCGCACGCTACATTCCAGTCGTTGAGGCGGGGCAGTTAACAGGGCTTGTATCGATCGGCGATATCGTACGCGCACTCGTCGATGATCAACGATTTACCATCGAGCAGCTCATGGCATATTTGACCGGATCGTACGGAAGGGTCTCAAACGAACTCGACCTCCCATCGACAGCGCTCGAGGTGAGCAGCGGCCCAACCGTTCGGAGGGTTGCCCACGAGTGAAGAGTGGCATGAAAATTAGCGTCATCGGGGCAGGAAACGTCGGTAAGGCATTAGGGATCGGTCTCGCACGGACAGGGAACCACGTGTGCTTCGGTGTAAAGGAGTCGAAGATCGCTGAAAACGCGCAGTTAGTAGGGGACAACACCTCCGTTCGGAGTGTGCGGGACTCAATCAATTTTGACGACGAGAGAGATGGCTTTTATGCTGCTTAAGCGTTGACGGGAGACTCGCGAGCTCTGCACTGCAAAGGCGAGTAACGATCTACTCATGTCCTTAGGAAGCGAGGCAAAACCTACCCGTGAGGCCTGCGGGATATTGACTCTCTTGGGTAGTTTGTTTGATACTCACGTTCCGTATTCAACGGCATCTCGGGTGCGATGTTTTTCTGTTGCTTGCTCCGAGCGATGGTAAAACGTCTTGCGCCAGATAACCCTTTGAATTTGTTATTATGGGCCGATAGCTCAGTCGGTAGAGCAACTGGCTTTTAACCAGTTGGTCGCAGGTTCGATTCCTGCTCGGCTCAAGTGTTCCCTTCCTTCTTGCGCAAGCCAATCATCAACCTAGGAAAGCGTGCATGAGTGCGCTGTCCCTAAATCCGAAACAGACACTCAAATCTTTTGGCGAGGTCCTCGTGCGCAACAAGGTCGTTTACCAATCTCTTGGCATCAGGTGGCGGGGGCTCGAAACTTTTCATGATAACCGCCGCATACTCCGGAGATATCGCATCACCGCGCATACTCAACCGCTGCTGAATAAGGGCTAGTGGAGCGTCGATCCACACAAACTGCATCTCCGGATACTCTCTTTGCACCCTACTGCGATGCCGCTCTCGATACGCACCCTGCATCAAGACTAGGCGGGGATGGAGACTCGCCAGCTCTGCGATACGCTGAATCACCACCTCGAAGTATTCATCACGCATCGCATCGGTAAAGGGTTTCCCCGCTGCGACCGCTGCGATCATCGTCGGCGTTAGATCCCGATCGAGATCGTAAGGAGTATAGGCGAAGCGTTCGGCGATGATCCTTCCGAGATAACTCTTCCCCGCACCCGCAAGGCCAAACAGAAAAATATGTTGCGGAAATACTGGGCTCAAATACTCTCCATGCCGACTTTTCAGGGAGGCTACATACGCCTAGTCAACTCCCAGGTCAACGCTCAGAGAACGGGGAAAGGTCTCGATGGCGAGCTTTTTGCCCCTTCTCCCCATCAACCCCTTTCAACGACCACGCCTCCCCCATGATAAACCTCATAGGGCTTCGTCGGTCGCGACTCCATAATGCCCCCGTGTTCGTGAACACTATAGTAGAGGAGACATGTCATGGCCGTAACAGTTAAAAGAAAAGCAACTAAGAGACCCCCACCACGCACCGCAGCTCTGAAAAAAAGCCCCCTGGCACGCAGCCGCGCCTCAACCACAGCCTCAAGCAGCGCCCGTTCCGCTAGCCGCTCGACAACTACCCAAAAGAAGGGCGTTGCGACAGCGGTGGTTAAAGCTAGCAAACCCGTCTCCGGACGTACCCAACTCAAAGGGGCTGCTCAACCAGCAAGCCGCACCGAGGTGGCCATCAAAGGTTCTCGAAGTGGCACGCAGAAAGGGCGCAGCACCCACAAAGGCTCAGCCCTCCGACACACTGCGAGTACTAAAACCAAGGCCCGCCCGGCCCGCTTTGACAGCAGTGGGATAGAAGCAACTAACTGGTGACATCACTATGGGCGAGCAGATGAAGGTGATAGGCGGCCGAGTGAATGAGTTTAATCGTCACATGCAGCATGTCTTACCATACCTTGCTCGCCCAACCGCCTATCCGGATCAAGGTCTAACCGGACTGTAAAGGGCTCTTCACACCAACACTAGTATCCTCTCTCTCTCGCCTTTTTCAGTCGCCGAGGCAGTTGATACAGCCGAACGAGGTATCAAGCCGCTCATTTTCGAGCAAGCTCACGTTAGCCTCACCGGTGTAGGTGGCCTCCGCCCCCGGCTCGAGTGTATCAGGGCCCGCGAGGGGGATAGCCTTAGACCGCACGTAAACCAAGGCTTCCACTCCTAAAGCAGGAGCCTCACCCACATTCTTTATCTTAATCGCTGCTGATTTTAAGTGGCTCGCGGTCCCCTCTTTCCACACCTTGGCCGGTCCAAAGGTCATTACAAGGCTCGTCTTAGGGTGACTCGAGGGTGGTGGTCCACCCATGACGTTCCACAAGATCCGAAGCGGCAATCCAAAAACAACGATCAACACCAGCACGCCGATCCAACCCATACGCTCCTCAAGCCAGGGTGGAATCATATTCGCTTTCTTTCGGTGACGCGCCAGCCCAACCTCAAGCGGCTCATCGAGTCTGCCTCTTTTCCTATCGGGCGGTTGCACGGGAAGGCCCCCTTTTCTGGCTAATCGAACCCTAGGATACCACGCTTTCTAGCAATTCGGCATGCGACAGGGGCTTGGCTCCTTATCGGGCCGAGGACCCGGCTGTTGATTCGGGTCTGGAGCTGGGGCAGGCTTGACCGGCGCAGGGGGTGGTGTTGTTTCCCTTTTAGGGGGAGCTGGGGGGGCTTCCGGCGTTGTTGTCGGGGCTGCCTTCGGGGGGGGAGGAAGCAAGAGTTCTTGGGCCCATCTAACGTCAGTAGGTGCGTGCTGTGTTATCATCGTGCTAATCCTCCTGTATTTTGGGCAACGGCGCATTACTCTGAGAGCTATGAACGTATTCCCGAGGCAACAATATCAGGGTTTTGTCACTCTCTGCAAACCCACGCTTACCCTTACGGGCAGCGATACGCGGTACGATGTATTTGGACCATGCACTGAGCTCTGCAGTTCCCTCTCCGCGCGAGTGCTGAGGTAGCGCGTATCGACGACCGTCTCCCAGGTGCATCTCAAGCGTTTCAGTATCAAGCACAACTTCGGCTGGCTTTGACCAATCGTATCGATCAGCTAAACACACTAGGGGAAACTCCGCGGAGGATGCCTTCCGCTTATGCAATTCGGTATGCCATGTATACGCCTCTGCCAACATTCGTGGAATGCTACCCTGCGAGGGGGCAAGGTCGCACTTCCAGGCGTCGTAGCGCACCATGAAGAGGTCCAGTATGTTGAGCAACCCCGTGGCTACATCCGCCACCTGATGACACGCCTGACCCAGAGGACGGAGCACATTGATGAAATGCTCAGTTCTCACCACCCCCGGAGGTGGTGAGTCTTCTCCTCGTACATACCACGCATGATGCACCCGCCCGAGCGCATCTCTCCAGATATTACTTGCCCTCTCACGTGCCGGCTCCCACCAATAAAATGGCTCGGAACCCTTAGGATATCCGGCTACATTTCCGCCGAAGACCGTTGAAAGATTCCCAAGCATGATCGCTGGTAGCTGCGCTCGCTCGCAGGCATCAACGAGAGAGGCTAAGTTGAAGCCGGGAACAGAGATATCAACGGGAAGGGCTTCGTCCGGCGCGGGGTTGAGATCCTGCAGACTAGGCATAATGTAGCGGTACAACACCTTGATCGGCAACAGCGCTGCTAGTTCGTACCCACCCGTGAAGTGATCGTTAGCCAGGAAAAGTGCATATTTCTCGTAGTGCTGGGACGGAGATGCAGGCCCAACCGGAAGCAGGTAGTCGTCCGACGGATTATACACGAGTATTGCTCCGCGCAGAAAAACAAATGTCGAACTCTCGAATTGAGCTAAGGCCTCACCATAGTTTTCATAACTACGCGCGTATGAGCCGTCCCGAGTTAACTTCTGAAAAAAGAGCTGCTCCATACGGGGATTACTGAGGTAACGCCCGCCACGTCCTGGTGTTCGATCTATCGAAGAACCGAACATCGCCCTGCAATCCTCAAAACAATCGACTCCGAATCGCGTAATCAAACTTTCCAGCTCTGAAGCAGCCCTACGCGTCTCCCCGCTCAATCGATCGAAGTTGAAGGTATACTTAAAGCATCGTAGAGCAGTCGAGACCGCTTTATCCTTGACCTCCCGACGATCAGCTTCGAACCGCGGATTATCCAGGAAAGGGAGATCGTTGTGTCGTCCCTCCTTGTAGAGGTAATCCCGTGCCTCTGTTTTCTCAGCACGATCTTTTGCCCCGAGATACTTGAGCAGCGTAGAATTCAATTTGACGATACTCAATCGTCTTCCGAGCACCTCCTCAACTGAGCCGTCCCTGAACGATGCAGTGCCTAGGTTACGCTCCTCTATCAGCGCTAAAACCAGCTTTCTGTAGGCTGAAGTGATGGCATTCTCGGGCGCCACCGAGTTCTCTCTGAACCACTCAGCGATCTGTCTTAGGTGAAAAACCGCAGGCCCTGCAGCCTGAAAACCGAAATCCTCCGTTAGCAAGAGCAGCGCTCGCGCAGCGAGCAGCTTAGCTTCGCCCGTCAAGGTGCCGACCAGCGCCTGAAACTCCTTCGACGGCACCGTGAGCTCGTGAGCCCACGTCTCTGGTGACGTGACCATAAGCCCTGTCGAAACCAGGAATCGTCTCGACGCTATCGTGAAGAGGTCCCAGCGCTGTTGCTCAACGAGCGGGAGTGCATCGAGGATGAACTGCGCTCGCCCACTCTGGTCCGTCCTGGGCACTGTACGTACATCAAGTACCTTCTCGTCTCTTCTGATGTGAGGGCCCTTGAGACCCTCAAACTTCCCTGGTTGTGATTCTTCTGGATTCAACATACGTCCATTAATCTCTACCCCATTCGGCGAAGGCAGGAAACATCGGAACCTCGACACATGCGCCGAGCATAGCTGTTCGGAATAGTCGTTTATAGAACATGGAAGACTCTTATGACGTCTGGACAATAGAAATAATCCGCGTTTTTGCGAAAGTTCTGGCAGCACTGCGCAGTAGCCCAAAGACGTTATGCGGACCGGAAAGGGTATTCCCCTGTGCAGCGAATCCTGCTCATACAAAGCGCGTAGAACATCAACGTCACCGTGAAACGATGCACGGCAGACGACGTCTACCGGTTGTTGTCCGGCGTCAACAGAACTCGTCAGCGTCAGCCATCAAATCACCACTAATCCCGAGCTTATTCATAACTCAAGGAGTATCGCCGCTATCAGGGGAAAGACGATCGTGGCATCGCTTTGGATGATCGTATACTGACTATCAACACTCAACTTATCCCAGGTGATCTTTTCCTTACCTCCGGCTCCACTGTAGGAACCGAAGGACATCGGCGAAGAACCTATCTCTGTAAAATTTGCCCAATCACGAACATCCCCCAAACGGAGATCGTGCTTGAGTGACGGAACCACACAGATCGGGAAATCTCCCGCGATACCTCCACCCAGTTGTAGGAATCCTATCCCTGGCTCCTGTGCATGGCTGTGATACCAATCGTACATCGTATGCATGTACGAAATACCGCTCTTCATAACCGATACATCGATGTGCTCGTCGTCTTTGGCCTTAAGGGATCCAGCGTATGAGTACGAAGCGAATATATTTCCCATCGTGCTGTCTTCAAACCCTGGGATGACCACATGGACCCCTTTCTCCCAGGCGGCGAGCGCCCAGCAGTTACGGGGATCACCGGCCGGGTCCGGCTTAATCAACTTCTCGCTAAAGAGCCTAAAGAAATACTCGTGCGGAAGGTAGCTCTCCCCCTTCTTCATCGCATCCCTCCACATCTTTGCTAGGTGTGGCTCCATGATTCGCACGCTCTCCTCCTCAGGAAGAAAGGTGTCAGTAATACGACGATACCCCGCGCGCCGCAGTTCGTCCTCCTGGGCTGGCGTAAGCTCGGTGTAGCGGGGAATGTAGCGATAATGCGAGTGAGCTACGTATCGATAAAGTGATTCTTCGAAATTCGCCGCTGTGCTGGAGATGCCGTGTACTTTACCGCGACGTATCAGCTCAGCCAGCATCCTACCAACCTGAAACGAGCTCATCGCCCCTGCCAGCGTCACGAAGAGCTTCCCCCCACGTGCGAGGTGATCCCGGAGCAGATACGCCGCTCCCACCGCCGCTCCTGCGTTACAGTGCTTGAGAGCAAATGCACAGAAATCTGATATCGGCTGCGAGCTGCCGGTGAAGGACATAGCATCCTGCTGAGCAAACGGGTTGTAGGCGTTGTACGTCGGCTCGTGCGTGATAAAACTCTGTAGGTCCTGGCTTAACTCTTTCATGTAGCTGCTCTCCTTGCTTCCCTCAAACCCTCTATTGTGCAGCCTTTGCTCCTTGATCTCAATACGTAGCGGGCCACCTTGAGGGAAGCACGGAGCAAGAAAGGGATCGGTAGGCACACTACCGCTGTGCTGCTGCCAGAACTATTCTTTTGAGATAGGCGCTCGCCAACTAACAGAGCCACCATTTTCCCTCTTTTCCTCCGGCATCGTACGGCATCATATAGAGAAGTGCCTACACGGCAACCGATCACCCGGACTACAAGGCAAGGTTCTATGAAGCGCTACTTGAAGCTGCTAGCGACGGTTTATCTGATCTCACAGCCGGTGTTCGCACAGGAAGCGCTCCCCCTACCAGCTCGTTCTCCGGGTAGCAGTTCGACGGTCATAGCCGAGATCGATGGCGACCCCGTCAACGGCCAAGAGCTGGCGATCGGCACCCGTGATGGACGTCTGCACGTCCTGCGCGCCGATGGATCGCTACTGTGGTCACGCGATCTACCGAACCAGGGCTGCTCGCTCACGAACAACCGAGACAAGCTCTACTCATCTCCGGCGGTTGGAAACCTCTTCGGCGGCGTTGTACCCTACGTCGTAATCGGCTACGGCGGATTTCGTGGTCGTGACTGCGACGGAGGGGTCGCTGCCTTTCGAGGTGATGACGGTACCCCGGTGTGGAACTTTAGCATCCGCGATTTCTCGAAAAGAAGGCGCTTTTTCGCGTTTCGCCACGCAGTGCTCAGTACCCCAGCACTAGCTGACACGGATGGAGATGGTCAACTCGAGGTGGGCTTCGGAGCGCTCGATCGCTCCATCTATCTCCTGAACGCAAACGGAAAGGTTCGGTGGTATACAAGCGCAGCAGATACTGTGCTCTCCTCTGCTGCATTCTTTGACGTTGATGGAGATGGCTCTCAGGAGATGATCATCGGCACTGACATCTCACGGAACGATCGGCTCAAACCTCCGACACCAAACGGAGGCTACCTGTATGCGCTCCGAACAAAACCCTTAGCGTCGGCACGCACGAAGTTCTTTTCTTTTCGAGACCCACGCCTCGTCCTCTGGAGCGCTGAATTCGACCAGGTAATTCAATCATCGCCGGTAGTAGCCGAGCTGCTACCGGAGGACCCAGGTCCAGAGATAGTTGTCGGGAGCGGCTGTTTCTTTCCACAGGACGCCCCTGAGAAGCGAGGCGCCTGGTTTAAGGTCGTGAGCGCTAGAACCGGTCGCGTATTAAAAACCATCCCCGTACCGCACTGTTCGCCGTCTTCAGCAGCGATCGCGGATCTCGATAACGATGGTTTGAACGAGGTGGTAGTAAACACCAACGCGCCACGCTCGGGAGGATCGAGTCGGCTTATCGCCTGGAGACCTACCTCTGATGAAGCGCTCTGGGATCTGCCTCTTACCGTCGCAGGACGAGGCGATCGGTTCGGAGCTCAGTTCAATCGCTCCCCGATAATCGCGGACCTCGATGGAAATGGCTCACTGGAAGTTGCAGTAGCTCATGCCATCGGGATCATGGTCGTTGGTGGTGCATCAGGGGAAACACTTTCATGTTTAGATTCACGCTGTGGGCAGCCACTCTTGCGAATACCGGTCACCGCCGAGGGAACACCGGCTTTCGGCGACACGGACGGGGATGGGACACCGGAGCTTTACCTGGGAGGAACCTTCGAAGGAAGTGGGGCGCTCTTTCGGTGGACCGAGCAGCTGCGCGAGCTGGAATCTCAACCGGGGTTCTTCGCCCCGTTCGCGGCCCCGTGGTCGATGTCACGCGGAGGAGCCGCACGAGTTGGGGTGGCGCTATCTGCGAATTGAGCTCAGTCGCATTCACCGAGGTCATAAGCGCCTAAGGACGCAAGGCAGTAAGCCTTGCGTCCTTAGGGCATTTTATCGTGTGACCTCAACCCCTTGGGAGGTTTGATCAATCCCGACGTATCTGAGATACTTCCGAGGTCTAGCGCAAACTGATGAACACCAAAGGCCTCATTAAACTCCTACTCTCTGCCGTGATGGTGTTCTGGGTTACAACAACCGTCAACTTCTCTTTGCTCAAGGGTACCCTAGCGTCGATTCCACTCACCACCGTTGTGATCGTGATTGGTGGATACACCGTGGGTCAGCTCTTGAGTTCGGTGAAATGGTGGACCATAGCTCGGGCCGGTGGGATCTCGGTGCCGTACCCCACCGTCGCAAAAGCGTACTTTATCGGCATGTTCGTCAACTGTTTTGGCCTGGGCATGGTTGGCGGAGATGTGGCGCGGGGCATCCTGGTGGCTCAAGGTCTTCCGAAGAAGACAGAGGGGATAGCCTCAGTCGTCGCAGACCGGGTCCACGGACTCACGGTATTGAGCTGCATAGCGCTGCTCACCGGCGGTTTCCTTGGAAGCGACCGAGTCCCCACCGAGCTCGTGCAGCTCCTCGGTCTTCTAACAGTAGGATTCGTGGCAGGATGGCTCCTCGGACCGTGGATCCTCAACAACCTCCCGTTTTTCAAGCAGACAAAACTGGCGAGCAAGATGCGGCAGGTAGCTGCGATATTTCCGCGTGACGCTAAGACGCTCGGCATCATCACCGCCCTTTCGGTGCTCTTTCACACGGTGCAGATCCTGCTTCACGGTGCCATGGCTATCGGGGTGGGCGCGCAGATCCCATGGGCCACCCTGTTCCTCGTGATCCCGTTAGTGAACATAGTCAGTAGCCTTCCGATCAGCTGGAACGGGCTGGGAGTTCGGGAGAAATCATACATTTACTTTTTGACTACTCCCCCCGCTATCCTGAGTACCGAGCAAGCGGTGGCCTTCGGCGCCTTGTGGCTCATGGCGGTAACCATTACGAGCGCGATAGGAGGTGTCATGGCTCTGTGTTCAGGTGATCTCAAACTACTAAGAGCTGAACGTAAAGCCTCAGTTGCTGCAGCGGCGGTGTTAGCCAAGCAGAGCTAGGTAGGTAGAGCAAACCGCCCCCCTGCTGTGCAAACGAGTCTTGAGTCGCTCCTTGATGTGACAACGGAGGGACACCGCCTGAGCTGTCGTAATCAGTTTGAATCTGCTCTATCGCACGGTTCGTGTACAGCCCCACGTCTACCACATACGCCGATGATTGACAGCCGAAGCAGGAAGGGAGAGAAGAGCTACGGCGTAGAATTCGGAGCGATGCCGGGGAAATGCGAGAATCGAACCGCGGACGAGAACGAACACCTGGGCAACTCGGTCACAATCAGATCTTGGCCCTACTTGAAGGCGGACTTCGAGAGAATCCGCACAGCACGATACGAGCCATGCGTAGCCGATCAGGTTGGTTGGAATCAAAAATTCTAGCTGGCCCACAAACGGCGGTATTACCTGCAATCGGCTGGACAGCCCTCTCAAAAGCTATCTCTCTCCCCTGTGTTAAACAACCCAAAAGCATCTTTGAACTCGCAAAGGACTTTCTCAGGGGTGATGAAATAACTCTCCAAGGCCTCACCAGTACTAGTGAGCTAATCGAAGGGATCCGTTGCAATCACCCTCAGATCCAATTTCGAGACCTCTCGACCCTGTGCTGCTTTGCTCTCGCCCTAGGAAGAGACGACTTAAGTGAGGGTCCTCGTTGTATCGATGCCTTAACCCGACATCTGGCATCTCATGGAGACCAAGCCGCTACTCTGCGCAGCGCCCTTACCGTTGCATCATCTTACCTCCACGTTCCGTACAACACCTCATCCTCACATCTCGAAAGTTTCCGGCGACGTGTACGTGTCGAACTCCAAGCAGCGAACGAGATCTCTCACAGCCGCATCGGACAGCTATACCTCGAAGCGTCGGAGCTCCCAGAAAATCAAAGAACGATCTTTAGTCAAGCGTGGAACCTCATCGCAAGCGGCCAAGAAGAGGGTCCAAAGCTCGTGCAACTCGTTGCTGATTCGCTCCGAGAGATTCGCCGAATCAATGAGCATTTTGAGAATCTCTCAGCGAGCGCCAGCACATCACAGATGATAGCTACTGCTCTCGTTCCTCACTTTCAAAACGTACACACGGTCGCCACCCTACTCATGCATCCGCATGGAGGGCAGCCCCTGTCAGCCGCGGATTCAGAGTTCATCATGGCTCATCTAGCCCGAGGAAAGCCGCCGATTGAGTTGACAAACCTCGTCAGTTTTTCGCGAACTGAGCTGGCACCGCTGCGAGATGCTCCTGAAGCCCTCTCCATAGCACCCCTTGAGCTGCAACAGATACTCCGACAAAAGTGGGAGCTGCCACGCACTCAAAAAAATGACACCGAGAAGCTCTCTACGCGATCACCCTTAGAGATCGTAAGGGTAGCAGAGCTTCTCTCCCCGCTCCTAAAATCAGGCGAAGATGACATCAAAACTCTGAGCTGCTTTGTCCAGCTCTACGATACAGCGAACGTGCCAGCAGAGCTCTGGAACACAGAGCTTGCTGCTCGATTCTCGAGACGTCGCGCCAAAAAGAGCTCTGCTGCAGTTGATCACAGAGATGTACGGGAATTCCGACTAGCCCTTGAGTTATATCCCCGATTGCTTCAAGCAGAGCATACCCCTGCTGACGCACTGCAGATAGCGTGGGCGTATGCATCAGATTCACGACACCGCACAAAAGAACTCAAGCCGCTTACGAGAGCGTTGTTCGAGCGAGCGCCGATCGAGAGCTTTACGCGGGCAGTGCACCAGCTCGCTCGAGACAAACGGTGCACGGACAAAGATTTTCAACGTGTATTAAACTTCGCTGCCAAAGCGCTCCCGGCCGAGTGGGGCACAATCCGAGTGCTGTTCTCATCCTGGACATTAGGTGACATCGTTCCTCAATCCGTCGTTCGAGAGACGATAGCTTCATCATCGCACGTTAATCCAGCGCTGCTGCGTATGCAGGTCGCGCGCACCGTAGAAGCTGCATTTTCACGACAGGCTCGGAAGCATCTGCTTGATCTGCTCGAAGTGCCAGGCCCCGAGGAAAAGCTGAAGGCTCAAGCAAAGGCGCATGCCGGAGACGAGATAAACGCCATCTACCGCACCGATACCGGTCCATACCCTCTCTACACCAAGGACGGCTCAATACATCCAGAATATCACCGCATGATGGAGCAGGTGAAGGGGATCTATCGCGGCTGCTTGGACATTCACTATGGATTTGGATCCTCAACATTCGAGTGTAGAACCCCGCCAGGCTACCATGATTGGATGCTCGTGCGCTTCGGCCTCGACACCGGTGCGCGAGTTTCCCCTCTTCGAGCGCCCGCCTCTGAGGCCTATGCCAGCCCCGGCTGTATCATTTCAGGTATCAACCTCGACCGAATCTTTGCCAAGAGCGCTGCTCAGCCATCTGACCCTTACCATACGTTCAAAAACAATTGGCGCTGGCTAGCAAACGAATTCGAGGACCTCGGCGATACCCGCTTCCTATTCTCTCGCGGAGTCAAAGCTTTAATCGGGCCTGACCTACCGAAGTATTACCTTGATAACTGTCACTATTCCTTTGTGGTGTGGAACGACCACTTCCTCAACCCTACTCTCGATGTTGCCGCACTCGTACCCACTAGTATCTTGACCGCCGCTTTAAACGAACACTACGTTCACGTCAGCGTGGCGGCAGAGCACCCCGCATTGGGGGAAAAATCGGTATTGCCTAGCCACTCCCTCTCCGCAGCGGCGTTAGCCGATGCATGCGCCGTTCACGGTCTTCATTTTCTCAATCTGGGATGGCTATCTAATCTGGGGGGGCTGCAAAACGCCTATCCACCGCTCTCGAGTCCGTACTTTGAAGTTGAGCGAAATCTGCTCGGTCACCACAACGATAAAGCCGGGCACGTTCATAAGTCTCACATCAGTGGACGAAACGTCACGAAGATCGATCCTCAAACCGAGCAGCTACTTATTCCTCTGCGTGCACTACACGGTCGCGTATATGCATTATCCTCGGCTTATCTCAATGGATATGACCTCTTTCGACTCGCCCAGGCGATCTGGCACAAAGGGCTCTCATCGAGCGAGGAGATAAGAGGGGTATCGCAACCCGCGTTCACCTCAAACAACAACACATCTCTTGGCCCTTATGAACTACGCATGCTTCATGAAGCCTACCACTGGAACGATCTTCACTCTCGAGGGGTGACAGCACCAGAGGATTTTCCTATCCTGTGCATCACACCAACATTGGCAGACTCCTCAAAGGTGGCTTCTCCGCTGTCCCTCGACACCCTTGATTTGAGCTTGAAAATCGATGGCCATAAGCCGATTCAGCTAGACGCGCGCACACGTGGAAGGGGCGCCTACGAGGCGACCGTTTGGAGCAAATACGTGAGGCCGCTCTACTTCCAGCGCTACGACCTTGACCTTAGATTCTTGGACAGAAGGAGTATCACACCATGATCAGTAGCGGATTACGATATGGTACATCGCCAGCAGTGAGCGCATCGACTACACCAACAGAGACGCCTCTCGAAACTCCAGCTCCGGCGCACGAACCACCACCTCTGCCCGTTGAGGAGCCGATACAGCAACCGGAGCCCACTCCGATAACGACGCCGCGAGAGCGGCCTGACCCCGATTTCAAACCTTTGCCTGGATTCTGTCCGATGCGCGAGGGAGACAGCGACAGTGAGCTAACACAGCTCACAGTACCGCGACTCTAAAACCATACGTCCTTAAAGACATCGCTGTTATCGAGGCACTTCCCTGCCCCTTCAGCCACTACGGCCAGCGGATCAGCCGGAACGGTAACCTCCATCTCAAGCTCCTCTGAGAGCCGTTTATCGAGCCCACGAATCAGTGCACCACCACCTGCTACGACGATCCCACGGTGGATGATATCTGCTGACAGCTCAGGCGGAGTACTTTCAAGTGTCTGTCGAATAGCCACAACGATCTGCGAGAGCACTTCATTCATCGCCTCTCGGATCTCGCCACCCGTAATCGTCATCGAGGTAGGTGTGCTGTGGATCAACGAGCGACCGCGCACCTCCATCGTTTCATGATCGTAGTCAGAATGAGCCGTTCCGACAGATTTCTTGATCTGCTCGGCGGTTGACTCTCCGATCAACAAGTGATGCCGACGCCGCATGTGGTTGATAATTGCCTCGTCGAGCGCATCACCACCCTGTCGGACCGAGAGGGAACAAACGATATCCTTGAGGCTCACAACCGCTATATCCGTCGTACCTCCCCCGATATCCACCACTAAACTACCTGTTGCCTCGGTGACCGGAAGGTCACACCCGATCGCCGCAGCCATAGCTTCATCTATCAGCCGCACCTCTCGCGCTTGATCCTCAACCGCCTCCCGTATCGCCCGTTTCTCTACCTCAGTGATCCCGCATGGCACCCCAACCATCACCCGAGGTTTCATGAAGCTCCACGAGAGCGCTCGGACACGCGAGATAAAATGGCGGAGCATCATACTAGCGACCTCGAAGTCAGCGATCACCCCGGTACGAACCGGCCGTATGACCTCGACCCCTTCCGGAGTTTTACCGAGCATCGCCTTCGCCTCTGATCCAAATGCCACCGCTTCTCGACGCCCGTTACTCTCCTTGAGAGCAACCATCGACGGCTCATTGAGCAAGATGCCCTGCCCTTTCTGGTAAATCAGGGTGTTTGCTGTTCCAAGATCGATCGCGAGGTCGCGGGCCAGGAGACGTATCATAAACTTCTCATGTGTCGTGAAGCCGCTCCTGATTGAGCGGCGTTTGTGTATGGTGACATATTTCCCTTCCGGTGTACAAATAAGGTGCAAAATGCGGCCGCGGCCCCTCGCAAAGCGGGGCCTCAAACACGAGACCGGCTGAAAAACCCGATCGGAGCTAAAGATATGAACCAAATTCGCACAGTAGGGGTGGTTGGAGCGGGACAGATGGGGGGAGGTATCGCACAGGTGGCCGCAGCCTCGGGCTATGCGACACTACTGTGGGACGCCAATCAGCAGGCTCTTGAACGAGGATACGCCGCTATCGGGACCCGGCTTGAGCAGGGGGTCGCTAAGGGTAAGGTATCGCCGGAGCTGCGGGACGCTACGCTCGGCAAACTATCAACTGCCTCGTCCGTCAAGGACTTCAGCCGCTGCGACCTCGTCATCGAAGCTGTTATCGAACAGTTCGAGGCCAAAGCCGCGCTCTTCGGCGAGATCGATGCAGTACTTCCATCACATGCGCTCCTTGCAAGCAACACGTCGTCGATATCGATCACCCGTATGGCTGCCACGACGAGCCGTCCGGATAAGTTCATGGGGGTTCACTTCATGAATCCCGTCCCTGTAATGAAATTAGTCGAGCTTATCCGAGCTCTCCAAACCTCAGAGGAAACCTACACCGCACTCCGTGATTTCTGTGTCTCGCTCGGAAAGACAACGGTGTTGGCGATCGACACACCGGGCTTTGTGGTTAACCGGATCCTGTGTCCGATGATTAACGAGGCGATATTTCTGGTCCAAGAGGGGGTCGAGCCCGAGGATATCGACACCGCGATGAAGCTCGGAACGAATCAACCGATGGGACCGCTTACCCTCGCGGACTTCGTCGGTCTCGACACTTTACTGTATATCCTCCAGGTACTCCATCGCGAGCTCGGTGAGGACAAATATCGGCCGTGCCCACTCCTAGTAAAATATGTGGAAGCAGGGTGGTACGGGAAAAAATCGGGAAGGGGCTTCTACTCGTACTAAGCGATACTAATCATCGCTCGCGCTGCAGCTCGTCGCGTACCTTCTTGAGGAGCGCGATGTTGTCGGAGTGCCCCGTCATCATGGCGGTGACCTTGCCTCTCAAGCGACGACCCAGAAGGTAGAGGTCCCCTATTGCATCGAGCACCTTATGCCGCACCGGCTCGTTCGGAAACCGCCACGCATCGTTGATAGCACCTTCGGCTCCGATCAACAGGAAATTATCGAAACGCCCCCCGAGTGCGAGACCTTGGCGCTGGAGCTGCCCTACATCTTTAACAAAACTAAAGGTACGTGACGGCGCTATCTGGTCGCGGTACGCGCTGCTATCGGTGAGGGTAAACGAATACCTCTGCTCTCCAACGGGCTCAGGGTACCGCAAGGTATACTCAATCGTGCACTCTTCGGCTGGCTCAATCCGGATCCACTCCTTATCGTCACCGACCTCAAGCGTCTTGCGAACCTCAATCTCGTACCATTCACCATCCTGCTCGCTAAGACCTACCTCCTCGAACAAACGGCAGAACTCACGCGCCGAACCATCCATGACCGGCACTTCGCCGTTACATTTCACGAGCAGATTAGAGATGCCGTAGGCACACAGCGCCGACATCAGGTGTTCGATCGTTCCGGCCTGCGTCTGACCTAGCCGAACCGTTGTTGCGTACCCAGTAGACTCAACAAAATCAACGTGAGCTGGAACTACCGTCGTCTCGGAAACTCCGACGAAATGGATTCCGGAATTAGGTGGCAGCGGCTCCAATATCAGACCACTCTTGCGCCCTGAATGAAGACCCTGCCCGTAGAGGATCGCCGCATGGGCGAGCGTCTTCTGTGGCATCGCACGACCACGTAACGCCTGACTGGAGAACACGATTGGGTTAATCGTAACTGACTCTCGCAACGGCCCCACCGAAGTCGGCTCAATCGCTTCCCACCGTGGCCCCTCCGCTGTGTCGGCGCGGTCGTTATTGCACACCAGACGTCGAACAACCTGGATAGTACCGGAGAGATCCAGTGGCTTCTCAATAAAGTCAGAGGCCCCAAGCCTCGTCGCTGCGACAGCTGTTGAGATAGTTGCGTGCCCGCTGATCATCACAACCGGGATGTCAGGGTGCAGCTCTTTTATCTTTCTCAGGGTCTCCAGCCCGTCCATGCCAGGCATCCATATGTCGAGGAGCACCAGGGCAGGCCTTGTGTTCATCAAGATGCGAATAGCAGACTCGCCATCTTCGGCCAGAAGCACCGAAAAGCCCTCGTCCTTAAGGACCCCCTCAAGGGAGCGGCGGATACTAGCCTCATCATCGATCACGAGTACGAGTTGGTCGTTCGTATCGCTCTGGGAACTCGCAAGATTTTGCATACAGTTAACTGGCCCTGATGAATCGCTGTTTGTGAGACGCTCCGCCTAAAACCTTTACGACCTCGCGCAAGGTGTTGACTCGCTTGGCCCTCACTGCTCCTATAGTACCTGCCCTCGTATTCAAACGCAAACCTGCGAAAAAACAGGAGATTGCTCACACCCATAGGGTCCTATACCGGGCTCCCCCTGCATGCGGTACCTGTGCCGTGGTGAGCCCTGCAACAGCACCCCTAGTTATTTGAAACATAAGGGTAATTGCGCTTCGGGAAATCGAGGGGTAGGGTTTCGCATCCCGCCACAACTCCCCACTCAAAACCCGGAAGCGCCAGGGTAATGTTCAGGCCCTCTGCGCTCCCAAGCAACCACCCTCAATTAAACCTCGTTTGGAGAATACCACTTCTCTCATCACTCCTTCCTGCCGACCACGTACATGGTCCCCTAGGGCATCGCACCCCGGTCGATTCGAGGCTCATCTTATGAGGTTGATATGGCTTGGAAATTATTCGGCTCGAAGAAACCCGCAGGCGAAACAGCTACACGTCTGGCAGACGGCGTGAGACAAACGATCCTGAGATCCCTCGGGATACATTCCATTCCGATGATGCCACAGGCTGCGCAGCAGGCGTTTCAACTCGCGACCAATCCGAATGCAGAAGCTCACGACTACATCGAAGTTATAGAAGCCGATGAGGGTCTCTCCGCGCGAGTGCTCAAGATAGCCAACTCCGTGTTCTACGACCGCGGAGGCGGCAGTAGAACGATAGCCGACGCTGTCAATGTGGTCGGCATCTCCGAGCTGCGTGGCCTGCTCAATGCGACCGCGCTCGCAAACGTATTTCCTTTACGTCATCCGATGCGCCGTCAACTGTGGGCCCACGACGTTGCAACCGCCATCACCGCGCGACTCTTGAGTCGTTCGCTCCTACCCTCCTGTACCGACCAAGCGTTCCTGGCGGGACTGATGCACGATATCGGCAAACTCCTCTTACTACAGCGCCACACTGACACCTACGACAAACTGGTCAAACGTGGAATTGCAGACGGGATTGAATCAATAAAAGCCGAAGCTCTCGAATATCCATTCGATCACACCGAGGTAGGCCACCTCATCGGGGAGCGTTGGAATTTCTCCGCCGATCTGATCAACGTGATCAGTAATCACCACCAATCATGGGACAAAGTACCACAACAATCCCTGACAGCGATCGTTAAAGCCAGCAATATCGTGACCCATGTCTTGGGCCTCACTGGTGCCAACGACTCTCCCGCAATGCGCCGCATCTATGAACCACTACTCCCCGAAGCATGGGACTTCCTCGGTGTATCGTCTTCGCTACAACGGTCCCTCTCGGAAGAGGTTCGCACGTGCTTCGACCGGGAGTTTGAGCTCTTCTCCTCGTGGGGGAGCGGGTGACAACCGTTTTGCTGTGCATAATTGCACTGCTTACAGCCATTATCGGGGGACAGTCATACGCCCTTCGTCGAATCCGCGGTATGATACGTGACCGATCCGCACTTGCGTCTCCCTCCCTGTCGGATACGTTAACCTCGCGCATACCCTTGATTGGCACCGTGATCAACGAGACTATGAGCGACGTCGGCACACTCATACAATCCGAAAGCGATCACCGTACTCGGTACAAGATCCTCACCGATAACGCAGCCGCAGCAGTCATGCTGCACGAGGCAGACGGGATGATCAACTGGTGTAGCCCCTTCACGGAGGTACTAACCGGCTTCTCAATCTCCGAAATTTATAAAAACCGCGAGAACTTCCTGCGCGCAAATGCACACGAAGAGGACAAGAGCCTCATTGAACGCGCACTCGCCATCGTCTCAACCGGCGAGCCTTTTCAGTGTCGCTATCGCTTTTATCACAAATCTGGGATGACCCTTTGGTTCGAGACCAGAACAGTTCCGATCTTTGATTCTGACTCAAATCAGTACGTCGCTCTCTCGATAACCCTCGATGTCACCGCGAGTGTTATAAGCCAGATGCAGATCGAGGAACGCAATCGGGATCTGCATGAGTTCACTTACATGATCTCACATGACCTTAAGGGGCCGATCTTCACCATTAAGGGGATGCTCTGTATCCTCCAAGAGGAGAACCTCGAGAGTCATGCTCCTGCGTACCAGGAACCGGTTGAGTACATCTCGAAGGCAACCACCCGACTTGAGCAACTCGTGGAGGGAGTACTCGAATTGGCTCGAGTCTCATCGAGCGAAAAAGCTCTCGAGCGGGTAGAGATGAGAGACGTACTTTCAGATATCGCCAGCGACTACAAACGACAGTTTCAGGATACTACAGCACTCCTCGAGATCGCCTCCGAACTACCCGCTGTCTTGGGTAGTCGTACCCATCTGTACCAGATCTTCGGCAACCTCGTAGGAAACGCTCTCAAGTACCGATCACCCGACCGCCCACTCGTTGTGACGATCACTCCACACCTAACTGCTTCACGTCGCAAGGCCGGATTCACGGTCACCGATACGGGACGAGGGATACCCTCGGATAAGGTCGATCTCATCTTCAAGCCGTTCAACCGCGCCGGTGAGGATGCAATCGAGGGTACGGGCGTAGGCTTGGCGTGCGTCAAGAAGTTAATCGAAAAATCAGGTGGAGCGATTGCAGTCGAGAGTATTGAGGGGGTTGGTACCACTTTTACGATAGAGCTGCGTCGTGCACCTGATGAGTAGTGCTATGTAAGATAAACCCTGCGCGAGTGATTTTTTCAAAAATGAATGAGGCAGGGTTTATTTAAACGTTCCAGAGCCTCATCAGCACCGGCGGCAACTGCCACTGAGGCTTTGTGATCCTCAAGGATCCGGCTCAAGAGGTCACGAGAATCGGCTTCGTCATCGACAACCAGCACCCTCAATCCTGCGAGGCATCGATCATCGAGAGATTGAATACGCACGTCGCCAGGAGAGTTGCGTTGGTCAACGCAGAGCGGCAGCACCACCCGGAAGGAAGCTCCCTTTCCCCTACCATCGCTCGAAACCTGAACCTCTCCTCCGTGTAGTTCAACCAGATGCTTCACAATCGACAGACCAAGCCCGAGGCCTCCATGTTTGCGAATCGAACTCGGATCTCCCTGACTGTAACGCTCAAAGACCCGCCCTATAAACTCTGCGTCTATCCCCTCCCCGGTATCTGTAACCGTTACCGTGGCAGAATCTCCCTCGATCATTGACCGCACTATCACCTGCCCGCCCTTGGGCGTGAACTTGATTGCGTTACTTATCAGGTTACCAAATACCTGCTGTAGTCGAGCAGGATCGCCCTTTACCGTGATAACATTATTTTTATCGGACTTGAGAGCGACTCCCTTCTCTTGAGCCATCGGAATCATGCTGTGGATGGCGGAATCGATTACATCTTCGATGCTCACGGGTCTCACCTCAAGCTTGATCTTCCCCGAAGCGATTCGATTGATATCGAGAAGGTCGGATATCAACTGAGCCTGCAAACGGGTATTTCGGTCGATAATATCGATCGCTTGCTGTACGCTCTTGGGGTCGAGATTTTTACGTTTGATGATCTGCACCCATCCGAGGATAGCATGCAAGGGAGCACGAAGTTCGTGCGAGAGCACTGCCACGAATTGGTCCTTTGAGATGTTTGCCTTCTCCGCTTCGCTTCGGGCGATACGCTCACTCGCAAGCAAAGCTTCTCGTTCCTCAAGGAAACACTTGTGATCGTGTACGTCAGTACATGATCCTACCCAGCGGTGAATCACGCCACGAGCATCCCAGGTAGGTATCGCTCTTGTAATAAACCAGCGATATACCCCGCCTCGACGATATCGCAACCTACATTCATGCTGGAACGGCTCTCCGCTTGCCAAGCATGACTCCCACCCCTTTTGTGCCACATATCTATCCTCGGGATGGATACAGTGCGTCCAGCCATCACGAAGACTGTCGTGCAGCGTAGTGCCCGTGTACTCCAACCACCCCTTATTGAAGTATTCCGCTTGACCATCTGGCAGATAGCTCCACACCAGTTGGGGTACAGCATCAGCCAAGCTTTTGAACTTAGCCTCACTTGCTTGGAGCTCTAACTCCGCAACCCGTCGTGCGGTGATAAACCCAGCCTCATTCATTTTTGAAAAAAATGAATGAGAATTGCTGGGCGAGCGCAATCTTGGCGTAGCCAAGTTGCGCCGTAGAAGACAACAAACTTTTATGTGCCAAGCGTGTGAA
>Ga0169931_10000893_pt1 | contig 49697 bp, 44 predicted proteins | sample Kivu_15m_20L_FD_129675 | JGI IMG/M metagenome (GOLD analysis project Ga0169931, IMG submission 129675) | Freshwater microbial communities from Lake Kivu, Western Province, Rwanda to study Microbial Dark Matter (Phase II) - Kivu_15m_20L... | ecosystem: Environmental > Aquatic > Freshwater > Lake...
CAGTGTCAGCGCGAACTTGGTCTTGCCGTCGGGGGTCCAGATTGGCTGTCCCTTGTCCTGGCCCTCAGCAAGCGGCCCCGTAAGGGCTACAAGCTGTACCGGCTCTGATGCGGCGTACGTTATTGCACCCTTGTAGATTTTGTCGCTTGGCGGAAGTATCACTGCTATCTGGTGCGACTCGTGTCCAAGTCCTGGGTCCTGAATCGACGTCATGGTTTTAGCTTTGATCTTTGACTGGTGCATCTGGGTCGCAGTGCGATCCTTATCGCCGGAATCTTTTTCCGTATGTCCTTTTTCTTTGGACATCTCGCATGCTCCCTTGTATGCGATATCCACTCCTGCAGCCTTTGCCATGCATGCGTTTCCGTATGTCTTTTTATCGACTCCGCAGACAGGCATATACTCTTTTGTGCAGGCAATCTGCTTGTCAGTTCTTTCCTGCTGCTTTGGTATTTGTACTGGTTCTCTTACTGCACTGCACAGCTGGTCACCGCAGACTTTGGATCCGGTTTTTTGGCCGAACATCTGGGTCTGAGTTCCCTGCGCCTTGATTGCGTCCGCAGATTCTGCCGCGTATAGCGCGACAAAGACTGCAGAGGTAAGCAAAACGCCCGCTGTGAGCAGTGCAGACAGCGTTGTTTTTGTCATAGAGTGTGATCACATTATTCGTATAAGACTTTTATCGTCTCATTCTACGCTAATCTGCAAGGTGCCACTTTGAGACAGTGGGCTTGGATCATCAAGTGATCTCCACACAAAAGTCTCCACGGTGTAATCGCCGCTCCTATCGGGGGTCCAAGATTGCGAGACGTCGAACACCTGCCCCGCGGTGAGCTGGCCTGAGACCCATGCAAGCGATACGATTGTACCCCCCGAGTCGCTTATCTGCATTATACATGTGAACTGCTGCGTGTAGCTTTCGTTGTTTTGTATGCTGCTCACCATCTGGACCTTCTCCGATGCTGCCATCTTCTCGACTGCATTTCCAAGCGAGTCAGCAAGTCGCGTGGCGCCAAGTGTAATCCTTTGGGTCTGCGGCGTATCAGAGCCCACATACGACTGGGCAGTCACGGTTTGCTCGCCAGATATGCTGTATGGTGCAGGAAGAGTTTTGTCGCGATACGTTGCGGTGATCGTGTCTCCCGGTACTGCATGCAGCCTGTTGCCGCTTGACCTGTCGGTCATCGTAAGCATGATGACTGCCTCAAATATCCCGGAGGCGTCCGAAGTCTCCGTTGCAGTGACCGACACCCCCGCAATGTCAGTGTCTGATGAGACCTCTACTTTTAGCTGGTCAGGAGCTTCGGGGTTTAGGTTCATGTCCCGGTCCACCACCCTCACCGTGACAGTATCTGTCACAAAATAATTTGGGCTTGAAAACTTGATTGTCCCCACGTTCCAGCTTACCTTGGCAGAATGTGTGAGGACTACCCCGTTGGCAAACTCGAAAGATATTGTGAGGCCGCTGTCCCTTTCGGTCTCCAGCAGTCCGTCGGTGGGCCCCCCTCCCATCGTCCTAGGGTTTGTGTCAGGCCTTCCGTCCCCGTCCACATCATGTGAGAATCCAGTCAGCGTCACCTCGCCCGCAAACACCCCAGTGTTCGGCCCGGTCTCAGTCAGCCGGTACGGGGAAAGTGACTTTTTCGAAGTCGATATTTTTACTGCGTGGCTCTGCTCGCCCCCTATAGAGTCGACCCCGTGACGGTTCTCGTTCCAGCTTGGGGCAACGATGGTTATCTTTACCTTGTCGGTCCACGTGTACACTGCCTTGTCCGTATAGATTGGGGCGTACGGGTTGTCATAGTCAGGTATCTGCCCATACGCTGGAAGTATCAGAAACAAAAATCCGACAAGCTCTATCATGAACATTAGTGGTACGGTATAACTTTTGAAGTTAACTAAGCTTTGGCGGATTTCAGTGACGTGATTTTGATAACTTCTGGGGCCATGGCGCAAGTGCGGTTGCGCCAGTCCTAGTACGTCCGCGGCGCATAATCGTCTTTGGCATTCGGAGTGGCCGATTTTACTTTTCGTTTTGCGGCCTAGCTTTTGGAGACCTGCATGAAGAGGTCCACGGTTCCAGATCCGACGGGGATGTTGCTTCCCACTATGACGTTCTCTGTGACTCCCTTGAGCTCCTCGACCTCTCCTGTGAGCGCCGCCTCTGCGATTGTCGGCACCGTGATTTCAAATGCTGCCCTTGCAAGGACGCTGTCCTTGGTTCCTGCGATTCCGTGCCTTCCTATCTGTTGCAGGTATCCGCGCGAGCACATCATGTCTGCTACCAGCATGATATACCTAGAGTCCACCTCAAGCCCCTGGTCCTCCAGTGTGGTGCTGAGCTCGTTTATCAGTGCGTTCCTTGCGGCCTCTATTCCAAGTGTGGCCGCAATCTCAAATACGTTGTTTGTCCTGACGTTCTGCTTGTCGATTCCCTCAATTTCAAGCACCTTTGCAAGGTTGGAGCCGGTTGTCTGGATTACCCACTCGTCGTCTTTTTGCGCCACGGTGACGCGCGTAATGTCCGGAACCCCCTTTACTATCGCGTTTAGTACCTTGTTTCTGATTGCAATTGCGGTAGGCGCGTCTGATACCTCCGCAAGGTTTAGCTTTAGCGTGTTTCCAATCGGCTCGATCTTGAACTTTTTGTTCGATGCGAGAGCGGCCTCGACCTCCTCCATGGTGCATCCCCTCTGGGACAGTGCCGCCGGGCTGAACTCGATTGTTATCTGGGACGAATAGTCCGTCTCCACGTTTGCGATGAGGGCGCTTACCTTTGTCTGCAGTGTGTTCCGTGCCACCTCGATTGCCTTCTCCCTTGACTTTTTGTACTTTGCCTCAAGGTAGATGTCCATGGTCGGGGTGACCGGCTTTTTCCTTGCATCCACCAGTTCAATGAGTCGCGGAAGTCCGAGTGTTACGTTTCTTTCCCTGATTCCTGCAAAGTGGAATGTTCTAAGTGTCATCTGGGTTCCCGGCTCGCCTATCGACTGCGCGGTGACTATGCCCACTGCCTGGCCCGGCTCTGCCTTTGCCTTGTTGTACAGGTCAAGTGCCTTTTTGAGGACCTTCTCTGCGCCTTCCTTACTGAGTTTGGAGCCGGTGATTCCCTCCTCCACAAGTCCTGTCAGCCTTGGGTTGAACGTCTTTGTGTATTTTTTGAGCAGATCCTCGGCATCGTCCTTTGTCGCTTTTTTGCCCGAGTCCACTATTGTCTCCGACTCGACCAGTCTGTTGATGTTAAACGCCTCGCCGTGGTCCGATTTTGCAACGTCGATTCCGTCCTCTCCGTACAGGAACTGGATGATGTGCCCGTGCGGGTCCCTCACTGTCCCGTCATACTCTAGCTTGATGTGCTCAAGTGCGTTTACCAGCCTTCTTTGCATGTAGCCGCTCTGCTGTGTCCTGACTGCGGTGTCCACGAGTCCTTCCCTTCCTCCCATTGCGTGGAAGAAGAACTCTATTGCGGACAGCCCGTCCCTGTAGTTTGACTTTACAAAGCCGTGTGCGTCTGGGTTGTCGTCGCCTTCCTTAAAGTGTGGAAGGGATCGGTTGTTGTATCCTTTGTTGATTCGGTTACCTCGAAGTGACTGCTGTCCCAGGGCCCCTGCCATCTGGCCTATGTTAAGCGATGAGCCTCTTGCCCCCGTCGTTGCCATTATTCTTGCCGCGTTGTTCTTGTCAAGCTGCTGGTCTGCCGTGTTTCCGGCCTTGTCCCTTGCCTTTGACAGCTCGTTTACGATATATGCCTCAAGTGCCTCCTCTGCGGAAAGGCCCCTTGTCAGCTTTAGCGTTCCCTTCTTTGCCTGCGATATCAGATCATACACCAGGTCGTATGTTTCACTGATGCCAGAATGGATGTCGCCTTTGACGGTGTCAGACAGCTCAAGGTCTGCGTACCCGTAGCTAAACCCGTAATGTGTGATGAACTGCTTTGCTACGATCAGAACTGAGTTGAGGAACTTTTTGGCAGTCTCGTTGCCATAGTCCTTTGCTATTCTGTGCAGGACGCTTTCAGGCTCCTCTGCCCCTATTGACGCCTTGTCAATCACGCCGGATATCAGCTGGCCGTTCTTGATTACGACGTCTTTTTGCTGCCCCTTTGTTCCCTTGGACCACTTTGATGTGATTACAAAGTTAAAGTCCTCTGGCAGGAATAGCGAGAATAGCTGCTTGCCGGTGTAGAACTGGCCGTCCTTGCTCTTTGATGCAGGTGCGGGAAGTGGTCCTTCGTATCCGCCCAGCATCGCATAGTTGGCAAACTCTTGCACCGTAAGTAAAGTGTCATCCTTGGTAAGAAGGTACGAACCTGTGATAAAGTCCCTGAGGCCGCCGATTATAGGCCCGCCATACCTTGGCGAAATCAGCTGGTCCTGCACCCTCATGAGCAGTATGGCCTCGGCCCTTGCCTCCTCGCTTTGCGGCACGTGTAGGTTCATCTCATCCCCATCAAAGTCTGCGTTGTACGGTGGGCACACCGATGGGTGGAGCCTGAACGTCTTTCCTGGGAGCACCCTCACATAGTGAGCCATTATGGACATCTGGTGAAGTGAAGGTTGTCTGTTGAACATTACAATGTCTCCGTCCGCAAGGTGCCTCTCTACTAGATATCCGACTTCCAGATTCTCGGCAATGGTCGAGCGGTCCTCGACAAAGTCCAGCCTGATCTTTACGCCGTCTGGCCTTACGATATAGTTTACACCAGGGAACTTGTCTGGGCCGTTTATGACCAGCTCCCTCATCCTCTCGATGTTCCATTCCGTGACGATTTCGGGGATGGTGAGCTTCTTTGCGACTGCCTCCGGCACGCCGACCTCCGAGAGGTCAAGGCTTGGGTCCGGCGATATTACGGTCCTGCTGGAAAAGTCGACTCTTTTTCCCGAGAGCGAGCCTCGGAAACGCCCCTCCTTTCCTTTGAGCCTTTGCGTCAGGGTCTTTAGCGGCCTTCCGGAGCGGTGGTGCGCCTGCGGGATTCCGGAGACTTCGTTGTCAAAGTATGTGGTGGTGTGATACTGCAAAAGGTCGACCAAGTCCTGGACGATGAGCGGCGGGGTTCCTGCGTCCTTGCTTTCCTTGAGCCTCTGGTTTACCCTGATTATATCGACCATCTTGTGCGTCAGGTCGTCCTCTGAGCGGATTCCCGTCTCAAGTATGATCGACGGCCTAACAGTTACCGGCGGAACTGGGAGCACCTGCAGGATGAACCACTCTGGCCGTGCAGTTGTCGGGTCATACCCCAAAAGCTTGAGGTCCTCGTCCCTTATCTGGGTGAACCTTTCCCTGATTGTGATCGGGAGCAGCCTGTGCTCTCCTATCTCGGTCTTTTCGATGAAGATGGTCGGCTTTGTGAAGATCAGATCGTACTGGGGCTTGCCGCAGTGTGGGCATTCCTTTGCCTTTTTTGCCTTGTCCAGAATGTCCTCTGGGATTCTTTTTTGCGAGATTATCGTATAGGCTGCCTCCTTCTTTTGTATTAGTGCAAATGAGTCAAGGTCTTCTTGCGGCAGCTTCAGTCTTGAGCAGGACCTGCAGGTTGCCAGCAATAGCTTGTGTATGTTGTCGATAAACGCGATGTGTAGCACCGGCTCTGCAAGCTCGATGTGGCCAAAGTGTCCGGGGCACCTTGCCGCCGTGTTGCCGCATGTCAGGCATTTCTGTCCTGGCTCCAGCGTGCCGAGTCGTCCGTCCATCAGTCCTCCCTGGACTGCCATTCCGTCCTCATCGTACGTCTCAGGCGCAGTTATCTCGGCAACAGAGTACTTGCGGATCTCAGTTGGAGACCACACAGAGAACCTTATTCCGTCGATTGACTTTACCGTTTGAACAGACATTACACCTTCTCCTTTATCATCAGTCTTGGGGCAACGTTGAGGCTCTGCATCTCCTGCAGCAGCAGCTTAAAGGCGTACGCTACGGATACGGACGATACCTTCGCCTTGTCTCCGCAGACGCGGCATAGGTACTTTCTTTGTTTAACATCGTGGTACGCCACAAGGCCGCACCTCTCGCAGACAAATATCTCAGACTTGTCGGATTCGTCAAGAAGCCTGTCCTTGAGAATCATAGATGCCCCGTATGCTATGAGGCAGTCCCTTTCCATCTCACCGAATCTTAGGCCTCCGCCCCTTGCCCTTCCTTCTGTGGGCTGCTTTGTGAGCATCTGGACCTGTCCTCTTGCCCTTGCGTGAATCTTGTCTGCCACCATGTGGTGAAGCTTTTGATAGTATACAACTCCGATGAATACCTCGACTGGGAACGGCTTGCCGGTCCTGCCGTCGTACATCATCTCCTTGCCGGAATATTTCAGGCCGCTGCCCTCAAGTGCCGACTTTATCTCGTCCATCTTTTCGCCGACAAATGCCGAGCCGTCGAACTTGGCGCCCCTTACGGCTGCTGCCTTGCCCGAGACGGACTCCATGAACATGCCCACGGTCATACGCGACGGGAATGCGTGCGGGTTGATCAGAACGTCCGGAATGACTCCTTCTGCCGTATATGGAAGGTCCTCGAACCTTGCCAGTATTCCGACAACTCCCTTTTGTCCGTGTCTTGATGCGAACTTGTCGCCGATTTCAGGAATCCTCATGTCTCTAACTCTGATCTTGTACATCTTGCCTCCCTCGCTTGACTGGGTCATAACTACAGTGTCCACGACTCCGGTCTCCGACGGCCTAACTCCGATGGATGTGTCTCGCCTGTACGGGCCCTTTGACTCAAACTCTCTGTATTCTTCCATGAACCTTGGCGGGCTTGTCTTTCCAATCAAAATGTCTCCACCGACTGCAGGCGATTCCGTAGCTATTACCCCGTCCTCCTCAAGCATCCTGTAGGCCTTTTCGCCTTTGTATCCGCGTATGTTGTCCTCTGCGTTTGGAATCTCAAAGTTGTCCCTCATTCCTCCCGGGTACTGCTTTGCCTCTGCCTCGTAAATTCTAAAGAAGAACGTCCTTCCAAGACCCCTGTCCACTGCCGCCTTTGATATCACTATTGCATCCTCGATGTTATACCCGTCAAACGGAAGTACTGCGACCACGCAGTTCTGCCCTGCCGGCCGGTCTTCCAGTCCGAGAAGGTTCATGGCCTTTGTGGTGACTATCGGGGTCTGCGGATACCACATAAAGTGCTGCCTGACGTATGTGCTGGTGTTCATCATCGGTGTAGAAAATCCGAGGCTCTGCTTTGCCATTGCGGACTCGTACGTGTTCCTAGGAGACTGGTTGTGCTCCGGATACGGGATTATAGAGGCGCCTGCCCCGAGTATTGCGGATGGGAATATCTCAAGGTGTGTGAACTTTTTGGTGTCCTTTTCGTCAAGTGTAAGATAGCAGTTCTCCTCCTCGTTTGCGTCAATCAGCTCGATGACGCCCATTCTGAGAAGGTCGTTCCAGGACATGAGCTTCTTTGAGATCTTTTCGATTAGTTCCTGGCTGACAAGCGGTTTTCCTTCCTTTATGACGATGAGCGGCCTGAGGACGCGTCCTGCGTTGCAGTTTACGTAGAGTCGTTTTGTGGCCCCTTCTGTGCCTGGTTTGAAGAATGATATTCCGACGTGCGGGTGTATCTTGGAGTTTCTCCTAAGGTCTCGAAGCGACTCGACTAGCTTGTCGCCGTCCTTGTAGTACCCCACCAGTCTGCCGTCGACAAAGACTCTTGTGCCGTCGCGCTTGAGGTCCTCTTTTGCGTCGGTAAAGTGCACGGCCCCAAGGTCGTACAGCTTTTCTACTATCTCCTCTGGAGATACGTTAACTGATATAATTGCGGAAAGCGCCAGGTTCTTTACCAGCCCACAGTTGGAGCCCTCCGGTGTTTCGGACGGGCAGATTCGTCCAAAGTGAGTCGGGTGGAGATCCCTTGCCTCAAAGTTGGGCTGCGTTCTTGACAGCGGCGACTGGATTCTTCGCAGGTGCGATATCGTGGAAAGGTAGTTTGTCCTGTCTAGCAGTTGCGTTACGCCGACCCTTCCTCGCCCCCAGTTTCCTGTTGCGATTGCGTTGTTTAGTTTGTCAGAGACTATGCCGGGCCTTATTGCCGCCGCGACCGCATTGATTCCGCGCTTTTGCCCCGACCTTTCAAGCTGGTACTTCATGTCGCGGACCAAGTTCCTAAAGGCGGTCCTGAATAGGTCCGCAAGCATCTGGCCTGCGAATTTGATGACCTTGTTTCCATAGTGATCCTTATCGTCCGGCTGTATCCAGCCGAGCTTTAGTTCGATTAGTTTGCATGCTGCCTCGCCGAGGAACTGGGCCTTTTCCCTTCTGTTCTCCTGGTGCTTTCCAAGGTGCGGCAAAAGTCCCCAGTCAAGCAGCGTCTCGGCCCTCTTTATCTGGAACTCCTCCAGCATTCCGGGGGCGATTCTCTTGCTGATGTACACGATTGCGTCCTTTGTTGTCTGCACCTCTCCTGCCTTTTCAAATGACGCCTCCAGCTCGTTTTGTATCAAGTCTACAAGCGAGACTGCCGCGGCAATCTCCCTGTCGGATTCCAGTCCGAGCGCCCTCATAAGGGTCACGACCGGAATGTCCACCGGGGAGCCAGGAATCCTTGCGACAATCAGACCGTCGTTCTTCATTACAAGTTCCAGCTTTGCGCGGTATCCTACGATTGAGGAGTACACCTTTGCCTTGAACACGTCGTTGCCTCCGACCTTTTCCTTGTCGACTATGATCTTGTTGTACGAAAGATCCTCAAGTCCTACGATGACCCGCTCTGATCCGTTGATTATGAAGTATCCGCCTGGGTCGTTTGGATCCTCGCCGTGCTCGATTAGTTTCTGAGTTGAAAAGTTGTGCAGTATGCACGCGTTTGATCTTACCATCACCGGTATGTCGCCGATGTGGACGAACCTTGATTCCAGAATCTTTCCGTCCTCGACGACGCTTGCCTCCATCATGATTGGCGCAGAGTAGGAGACGTTCCTCAGCCTTGCCTCTGCTGGTGTGATGTGTGTTATGGAGCCGTCAAGTTCCATCATCCTTGGCTGCTGCAGCTTTACTTTGCCCAGCTGTATCTTGTATGGATACTCGGCGTTTTCAATTTCAATCTGGGTGACCTCATCGATTATGCTTTGCAGCCCCCTCTCAAGAAACTCGTCAAAGGAGTTTAGGTGCTGTTTTGCAATTCCCTCTCTTCTGAGAAGATCCTGAATTATCGGCCATCGTTTGTTTGAAGAGTCAGCCATTATACTTCCACCGCATACCTGTAGTAGATGCCCTCTCCCGCAGTAGGACTCTTTCTTGTTATTCTGATCATGTCCCCTGGCTTTACACCAAGTCCAATTATGGCAGGATCGTTTGCAAAGATTAGCGGCATCTCAGTTGGCTTGCAGTTGAATCTTTTGAGAACTTCTTCTGCCTCTTTTTTTGTCATGATTTCGTGCTTTGGGACATAGACGTGATCCGGCACCAGTACGTGACTTTTCTTAGTTGCCAATCAGATGCCACCTTCGATAGCATTAGCTAAATATGTAAAATTGCCACACAAACCGAATTTCATCCAAAAAAGGTTCATATAAACGTCTCAGAAATCCGAGTGCCCTATAATATATTTCTTAATATAAAAAACGCCGGCCGTCCAATCTGCCCAACGGGTTTGAAGTGTTTTGCGTATTTGAATGTGCTAAAATGGCAAAATGCAAGGACCTGTGCAGGTACCTCACATCATCGTCACAGAAAAGATGTCCTTGTGAACGCAAAACTGTACGACGGATACTTGCAGAATGGGTTGATGCCAGTTGTCATTCTAGCAGTTGCGACTTTGACATTTTGAAATCCTACAATCCGTCCGCAAAACCAGACGAGGGCGGGCCGGTGTGTGGGTCGTGACAATCCGGCAAAGTCCGACTTGAGATATTGTGCGTTGTCTGAAAAACCGGAATTGCGCGTTTGGAGGTACGAGATATCGTATAGGTAGGAAAAGTGCAGAAAAATGCCGTGCCGGAGGCCCGCATATTTAAGCAAAGATCCGACAAAGTCAATATTTTTTGCTATTAGTCAATGATTTTTTTCTTAACCTTAAATAGTATTTGTAAGAACGGATAAACAACATGAGTACGCTGTACACAGCAATAGCAGTATTTGCGATTCTGGCCACAGGTGTATCTATACCAGCTTACGCTCAACTCATAGATGCTATTACGGTAACCACAGACAAGGCCTCATACGAGGACGGCGACATAATTACTGTCATCGGTCAAGTCAGAGACAGACTTTCTGGCTACCCGGTAACACTACAGGTAATTGCCGCCAATGGTAACTTGGTCACCGTTGAGCAGATAGATGTTTCTGAGGATAAGACCTATGGAATAGACATAACTGCTGGAGGAGCATTGTGGAGATCGGCAGGTACGTATACCATCAAAGTCCTCTACGGAACCGATACAAGGGTAGCGGAGACGACATTTGAGTTCGCCGGATCTACTGGCGCAGCACCAACAGGCAGAACATTTGCCGTTGAGGGCAGCGACGAGCTGATAACATACTCCATAAAAGGCGGTAGAGTCTTGAGCATCATCCCAGACATAGATGCCAAGTCGCTGATTATAGAGTTGGAGACTACAAGCGATGGAGAGCTGACAATCACGCTTCCAAGAGGCATAATCGACTCAAAGTTCGGTGCCGACGGCATGAGCGGTGAGGATCAGGACTTCATCATCCTAGTAGACGGCTCAGAACTGCTAGAATCACCTGCAGAGGTGGCCACATCTACAGATCGCACGTTGACCATCCCGTTCACGGACGGAACGACGCAGATCGAGATAATAGGCACTTGGGTGATCCCAGAATTTGGCGCAATAGCAGCAATGATTCTTGCGGTGGCAATTATATCCATAATTGCAATCTCGGCAAGAAGCAAGCTAAGCATTATGCCAAAATACTAGATCTTCTACCTTTTTCATTTTTTAAATATACATAAATAGTCAGTACTCTAATCGCCAATCAAGATGAAAGGTTATGCACTATCCGTGCTAATTGCCATAATGGCTGCAGCAGGCACTTTAGCAATAGTACCAACTTATGCATCTTCCTTTGACGAGGAGTCATGCCCAGATTGTGGTAGTGACAGCATATACGACAAAGCCAACATGGCACGATACGATAACGTGCCAGTCAAGATTGCGACAGACAGGAGCATCTATGATCACAGCACAACGATCACAGTATCCGGCACAGTCGCAAATCTGAGAGGCGGAGAACCGGTCACAATCACAGTGTACGGGCCACAGAACAACCTTGTAACGGTAAGGCAGGTTGACATAGGCACCGACAAGACATTTGAGACGTCATTTGTCACAGCAGGCGCACTCTTCAAGCAAAACGGCATGTACACCATCAGGGCTCAGTATGGTCCACAGTCGATCAACGACAAAGTCCTAGTTGAGCTAGTCGGTGCACCCGGAGTAGATACAACAGGAGCATGCAACGCAGGCGAGATACCAGTAAAGGGCGGAAACAAGACATACTGCGTACCGTATGACATAATCGGTGCAACAGTATTGAGGGCAACCGTCAGCAGTGAGACAAGATCCATGGTGTTAGGAATTAACGCCGATTCAGACGGTTCTATCACATTGCAAATCCCGCGAAGCGTTCTAAGATCAGAGTCAAGCAGTGGTAGCACAGACTTTATCATCCTAGTGGATGATGAGGAGGCTGACTTTGTGGAGATCGACAGCGATGCCACATCAAGAACAGTTGAGATCTTCTTTGCAGAAGGCGCAACTCAGATTGAGATCATAGGTACTTGGGCAGTCCCAGAATTTGGCACAATAGCAGCAGTAATTCTTGCGGTGGCAATTATATCCATAATTGCAGTGTCCACAAGAACACGGCTTAGCATCTTCCCAAGATACTAAGACCAAACTACTTTTTTCATTTTTTAGATACCATTCCCACGAAAAGGAAATATACAATTACCTACCAGCTTTTTCAATGAAGAGCGGCATCCTTGTTTTGCTTTTGGCCCTAAGCATGTCATTTATAGCGTACGAGCGCGCGTTTGCACAGACGGAAAGCTGCAGGATATGCGTGGATGAGGCGTTCTACGAGCAGGGCGACACCATAATAATTTCCGGCAAGGTCGACGCGGTGCTGCAAAATACACCCATGATCATACAGATATTCTTTAACAACAACCTTGTCGATGTTGCGCAGATAGAGATTGCGCAGGACGGGAGCTTTACTCATACCATCAGGGCCGACGGAGTGTACTTTAAGAACAGCGGCAACTATACCGTCAAGGGAACGTACGGGGTGAGCAGCAACACATACGAGACATCCTTTGAATACCACACACGTGAATCAGCTACTGCAATAAACGACATCTATGAGGTAAAGGCAGGTGATTCTGGCACGTTTGATGTTCAGTATACGATACGCGGTGGAACGGTACGCAACATGTTCATCGACCCGGCCATGCTTGCGCTTGTGGTGCAGATAGATGCGCGAACAGACGGAACGCTTTTGCTTGATCTAGGCAGACAGTGGATTGACGCAAAAAAGCAGGACGGCACTGACGACACATACATCATACAGATAGACGGAGTACAGGTGCCATACCAGGAATCATCGGTAAGTGCCGATTCGAGAAGAATCACCATACAGTTCCTTGCAGGCGACTCGGACATTGAGATAATAGGCACGCACGTGATTCCGGAGTTTGGGCCTATCGCAGTCATAGTGCTGGTAGTTGCGATAGCATCGGTGATCCTTGTCACCTCAAAGAGAACGATCCTAAGATTTTAGCCGGCAAAGCCGTACTTTGCCTTAAACGGAGAGACGCTCCGCAGCTCGGGAACTATTTTCTTTAGCGCGTCAACTGCTTTGTCCACATCATCAAGCGTATTGCCATATCCGACGGTAAGCCTCAGAGAGCCCGTGATCTGCTCGTGCGAAAAACCCATTGCCATAAGAACGTGTGATGCCTTTTGCGTCCTCACAGAGCACGCAGAGCCAGTAGATGCCGCTATTTCATACTCGTCAAGCTTTATGATCAGGTCCTCGCCGTTCACCCCAAGGAACGTAAAGTGCGCATTGTTTGGGAGGTGGCTTTCTTTGTGCCCGTTTACTGTCACGTGTGTTATCTCGCTTGTAGTTCTCTGAATCAGCCTGTCCCGCATGGCCCTCAGATTGGCTGCGTTTTCATCAAGCCCCTCCTTTGCAACCTGGCACGCCCTGCCGAATCCCACTATGTTTGCGACACTCTCCGTCCCAGAGCGCATCCCCTCCTCCTGACCACCGCCTAGGACGAGCGGATCCACCCTCACCCCACGCCTTATGTAGAGGGCGCCAACACCCTTTGGGCCGTTTATTTTGTGTGACGAAATCGACATCAGATCCACACCGAGCTCCTGCACGTCGACTGGAATCTTTCCCACGGCCTGCACCGCGTCTGTGTGAAACAGAACGCCGTTCTGCCTGCACATCTGTGATATCTCCCTGATCGGCTCGATTGTACCGACCTCGTTGTTTGCAAACATTATGCTGACAAGCGCGGTGTCTTTGTTTATTGCCGATTTGAGGCGGTCAAGTCTGACGGTTCCGGTTTCGTCCACCGGGACGTATACCACATCAAGTCCGTCCGACTGCAGTCTTTTGCACGGCTCAAGCACTGCATCGTGTTCTACAGACGACGTTACAAGTCTGCGCCCCTTGGCTTGGCGCATCACCCCGAATATGGCAGTGTTGTTTGACTCAGTTCCACCCGATGTCAAAAGTATCTCGTCGGGGCTTGCGTTTATCAGAGATGCTATTCTCTTTCTTGCTGTCTCCATTGCCTTTGTGGCAATACGTCCGTACCTGTGAATCGACGACGGATTGCCAAAGCTTTCCTTAAAGTACGGGAGCATCTCCTGCAGTACCTCATCTCGTACCGGAGTCGATGCCGCATGGTCAAGGTAAATCAATCTGCAATCACGTTTAGTTTTCCCTGCGCGTATCCTTCCGGGTCAATCCTCACAGAGGTAAACCCAATTGATTCTAGCTTTGAGAATAGGTGCGCAATCTTCTCCCCATCGGATAGCAGGTGCAGCTCGTCCCTTCCGACCTCTATCTTTGCGGCACCGTCAATGTCCCGCACGCGCACCTGTCTTGCCCCAGTCACCTGCTTTACGAATCTTTCCCCCACCTCAATTCGTGCAAGCCTTTCTGCCGTGACGCGCTGTCCCCACGGGATCCTCGACGCAAGGCAGGAGTTCGATGGCCTGTCGTACACCGAAAGTCCCGCCGTCTTTGCTATCATTCTGACGTCTTTTTTGCCGAGGCCGGCTTCCACCAGCGGGCTTTTGACGCCGTTGTTCTTTAGCGCCGTGATGCCCGGGCGGTAGTCCCCAAGGTCGTCAACGTTGGTACCGTCCACTATGAGGTCAACTCCTTTCTTTTTTGCGATATTGATCAGGTGCTCGGAAAGCTCGCTCCTGCAGTAAAAGCATCGGTTCTTGTCGTTTTTAACAAAGTCATCGTTCTCAAGCTCGCTATACGTGATTATTTCTTGTCTGATTCCTATTTCTTTGCATATCTTTTTTGCAGAGTCCAGCTCCTCCTGTGCCAGCGTCTTGTAGTCCGCCGTCACCGCAAGTGCGCCGTCACCCAGTGCGCGGAATGCCGCATATGCGACGACCGCGCTGTCAACGCCCCCGGAGAGCGCGATAATCGCCGACTGCCTGCCGGAAAACCAGTGCATCAGATCATCCAGTTTGCTCATTGCTTTGTTTTTACCTGTTCTCTGATTAATTCTTCGGTTTGCCCAAGTGGAATGCCGAGTTTCTCCGATACCTTCTTGACATCCTCGTATTCTACCTTGAATCGGTTTGTCTTTGTCGTCTTGTATCTTACTGTGAATGTTCTGCCGCGTATTCTGACCTTTATCGCATCTATGCGCCTCCCGACAATGAGCCTCTCAGATGAGCGGACGCGTATTCCCAGCGTGCCGGTCTCAAGTGCCAGAATGTTTGCAAGCCCGTCTGTAGCTCGCGGCTCGCACATCACCGATATGATGTGGCTTGGCCTTCCTTTTTTTGTCAATGCCGGAACCACCGTTACGTCCTTTGCCCCCGCAGACATAAGCCTCTCGATTGTGTGCGAGAGAACCTCCCCCGAGACATCGTCCACGTTTGTCTCAAGGATGCTTACTCTGTCATGTTCGAATTCCGGCATCTTGCCCACAGTTATCTTAAGTACGTTTGAAAGCCCCTCCAGGTTTTTTTGCCCCGCCCCGTATCCGACCGAGCCTACCTCCATCACAGGGTAGAACTGGGAGCACCTTTCTGCCAGGTTTACCAGCATGCTTGCCCCCGTGGGCGTTGTGAGCTCCTCTTTGACTGCGCTGCCGCATATCATGATGCCGGATCTTTTAAAGATCTCAAGTATTGCCCCCGCCGGATTGGATACTGTTCCGTGGGAGAATGTCACGGTTCCGCTTCCCACAGCCACCGGTGTTGCGATTATCTGGTGGTCAAATAGTTTCAGATCGTCGAGCGCTATTGCGCACCCTACAATGTCTATCACAGTATCAATGCTGGACGCCTCGTGAAAGTGGACCGAGTCCTCTGGGACGCCGTGGATAGTCGACTCTGCTTTTATGAGGGTGCTTATGCTGCCCACGGCAAACTCTTCTGCCCTCCTAGAAAGGCCTATCTTTTTTGCCGTCTTTTTGATGCAGCTTTTGATTTCAGTGCCCTTTCGCTCATGGCGGCTCTCCTCAAGATTCAGTGCAAGGAGTGTTGCCCTCACCCCCTTCTTGTTTGCCTTTTTGAAATCGATTTTTTTTATCTTAGAGCCTGGCAGAAAGTTTTGCGATGCCTTCACCCCTCCGATTATTTTCTGCTTGCTTGCACCAATGTCGACAAGCGAGGAGAGAAGCATGTCGCCGGATATTCCTGCAATCTGCGAATCAATTACTAAAACCAATACAAGGCAGATCACAAAAATGCATATAAATTCTAGTATAGGCATTATGTTTTTCATTTCAGAAATTAAAAACAAAAAGCGAGGATTCTGCAAAACACGTTATGCGATCAAAAATAATTGCAGAGTGTTTCCAAGTGCGCCGGTTTCCAAACCCGGACATCCGTGGAAATTTTATGCATAGATTTAATTATTGAACGCTAAAGTCGCACAATATGCTTACCATAATCGGATCCGGCAAAGTGGGCGGAGACGCTGCCCTGTTTTCGGCGTTACGCAGAGTCGACAGGGAGATTCTGCTGCTGGACGTTGTCAAGGGCCTTCCGCAGGGTGAGGCAATGGATCTTAACCACATGCTATCAGAGCAGGGGGTCGACGTGGAGGTCAGAGGGTCAAACGACTACTCTGATATGAGGGGCTCCGACATAGTCGTGGTCGTCGCAGGCTCTGGAAGAAAGCCAGGCATGACAAGAATGGACCTTCTTAAAATAAACGCAGGCATAGTAAAGGACGTAGTAGAGAACATCAAAAAGCACGCAGACAATGCAATCATAGTTCCGGTCACAAACCCGCTTGATCCTATGGCGCACATCACGTACAAGACATCAGGCTTTGAGCCGGGCAGGATAGTAGGGATGGGCAACATGCTCGATTTATCAAGATTCATCCAGTTCATTCACGAGGCGACTGGGTACTCGCGCGATTCCATAAGGGCGCTCGTAATAGGCGAGCACGGCGAGAACATGCTGCCGCTGCCCAGATTCTCAACCGTCTCCGGAATACCGCTGTCCGACATACTTGCAAAGGAAAAGCTCGATCAGCTGGTACAGGACACGCGGGGAGTTGCGGCCAAAGTGATTGAATTAAAGGGTGCCACGGTGCACGCACCGGGAAATGCCGTATCTGCCATAGTTGAGGCCATACTAAAGGACCGAAAGAAGGTAATCCCGGTTGCAACGCCGCTGAGCGGACAGTACGGGCACTCCGACGTCACCATAGGCGTTCCTGCAGTGATTGGGAGAAAGGGCGTGGAAAAGATAATCGAGCTTGAGCTGAACGGCGAGGAAAGGGAGTGGTTCGACAAGGGCGTCAACGGCATAAAGGCCGCCCTTGCAGGCATCTGATCAGTTTTTTTATCGTGTCTACAATTAACTCACAATGGAAGTCAACGATGTTTTAGAGTCACTGAAAAACGGCAAGATAGGCGTCGCTGAGGCAAAAAAGCTTCTCTCGCTGTACTCGATAGAAAAGATAGAAGACTTTGCGCAGATAGACATCGGCAGAAAGTACCGCAAGGGAATTCCAGAGGTGATATTTGCCGAAAGAAAGCAGCATGATGAGGTAAAGAAGATCATAGAAAAGGTGCTAGCAAGGTCGGACTCGGTTCTGGTGTCTAGAATCCCAGAGCAAGACCACAGAAAGGTAATCGCGTTTGCCAAGAGGCGCAAGTTCAAAGTAAAGGAGGGCAAGAACACCACGACTCTGCTCATCTACAAAAGCCTAAAACAGACGGGCGGGACTGTCGGGATAATAACTGCCGGAACGTCAGACATAGGCGTGGCGGAGGAGGCAAGACTGACATGCGAGGCCATGAGCTGCACCTGCATATCCAGCTACGACATAGGGATTGCGGGAATGCACAGGATGTTTCCGGTCATCAAGAGGTTCATCCAGGAAGACGTCGACGCCATAGTGGTTGCAGCCGGAATGGAGGGAGCTCTTGCATCGGTGGTCTCATCGCTCGTTGAGGTCCCAGTAGTCGGCCTGCCCACATCAGTAGGATATGGGTACGGGGAGAAGGGGGTTGCGGCGCTGGCGTCGATGCTGCAGAGCTGCTCACTCGGACTGTCGGTGGTAAACATCGACAATGGGATAGGAGCCGGCGCGGTCGCTGCAAACATTGCAAACAGGGCAAGGGCAAGGCGCAAGTAACCAAGTGATCTTCGGATCATCCAGTCGCGTTGCCAAGATGCTGCTTTGTCGCAGCTTTGTAGCGCATGGAAAAAGCCGAGTCAGAAAATAATTTATAGTATATACCGGGTCTAAGCATAGTGGCTGGCAAGAGAATAGTTTTGACTGCAGACCGCAGTCTGATGACGAATTATCGCGGTAATTTTCTTTACGGGTTCATAGCGTGCGGCCCATACGAGCTGCTGCCGGAATGGGTCTTTGACAAGGTGTTCTGCCCAGCAGTCGAGACCGACCCCAACACAGGCGAGGCAAAGGTAGCGCAGGTGGGATTAAGGCGCATCGAGTCGGCCCTGCTACAAGGGTACAGAAGGGACGAGGTGTTTGTCGCAAACCCCGACTATCTGGCAAAGTCCATAGGCCCTGACACCAAGGTGGTAGGAATCAACGTCATGGACCCGCTCGGAATGGCGCCAGTAACTACCACAATGTCCCCCGAGAAGCTCTCCTATGTAGCAATGAAGTTCAAGCGAATGTGCGCAGACATAATCCAGCTGAAGAAAAAATATGACTTTCACGTGGTGGTGGGAGGAAACGGCGCCTGGGAGCTTGCAAAGACTGACAGGATGAAGATTCATGGAATAGACACGGTGGTTGTGGGCGAGGCGGACGAGCTTGCCCTTGATCTCTTCAAGGATCTGGAAAAGGGGGACGCGCCGGAGCTTATGCACTGCTTTGTAAAGAACATACAGAACATCCCAATCATAGAGGGCCCGACCGTCAACTCGCTCATAGAGGCGATGAGGGGATGCGGCAGGGGGTGCGACTTTTGCGATGTCAACAAGAGGTCAAAGAAGGACCTGCCGATAGAGAGGCTGCAGCACGAGGCAAAGATAAACCTGGACTACGGCTTTGACTCCATCTGGCTTCACTCAGACGAGATGCTGCTTTACGGGTGCGACAACAAGGACTTTCAGCCAAACCGCGACGCCATAACTGAGCTGTGGCAAGGGCTCAAGTCCATGGGGGCAAACTTTGTTGGGACCACCCACATGACGTTTTCTGCAGTTGCCGCAGATCCGCTGCTCCTAAAGCAGATGTCGGACATAAACAACATGCACAGCACAGGACGATGGCTTGCGACCAACCTCGGAATAGAGACGGTCGCGCCAAGGATGGTCAAAAAGCACCTTGGAGTAAAGACAAAGCCGTTCTCCACCGACGAGTGGGGATGGGTAGTAAGGGAGGGGGCAAGGATAATGAACGAGAACAACTGGTTCCCTGCGGCGACCCTCATCATAGGGTGGCCGGACGAGACGCCGGACGAGACGCAGTACACGATTGATTTAATCGAGGACTTTAGGAAGACCAACTTTAGGGGGCTTGTTGCGCCTCTTTTGTACCAGGACTTTTCCGAGAAGAACTCGATGCACTTTGGCAACCTCAACGAGGCCCAGTTCACCCTGTTCTGGAGGTGCTGGGAGAACAACCTGCGAGTCATAAACGACATAGTGCCGATAATACTCAGAAACAAGACCTACGGCCCGCCGATGAAGGTGTTCATGTACGGCCTGATAAAGGCGGGGACATGGGCCATAATGAGGTACCTGCGCGGCCTGTGCAAGGACTTGTTCAATGGCAAGCTGCCAGAGGAGATTGTGGAAAAGTACGCAAGAAGCAGGTCGGTTGCGGCCCCGACGTACACAAGATAGAGTTTTTTAGCGGCGCAAAAAAAATCGGCATCCAAGGCTTAAGGTCAGCAACGGGATGTAACTTGACGACAGCCCCAAATACCACCATACGATACGGCAGAATCGGTATTATGTGAGACGGTGTTCAAATTGTACACACATAGTTTAGAAATCTAGACCTGTGTGCCAAGTCAAAAAAAATCGGCGTTTAGAGTTTGTTAATTGCCTCGTCGGCAATCGTGTTTCTCTTTGGTGTGAGGATGAGAAAGTACATCTTGTCTGCCCTCTCTATCGCGTTTACCTTCCTGTACGTGTTCGTGCTTATGTCAAATTCCAGAATCCTGCCGTCGAGTGTGCCCTTGGTGTAGATCATAAGGTACACGTTGTCGTTGCTGTGGGTGAGCGGGATGAATGAAAAGACGTACCCTTTGTAGTAGTTGATCGGCATTGTGTTTTTCATCGGAGGCATGACCGAACTCATGTAGGAAAATATGTCCTCAACGGACTCGAACTCTTCGTATTCTACGTGCATAAGTTTGGTATTGGTCCGGTGTATTAAAATCTTAGAGGCTTCTCTTTTTGAGAAGATCTCTTGCCTTGACTATTATCACTGCCGGAACCACAAAGTACATGCCTATGTTGAGCAGTATTATTCCGATACCGTACCCTAGCATCTCTGCCTCAGAGTCTATCTCGACCACGTTGAGTATGGACAGCGTCGAGAGCATCGGCGTGATTGCGGTCTTGACCACTTCCTTGAAGACGGGGCTGTCTCGCTCCCAGTCTGCCACCGTCGGGCTGAAGGAATAGTACACTGTGTTGAACGCGCTCATGAATCCGGTTCCTGAGCTGGTGCTGAACAGTACGTTGTCCCTTACCTCCCTGAGAAGCTGGACCTGCGGCGCCAGTTCCGAGCCAAAGGCCGCTGTTGCAATCAGGCAACCGTTTGTGTCATCAATTGGTTTTGGTGCCGGCACGCATATTCCCTGGTCATTGAGTACAGTTCCCGCTCCGCACTTTGGAGGCTCTACAACTGCCGGTGGCTCGTCGATGCACTTGCCGCCAGCTAGGATTTGTCCGGGCGGGCAATCCACTGGAGGCGCCACTACGCATGTTCCTGTCGCCTCATCGTATACTGTGCCGGTTCCGCAGACTGGCTTTTGCGGCTCGGCAGGCACGCAGACGTTGTTCCTTAGAACCTCGTTTGGTCCGCACTTTGGCGGCGGTGGCGGTGGCGGCGTGTCTATTACAGATGCGCCCGTGCCGCCCGTATAGAGGAACAGGGACTGGGCCTTTTGTACCCCGTAATTAGCTACAATCTGGTAATCTCCCCTCTTAATCCAAAGAGGGCCTGAAACTATGAAAAATCCTTCAAAACTTCCGTCAAGCTGCGGGGTGATCTGCTTTACCTGAACGATGTTGCTAGATGTTCCGTCTACAAGCGGGCCGATGACCCGTATTGTGACGTCGAAAAAGTTGTTGACGTCCACGTCCCTTACCTGGCCGCTGAACACAACGGTATCACCCTCGTCGTAAAGTGGCAGTTCCGTCTTTACGGATATCGGGGGAATCGTGGCGACTTGGGCAAAAACGCTAGAGCTGCCGACCGAAAATATGATCAAAGATAACAATGCAAGGCTTGCTGCTGCTCTCATTTCTAGGCTTGTACAACGTTTTAGGGTATTTATGTATTCTATGAAAGAAAAATTGACTTGATTATATTTTTCTTGAACCTTTTTTGACAATGTGCCACATCACTGGTCATTTGTTTGGTGCGGACTTTGACAATACCACATCAAATGTGACTTTGCCCACCTGGGAATTCAGGTAGCTGATGTCGACGGAGTACTTGCCAGTCGGGGAGCTGTTTTTTAGCGTCACCACCGTTCGGTACTTGCCGTCACTTGATGCAAACGCATCGAGTTTGGTTGTCTTGCCGTCAGGTGAGGTGAGGGACAGATGAACCGGCGTTCCCTGTTTGTAGTTTTTGACCTTTCCTGACAGTACGATGTCTTTTGTCACACCGTATGATGGCATCTCAAAAGTCTTTGTCTTGGAGAGCCCCGACGGTGTCGTCGGCTGCACCGGTGTAGGGGTTTTTGGAGGCGTGACGGTCTTGCTCTGCGATAGCACGAATATGTTCTGCTGTCCGAAAGAATCCCTAAAGTCGTAATATTTTAGGTCGACGATTCCCCCCGCGGGTGAGATCAGGCTCGTTCCGTTCTTGTCGCATATCTGCGATGGCATCTTGAATGTGCCCTCGAACCTTCCGGTGTTAGGCCCAGTCTCTATGAGGCTGAATCCCGATGCGGCAAGGCCGCCATACTGCACACCGTTTATTGTGCACCTCTTGTAGCGCACGTCCTTTATGAGGACCTCTAGAAGCTTTCCGCCGGAGCCGCCCACAGTGTCAACGTCTGCGGACGCAGGATCATTAATCACAGAGTAGATGTCTATCGAGTCGTGGTTTACGTTAAGGTCCGAGTCGACGAGTATTACGGTCACCGGTGAGCCGAACCTGAACGTGTTTGAGCTGAGCGAGACTGTTCCCGAGTGGGTCCCTATGTCCGTCTTTGCTGACGTGTCGGTGAGAACTCCTACTGCGTCAATGTCAGAGTACGCTATGTTTATTCCCTTTTCGTCGACGAGTCTCTGGTTGACAAAGAACCTGACGTCCTCGTGAATCGGCCTTAGCGTCTGTATCAGGCTTGCGTCAAACTGGTTGAGCTGGCTCGCAATCACGTATTCCAGGGTCCCTGAAAATGTGGCAGAGCTTGTCGTAGTCTCTCTGAGCTCGAATCGGTACACTGCATTGTTTACGTCGCTGTTTCCTTTTTGTCCGAACGAAAAGATATCAAATACGATCGGCTGCTTGTCGGTCTCAGCAGACGCGGTGCCTGCGGCGGCGACCGTATCGTCGGATGCGTCAAAGTTTATCACAAGGTAAACGGGTCCCGACTTTGACGCGATCTGGCTTACCGCAGCGTCGGATATTTGCGAGAGTCCCTGCGGTGAGACACTGCCTGCTGCTGCCAGTGTCACAGTGGAAGAGTCGGACGAGAAGAAGAGCTGGATAGAGGTGTCCGCAAAGCTGGAGACCCCGAGCTGATCCCTTACGGACCGGAGGTCATAGTTAATCCAGTTTGTGCCAGAGTCCCCCTGGCCGGTGTTTATCAGGATGGAGTTGAGCTGGGCCGCTGTCACCCCCAGCCTTACCGATATCTTGTCAAAGTTTAGCGGGTTTGGTATTCCGGTTGTGGTGTCAAGGACGAGCCTTGCGGAGTTGGTGTCCGGTACTGAGGACCCTACGCTCGTGCCGGTGGCAAGTATGTTATCGGAGGAGGCCGTGTGGAACTTTACTGTTCCCGCACCGTTGAGCGTGACGGGGCTGCCTATTTTGAGCGACGGAATTATCGCCGAGCTTCTGGAGACATCGAGTCTTTCCCGCTCCCCGTTGTTTTTGTTTTGGTCAGTGTCAGTCACGGTGACGCCTACCTTTTGCCCCGAGACCAGCTGCTGCGAGCCAAGCGAGATGCTTGCTGTCTGCAACCCTGACAGAATTGAGGCCGACTTGGAGTCATACTGGATTGTTGCAGACTGGCCCCTCGGCGCGGTAGAAAGCACCGAGATGCTTGAGAGGTTGCTGTGGTCAGCAGTCTCAAATACTGCGGAGTTTGGCTGCGTCTCTACAAATGTGACGATTTTCTCATACGTGGTGACTGTGTCAGTTGCCTCGTCCGGCTGGAATCCGTTGGCCTTTAGTTCTATTATGCTTCCAAGAGTCATTGTGAATTTCCCATTCTTCTCAAACCCGAGATCGGACAGCCTGGAGTTCAGGTTGACAAGTCCTGGGTCGTTGTTTGCCGCGTTTGCTCCGTTCTCTGTGAATGCCGCATAGAACACGGCGTGCGGCGACTCCACGTTAAATGTCCACGAGTCGCGCGAGGTCGGATCCTGGTTCAGCTGCATGTCGCGTATTTCTGCAAACACCTCGGAGTTGGGAGGGTATGCCTGCCTGTCAAGGCTTAGCGATATGTTGGGTATGTCGTCGTATCGCAGATTCACCTGCTGGACCCCTCCGCCTGCGTTATACCGTATGGTGACATCGTTGTTAAATGAGTAAAGCTGGATGAGGGGCCATGCATTCTGGTCAAGGCCTATCTGACCCGTGGACGGGGCGTTTGTGTTTATGAATCCGGGGAACCTCACCACGTTGTTTATGTTCTGCCCCGCAGGCAGGCCAGTGCAGGTGCTAAACCCAGAGTTTCCGTTTGTAGAGCCTGCCGCCGCCCGCGGTACTGCCACCCCCTCGGTCTGCGTGAATGTGGCACCGAGTATCGTCGTGTCCTTGCCACAGAACACGCCAAAATCAAGCCCCTTTCCAGAGGAGCCGGACTCGAACGCTATCTGGTCTGCAGCCTTTGCCTTCTCCACGTTAGCAAAGTACGCGTACCATTTTCCGTCAGTGGCCTGGACCATCCTGAGTGCCTTTCCGTTTATCGTGACCGAGGGTTCGCCCTTGCCTTCCGAAAGATCGGCAATGTTTGGATCGCTTACCACCACCTCCACCACCATCGAGCCGGCAAAATGATTGTTAAAGAGTGGATTTTCGGCAGAGACGTACAGGTTCTGGTTGGCCCCGTACGCAGCTGAAAATGCCGGGGCTAGGAAAATTCCCATTAGCGAAAATAAGACCGCCTTGTTCAAATCAATCAAAGTTTGGCATCATCAAAGATAACATTATCGTATGATTCATCTGAAAGTCAAGTTATTAGTAAGCTCTGCAGGTATGCATTCAATGCACGATGTCCTTGTAAGGCGGACCGGAGTCCTAAAGATATCCCTAGCCGCCATACTCTCAGCGTTTGTAGTCGAGTTTGTATTCGGCATAGTTGCAAACAGCCTCGCCCTTCTGACGGACAGCATCCACGCGCTTTTGGACAGCGTGGTCACGGTCGTGCTTTTGCTGGCGGCCCGCTATGCAATCAAGCCCCCTGATGCAGAACACACGTACGGGCACGGAAAGGTCGAGTCTCTTGGGGGCATGATTGGCGGAATCGCCATATTCCTAATTGCCGTGTTTTTCATTTACGAGTCCGTCACCAGGATTCAGAGCTCCGAGCCGTTCTTGGTGCCGGGAATTTTCGCGCTTGGCGCGGCATTCTATACCATCGGAGTCGACATATTCAGGATAATACTTTTGAAAAGATCAATCAGCAAGATCGGCGGCAGCACGCTAAAGGCGGACTTTTATCACGCGTTTATGGATCTTGGTTCCACGCTCGTGGTCATAGTCGGCATAGTACTTGCAAATATCGGAGTGCACGATGCGGACTTTGCCGCGGCGCTCGTCCTCGGGATTTTGCTGTGCGGGCTGAGCATAAAGCTTGTCTGGCGCACCGCCCAGGAGCTTACAGACATAATATCTCCGGAGCTTGTGAGGCAGGTCAGGGGTACCGTCGTTTCCACAGACGGGGTGCAGGATGTGGGCCAGGTGCTGATGAGGCGCTCAGGTGATTCCATATTTGCGGACGTTACCGTATCTTTGAGGGCAGACGTCAGCTTTGAGAGGGCGCACGAGATAAGCAGCAAGGTCGAGGACAACATCAAAAAGTTGCTCCCAAACTCAGAGACGACGGTCCACTTTGAGCCGAGCTGGAGGGACGTTCCGATTGATTCGAAGATTTTTGAGATCGCCTCAGGCGTCAAGGGGGTGAGCAACGTCCACAACATATCCCACCACACGACAAAGGGCGCAAGATTTGTCAGCCTGCACGTGATGGTGGACAGGAACATGAGGCTTGAGGATGCGCACAAGCTGTCCGACCAGATAGAGGAGAGAATCCACCAGCAGGAGCCCGGCATTCAGGGCATAACAATACACCTTGAGCCGCACATTGAGATACCAAGGGACCTGACCGAATACAAGACGTCGGACGAGAAGGTGATGGCGCTGCTAAGGGAGCACAAGGGGGTAAGGAAGGTGGGCCGCATAGTGACGCTGAAATTTGACGACCTTCTCAAGATAGACATCGACTGCTCCTTTGATAAGGATCTCCCCATAGAAAGGGTGCACGATCTGACATCGCAGATTGAGCAGGACGTACGGAATCACTTTAAGAATTCCGTCATAACGATACATCCAGAGCCGTTCTAGGTAAGGATGCTTGTAACATACATCACAATCATTCCGACTGCTATTCCTGCGACCATTGGGGCCGAGAACGTCTTCTGGTCCTTCCTTGTCCAGTTGAGTATGGCCGCTGCGACCTGAAATATTGCCCCCGCTCCGACCCCAAGGAATATGATTGCAGCGTATGGGGAGTAGACAAAGCCGCCGAACCACGCCCCGAATATTGCAGGTGCCCCCGCTATCATCCCGAGTGCGGCCAGTCTGCCTATCATCAGCCTTTGCTTTGCCATGGGGGCTGCAATCGCAAGTCCCTCGGTGGTGTTGTGGATGGTAAACCCTATTATCAGAAACGTGCTCAGCGCTACCTCTCCAAGTCCTATTGCCGCGCCTATCGCAAGGCCCTCGCCGAAGTTGTGCAGCCCTATCCCGACTGCCACCATGAGCGAGATCGCAATCGATTTTGAGAGATGCGATGTAGCCCTGCTTATCATCTTCTCGGAGACGTAGTACAGGGCAAGGAACGAAGTTATCGTCACAGTAGCAACTAGTAGCTGCCCGTTGAATGCGCCGGAAAGCCGCTCCGAGGAGATCTCAAGGGCCTCCTCGATTGTGTCTATGCCCAAAAATATCAACAACCCCACGGTCACTGCCAGAAAGAAGGTGTACTTTGCCTGGCTCATTTTTGCGATGAACGGGAACCACAAAAGGCCTATGAGGACAGGTATGATCCCTACGTACGTGCCGATAATTGCAAAGTACGACACCAGTTCAATGCTTGGCTTGAGTGCTGGCGCTGCGGCCTCTACCGAGGAGGCGAATCGCGTCCCGTCGTTAACTGTGAGCCCTATCTCGTACGGCTCTGCCTCGTTCCAAGAGTACGGTATCCTTACCTTTGCGGCCTCAAACCGCGCAAGGAACCTGTCCGGTTCTATTGCAGCCGGCTGGATTCTGTCGTTGACGTCAGCCTGCGCAATGGACACGTCTATCGGCCCCGTGTTCCTGACGGTGACGTGTATCTCCGACCCTACAAAGTCTATCCTCTCTATCGTGATGTTCGGCAGCGGGGTGCCAAAGTCCAGCAGATCAGAGCCTGGCCCGAATATGTAAAATATCATTGCCCCAAGAAGGACCAACGGTATTATGCCGCTTGCTACAACCTTTACCCTTGACGTTTTCTCAGACTCCATCATCCTCACCTATGTCACAAGAAACAGCCCGACCCATCCCTTTTCCGCAAACTCGGTCTTGTGCGCATGGAAGAGGTACTTGCCCGGGTACGTGTATGTGAACTCCATTATCCCCCTCTCCCCCTGGGACAGTGTTATCATGTCGGTGTACGCGCCGGGGATGCTGTACGTTCCAGTAGGGTAATAATAGTACAGGTTCCCGTGGAGGTGGAAGTTGTTTATCTGGTCAAACTCTAGTATGTTTACCGTGTAAACCCTGACAAGATTGTCCTTCTTTATCTGGATTGGGTGGTGCTGATAGTAAAATGGGATTGTGTTTGCCGCGTAAAAGTTGTTCTCCATGTCAAAGTCGGTGTCAAAGCCGTTGAGTACTAGCACCATCTCGTCCGCCTCCGGCCTTGGCTCCTTTGGATCCACTATATACACGCCGTAGAGGCCGTGCGATATGTGCTCTTCAAGCGGCATCACGTGGCAGTGGTACAAATGCACCCCGACTGGGTCGGCATCAAACTCGTACGTGAACCTGCCACCGTTTGCCCCCACTATCTCAAAGACTCCGTCCATCTCGGCCTTGTGGATTCCGTGAAAGTGCATCGTGTGGGGCTTGGAGCCGTTGTTGATAAAGTGGACCTTGATCAGGTCCCCCTCGGTCGCCCGTATCGTGGGGCCCGGGACCGTCCCGTTGAATGTCCAAGCGTTATAGAACACGCCAGGTGAGATCTCCATCATCTGGTCGTCCCTGGCAACTATGGTAAACTCGCGCAGAGTCCTTCCGTCCTCCATTGTTGAGACGCGCCCATACTGAAAGTCCCTCAGGTACTTCTCCGGGTCAAACTCGACTGTCTGCGCAGTGTACACGGGATCTAGGATCTCGCCAGATGTCCTCACCACGGCCCCCGTGTGCGTCAGAAAGACCTTTTCCTCGCTGTTTGCATCCGATGCTGCAGGATACGCAAGGTACAGTGCGGCAATGATCGCAGTTACCGCTAATGCAGATATCATCATTGAAAATGGTTTCACTGGATACCAGTGACTCGCCTCTTTATTTAAAGTTAGCCTAGGCTAAGAAATTTAGCCTTGGCTAACTTTGTCTTCCCGTTGGAAATGAACAACTCAATATAGAGCTTAGAGTGCACCCGGTTTGATGAAGAAAGCTTATCTTTTCGTTTTCGTCGCAGGCGGCCTTGTTGCGGCCGGAATGGTTCTCTCATTTTACGGCTCTGCCCTCATCACCCAGGGCGTGTCCATAACGGAGGGAGTGGTTGGTCCGTCCTCGCCACTGCAAATTGAAATGTACATGGACAGGTCCATATCGGACACCGGGGTGTTTGTGGTCCATTCGCAGCCGCAGGGCAGCGCGCTTGTTGCCAGGGTTCTTGATCCCGCAGGAATCCAGATAGAGTCAAAGACCATACAGGAGGAGAGAACCGAGGAGCAGTTTGAGATAGCCACGAGCGGCAGCCACACCCTAGTTCTTGACAATGCCGGCTCTGATGTGCATGCGCTCATAGGCATATCACACATGCCGGACAAGTCGCTTGTCGCACTGAACATATTCGGGCAGGCGGCAATAGTATCGGGCTTTGTCGGAATGGGCATAGGTGTCCTGTACGCCATAGTAAGCCGCAAAAGGCCTAGTTGAGGTAGCTGTCAAGCTCAGTCAGGCCGTCGACCACTCCCTTGTACGCATCGTCGCCCTCCATCGCCTTTGCTATCTTTTCATTATTCACAGAGTACCTTGCCGGGCTTTGCTCAAGGATGACGAAGCCGTACTGTACAAGGTATGAGAGGCGTTCTTTGATATCTGCCCCAGATATCCCAAGTGTTTGCGCAATAACCGAGGCCTCCTTTGCCCCGTGTTCTAGTTCCTGCAGGATTACAGATACGTCCGGATCAAAGAGCAGATTCATTATCTTTTCCTTGTCATGTGTTTCCGTCATGGAGTTAGGCGTTTTTGGAAGTTAATATTTTCTTGGTGTTAAAGAGATAGTCCACAACCAGCACCTTGCCCATGTTGTCCTGGTTTATGTGGTAGGTCCTGCCGTGAAGCTGCCTTTCCAGGTTTTGGACGTAGCTTAGCAGCTCCGTCTCCTCGCTGACCACGATCGAGTCAATCTCGATGTTATCGCGCTTGCACTTTTTTGCCTCCGCAAGCGTGCGCTCCTCTATCTTTGGGTCGACCTTTTTGTACCGGTAGCACAGGTACACAAGGCCCTCGGCTTTCTGTATCTTCATGTTTCTCTCCTCCGCCATCTTGGAGATGAGCGAGGGGCTTGGCTCGTAAAAGTTGGAGTAGGGTTTTGCGGAAAGTATGCTTTCTTTTTGCGATTCGCTGTCCACAAAGCACGCGCTTGGCTGTCCGTCGGTGATCAACACGATTCTCTTGTTTGTGGATGCGTCCTTTTGCAGTATCTTTCGTGCGAGCCTGAACGCGGCCTGGTAGTTCGTATAGTGCAGGAACTCGTCGTTTGCGTCATACGTCTTTAGAAACGGGACGTCAAGCGGCTTTACCACGGATGCCATGGAGGCAAAGCCTATGATGTGTATGGTATCGTTGGGGAAGAACTTGTTGTTCAAAACATACAGTGACCAGAGGGCCTTTTTTGCGGCCTCTATCCTGCTCAACCCCGAGTCCGCAAGCGAGGACTTCATGGTGGAGCTGAGGTCTATGCAGTAGACGACCGAGGCCCGGACATCCTCCACCGTCTCGTGCTGCTCAAAGTCGTCAACGTCCACATCCAGCGGGAACGAGAGCGGCCTGCGGCCCTTTGTGATCCTGTTTATGGCGTTGAGTATGGTCGCAGGGGCGCTCACCAGGTTAAGATCGTCCCCAAGCTCAAACTTTTTTGTCGTGTCAAGGACGGTGATTCCCTCTCCGACCGACTTTATCTCGTGGAGCCCAAAGTCCCCGGTTTTGAGCTCGCTCATAAGGTCGCGCAGGATCTGGCCTCCTATGGCAAAGAACCCCTTCTTTGTAAGCCAGTTTTTCTCGTCCTTTAGGTACCCCTGCTCGATGAGGAGCTTTGTTATGGAGCGAGGATCATCTCCCTTGGGCGACTTGTCCGACTGCGAACTTGCGTCTGACTGCGATTCCGGCTGCAGGCTGCTTGCGAGTATGCCCTCAAGCTCCTCGACGCTCGGGGCCTTTTCCCGCATGGACTGTCTGGCAAGCGATTTGAGGATCTTATCTAGGGTCTCTTTGTCAAGCGATTTTGAATCGTTGTCCTGCTCCTTTCTTTTTTCCTCGCGTGTCGCATGGTATACAAAGTTGGTAAAGTTAGGCCGCTGCATATCCTGACTCTTTTTTGTCCAGTATCTTCGGGCTCACGTTGCACAGTCCGTCAAGTACGAGCTCGGCAAGGGCCGACTTTAGCTCCCACACGGTTGCATCATTTTGGGCCACGCTTGCGCTTTTTATGCCGTGGGCCAGTACCTCTTTTTCAAGGTCCTGCTGCTCCTGCTTTGCCTTTTCCAGCCTCAGGTCAATCAGGCCCGCAAGGCTTGCAAAGCCGCTCAGTTGGTTCTCGTACGATGCCTGGCCGTCCTTCCAGACCGTCTTTTGCGATACAGCAAATGTCCTTCCGGAGAACTCTGACTTTATGGCATCAAGGGTAGCCGCGTCCACGTCGCCGAGGTATTCAATGGACGTCTCCCTGACAGAATCCTCAAGCAGCTGCCGGAATAGCCGGCTTCGGTTCTCAAGTGTGTCGTCCATCTCCGAGAGCTCGAACTTGGCAACCTGCGAGAGGCAGTACATGTCAGAGTGCCTCGGCACTGCCGCCAGTCCATACGGTATGGACCTTGCCCTCTCCGACTCGCCGACTAGAAGCTCAAGTCCGTGTATTCCAAGCCTGACGCTCACGCCCTTTGCCTGGTCTATCTCCGAGCTTGAGCGAGCCTTTTGCACGAGCCTTGCAAGCGTCTTTAGTACAAACGACGGAACAAAGCACGGCGGCACCGACGCCTCCTGGAGTATGATGAGCATCTCGTCTTTGGCGGTGGACGGATAGTGCGTGTGTATGTGGCTTTTCAGTCTGTCGTAGAGAGGCTCGATTATCTTTCCAGAGTGAGTATAGTCGATAGGGTTTGCGGTTGCAAAGAATGCAATCTTGGGCTCAAAGATCACAGGATAAGATCCCGTAGTGTACCTCCCCTCCTGCAGGACGGAGAGCAGTGCGACCTGCTTTCTTGGGTCAAGCACCGGGAGCTCGTCTATACAGAATATGCCGTGCTTTGCCTGCAGCAGCTGGCCGGGCGAATAGGAATCTATCTTGAACATCTCCACCCCTTTTTTTGCCACCTTGATTGCGTCTATGTATCCGACAAGGTCCTTGACGGAGATATCAGGTGTCGCAAGGACGTACTTGAACCGGTCGATTCCCTCGACCCATTTTATTTTTGTGTCAAACTTGTTCTCAAGTATTTTCTCTGCGCTCTCGGGGCTTATGTAGAATCTCGGCACGGTCTTGTCAGTCTCCTGCCCCTCAAGGAGCGAGGCCAGATCATCTGCAGGAAGGTCCATCGGACAGTCGTTTGTGACGCTACCCTCGATTACAGGTATTGGCGAGAGGAGATGCCTAGCTATTGTCTCGACTAGCCTTGTCTTTGCCTGGCCTATCTGCCCCACAAGAAATATGTCGTGCCCCGAAAGTATTGCCCTGTCGAGTGCGGGAATGACGTCGTCCTCATAGCCTATTATTCCAGGATACTTGGGCCCGCCTGAGCGCATGGCATGGATCAGGTTTTGCCTCATCTGCTCCTTTGCGCCAAGTACCTTGTAGTTAACGTCCAATAGGTCCCCAAGCGTCTTTATTTTTTCATGCTCCTCCGGAAGACCTGCCTTTGTCTGCGAATATGCAGGCGATGAGCCGTATATCTTACGTATGGTATCTCTGAGATCAGTCAAACTACACTGTTATGGTCTTGTTATTTTATAATATTTGGCAGCGCGTTGTGAATGAGTTTGGAATATTTTGCCGATTTTGGAGCAGGGTTTTTATCGGGGTTGGGCTCAGCATCCAATACTTGTCAGCACAAGAGTACAGACACATTGTAAGGATTGTGGGAAAAGACATCCCCGGAGACAAAAAACTCCTAGTCGGGCTGACCCACATAAAGGGAGTTGGCAAGAATTTTGCAAGCGCGATACTCAGAACATTAGATTTGGATGCCGGTAGCAATATCGGGTTTTTGACGGACTCTCAGGTGGAGATGATTGAAAAGTCGCTCAGGGACCCGTCCTCAAATAACTTCCCAACCTGGATGCTGAACAGGAGAAAGGACCTTGAGACTGGCAACACCGTGCACCTGATATCCGCCGACATCGACTTTACTGTAAGGAACGACATAGAGAGGGAAAAACAGGTGAACAGCTGGAGAGGATTTCGCCACATGTATGGATTAAAGGTTAGGGGACAGAGGACCCGCACGACAGGCCGCAAGGGCGCATCGGTTGGAGTGAAAAAGGGCGGCAAGGTGTTGCCTACTGCAGCTCCTGCGGCGGCACCGGCAGCTGCGGCAGCTCCTGCGGCGGCACCGGCAGCGGCCTCCGGAGCAAAGCCGGCAGCAGCTCCTGCAGCAAAGCCTGCAGCTGATGCAAAGGCGAAGAAATAGGTGGTTGTGAATGGGAGATCCTCGGTATCCAAGGCGCATCTGGAAGAAACCAAAACGTCCTCTGAACTACGACTTTATGATGGAGGACCTTAACACTCTTGGAACGTACGGCCTGAAAAACAAAAGAGAGTTGTGGAAGGCAAGAACTGAGCTGTCACGTGTAAGACACCAGGCAAGATCACTTTTGGCTTTAAGACAGGAGGTAAGGGAGCAGAAGGAGCCAGTCCTGATGAGGTCGCTTGTGCGAATAGGCCTTGTCGGCGAGGGCGCAACGCTTGATGACGTGCTAAACTTGGACATCAACACTATGCTTTCAAGAAGACTGCAGACAATAGTTCAGCGCAAGTTTTCCTTCAAGACCCCATACCAAGCAAGGCAGGCAATAGTTCACGGTCATGTCTCCATAGGAGACAGGACAATCAACATCCCGTCATATATCGTAAAGACCGACGAGGAATCGCAGATAAGCCTTGCGCAGAGGATTGTCGAGGCGCTGCAGACAAAGCATGCAGCTGCCCCAGAGCCGGTTGCCGAGGAGGGCGCAGAGGGTGCCGAGGCCGCAGTGAGCGCCGGCGCAGAGGGTGCGCCTGCAGAGACCCCAGCAGAACCGGAATCATAAGTAAGCTTATTTTTATGTCAGAACAATAGATCAAGTATCAAAATGTGCTCGATTATAGGTTATTACGGGGACGGCGTTGCTGCCCCGATTCTTGTCCGCGGTTTGAAGAGAATGGAATACAGGGGATACGACAGCGTGGGCGTCGCGACGAGGGACAAGCAGGACATCCTAGTCAAAAAGGGCGTCGGAAAGGTCTCCGAGGTAAACAGCTCGCTAAATCTTGACGCGCTTCCGGGTCACATGGGGATAGGGCACACGAGGTGGGCAACGCACGGTAACGTGACGGACGTCAACGCGCACCCCCACCCGAGCAGCTCAGGCAAGATAGCAATAGTGCACAACGGAATAATAGAAAACTACGAGCAGCTCAAGGCGGACCTGGAAAAGCGCGGGTACCAGTTCAAGAGCCAGACGGACAGCGAGGTCATCGCGAATCTTTTGCAGTTCAACTACGACGAGATGCTTGACGTAAAAAAGGCGGTCATGAAGACGACCTCGCAGCTGAAGGGCCATTATGCGTTCGTAGCCATGTTCCAGGACGGCACGCTTGCTGCAGCAAAGTACCACGAGCCGCTGATAATAGGAATAGGAAAGAACGGGTACTTTTTGTCAAGCGACGTACTCGGGTTTATCGAAAAGACGGACGATGCCATATACCTTGACAACGGCGAGTTTGTGCTTCTTGACAGGATAGGAATCCAGATCTACAACTTTGAGGGGGATCCGGTAAAGCACCAGGTGACAAAGGTCTCAAAAGAGTTTGCCGACGCCTACAAGGGCCATTATGCCCACTTTACCCTAAAGGAGATATCCGAGCAGCCCGACACGATAACAAGGGCCGGCGAGAACTCGCTTGATGCCATAAACAGCGCCACCGACTTTATCCGGCACGCGGCCAACATCTACATCACGGGAAGCGGCACCAGCTACAACTCGGCCCTTGTCGCAAAATACTTGTGGCAAAAGTACGCCAAGATAAAGGCAGAGCCCATAATCTCAAGCGAGCTGTTCTTCTCGCCGGACGCAATAGAGCCCAACTCCATCCTCATTGCAATCTCCCAGAGCGGGGAGAGCGCCGACGTTCTGGAGGCAGTGAGCATAGCCAAAAAGTCAAGCGCAAAGGTGCTTTCAATAGTAAACATCTCGACGTCGTCCCTGGCGCAAGAGTCCTCCCTAGTGCTCGGAATGAACTGCGGGCCCGAGATAGGGGTCGCCGCTACCAAGAGCTTCACATCACAGCTTAGCATCATCTACAAGATCACCGAGAAGCTCTGCGACGGATGCATAAAGATGGACGACGCAAAGATATCAAGCGCGGTCTCAAAGGTGCTTGAGAACCACAGCAAGATACAGGAGATTGCAAAGGAGCTGCGCGACATAAAGGACATCTACATACTCGGCAGGGCGGTGCACTATCCCATCGCCACAGAGTCGGCCCTGAAACTAAAGGAGCTGACATACATACACGCAGAGGGGATACCCGGGGGCGAGCTAAAGCACGGGCCGCTTGCCCTGATGGACTCTAGCGTGTACGTGATAATCATAAACCCCAACGATCACACGTACGGCGACACGCTGACAAGTGCACGCGAGATAAAGGCAAGGGGCGCTAAGATAATAGGCATATCGGACAAGCCGAGCGACATATACGACCACTGGATAGAGATTCCCGCCACCGACGATGCGTTCTATCCGCTCATAGAGATAATCCCCGTCCAGCTTTTGGCGTACTACTGCGCAGTTGAAAAGAACACTGACCCGGACTATCCGAGGAACCTGGCAAAGTCAGTCACCGTCAAGTAATCAGACCAAGCTGCCGGGATGGACTCATTTTGATTTGAGGGTGTTCTCGTACTGCCCCTCCGCAAGACTTAGCAGCGACTCTGCGTCCGTGCCGACCTTTAGCATTGCTGCAAGCGAGGCCCCCCCGGCGCCCACTCCCTCCTTGACAAACCCCTCAGAGTATGCCCGGAGGCCGTCAATTCTGGACTTTCCGAGCGCCAGGCCCACCGCAAACACCGGCACCGGGTCCACCTGCCGGACGGTCTCCACCAGGTTTGCAGTCGCGTCATCTATCACATAGGAGGTAGTAGCGATTGCGGTGTTCTCCCTGTTGTAGCCCGTGCTCTTTGCAAATGCCAGCACGGCCGCCATCTGCGTGCCTCCTGCCAGTATCACCTTGGTCTGCGAGGACGCAGTGGACAGTATTCCCGCGACGGTAGGTATCATCGGGTCGCCCAGGTTGGAGACCACGTGGAACGGGTCCCCCTCCCCTGCCCGCTGCATCGCAACGTCCACTATTTTGTGCTTGAGCGAGACGGGGTTCTGCTGCATGCTGCTGCTGACCCTTGCGTCAAACCCAAGGCCCGTCAGGACGGCCTGGGCCGTGGTAGTACCCCCCGGTATGCTCTCGCCTATCACAAGGCAGTCGGTGGTGGAGCCAAGGCAGCGGCCCATCATCCTGCCGTATTCCACTGCGTGCGATACGACATCAAGCGACATGGCAGGCTCTACTGTGATGTTTTTCCCAAACGGTATTCCAGTCTCAAAGTAGGGCAGCATCGGAGTTATCTTGCTTCCGGCGTTTATCACCACGTTCGGTATGCTTGCCGCCTCCAGCGCAGTCTTTGTCAAAAGACCAGGCGTCGGCTTGCCGTCTGGCGATACCGGCACTGCATCAACGCACCTACAGTACCCAAAGTTCAGAAACTCCGCATCCGCCGGCGGCGTGTACTGTAAAAGGTCCGGGTTCTTTCCGGCAATTGTTATCCCAGGTATTGCGCACGTTTCCGTGTACGATATCGCAAGGGCGAAAAGAAAGTGCCTGTTTTCCAGGCCCTCAAGGAACCTTGCTCCCCCCTGCGGGTCGACCAGGGCGTCTATGTTTTTGTGCAATTACGCTATTCCCATAATCTCCAAAAACTCTTGCTCCGTTCTTGGCTGCATTACAAAGTTCATCTTTTTTTGGGCCCCGATGGTCGAGGTCGGCGTCGGGCCGTAGTTGTGCCCGGGGTACACCACAAGGTCATCATCAAGGCCCCTCAGGGTGCCCACCAAGCTGTGGTACAGCTCCCTGGCATCGCCTCCCGGAAGGTCCACCCTGCCGCACGTCCCGACAAACAGCGTGTCGCCTGAGAATATCTTTCCATCCCCGACAAGGCACATGCTGTCCTTTGAGTGCCCGGGGGTGTGGATGACGGCAAGCTCGGAGCTGCCAAAGCGTATCGTATCTCCGCCGGATACTTTGACGTCGTGCTTTATTTCGGACGTCTCGTACTGGACTATCGGCGCCCCCGTCTGCTTTGCCATCGCCTCGTTTCCTATCGTGTGATCAAAGTGGTGGTGCGTGTTCACGATATACTTGACTTTGAGGTTGTTCTTTTCTATTATCTCCATTATCGTTTCCAGATTCCACGACGGGTCTATCACGATGGCCTCGTTTGTGTCCTCGTCCTCTACGACATAGGTAAAGTTCTGCATGTTGCCGACCGGCACCTGGTGCACTATCAAATTACTCCGTCCTCTGCCTCTGGCGGAATCCCTATCTTCTCAACGAATATCCTTCCGCAAAGGTCCGCACGCCTCGGCATGCCGCGCTTCATTTTGTGGAACGTGACCGTCATGTCGGCCCTGACGAATTTTTCCGCAGTATCTCCGGTGTCAGGGTTTACGCCAGACGGAACGTCTACTGCCACCTTGTATGCGGAGGTATTGTTGATGAGGTCGATTGCAGACGAGTGTGGCTCCCGTATCTGCCCAGATATGCCCGTGCCGAGTATTCCGTCTATTACGATATCAGGTTTTGCGGACCTTGCCTGCTCCAGCGTTATGACAGAGACGGACTTCATCTTTTGTATGAGGCTCCAGTTTGTCCTGCACTCGACGGTCTTGATGTCGCCTGGGTCCCCGAGGAGCACCACTTCCACATGGCTTCCGTGCCCCGCAAGGTGCCTTGCCACAACGAGTGCGTCGCCTCCGTTGTTCCCAAGTCCCGCAAACACGAGCACGTCCTTTTTTGAGAGGTCCCCGAATTGTCTTGCCATGTTTTTTACCATCGAGGCCCCGGCGTTTTCCATCATCAGCTGCCTTGGGAAGCCCATCTGGTGTCCGTTTTCCTCAATCTGATACATCTGCTTAACTGTGATTTCCATGACTAGTGTGGACTTGCTACATCAAATAAATTTTCATGGGAAAACAACTTATGCCGGGGCGTGAGTCCCAGTGTATGCTGAAGAACGCCAAGGGATCCCTTGCAAAGATATCAAAGAGTCTTGAAAAGACGCACGATGAGAGGGAGCTCTTGCTGAGGAACACGCGCCAGATAGTCATCCTGTGCAGCGAGGCCATCATAGAGTGCCACAAAAACAACGCAAGGCAGGCCGAAAGGAGGATAGACTCTGCAAGGAAGCTGCTTGAAAAGTACAGAAAACAGACAGACGAGTCCCTCCACAGGTACCTGATAACGCCGGAGCAAGAGTTTGTAGAGGCGTCTTCGCTTTTGGCAATAATCGAGGGAAGGCAGGTGCCCACGTCAGAGTCCCTCGGCGTGAGGGAGGAGTCCTACGTTCTTGGACTTTTGGACTGCATAGGCGAGCTCCGAAGGAACATCTACGATAAGATCAGGGTCGGCAAGGCCGGAGAGGCTCAAAAGCTGTTCGATGTCATGGAGGAGATGTACCTTGCCCTGTACCCGTTTGCGCATTTTGATAAGATCATAAAAGAGGCAAGAAAGAAGCTTGACGTCGACAGGATCCTAGTTGAGGAGACGAGAATAGCAATCACCGAGGAGATGAGGCGGTCCGAGCTTATCAAAAGCATGAAGGGCGCCAAGTAGTTTTCGCAATACTTCCGGCAGACTATGCGGCATAGTTTTTGAGAGGATTTGCGATTTGCTGCATCTTCTTGCTTCCATCCGTTTTGGGCAGATCCCCGTTTTTTTGGATCCTGCGCAGTGGGGGATAATTAAAAGAGGTGCGGGAGATGGGATTTGAACCCACGAAATCCTAAGATACTAGCCCCTCAAGCTAGCGCCGTTGGCCGGGCTTGGCAACTCCCGCATCAGGTGTCCGTGCAGGGTTTTTATAATCCTTGATCACTTTTTGATTTCGTGTTAATTCCGGTAAGATGTTTTACTTGTGGAAACCTCATCGCGGACAGGCATGAGGATTATCAGAACAGGGTAAAGGCGGGGGAAGAGCCGGGCAAGGTTTTGGACTCGCTCGGCCTGCAAAGATACTGCTGTAGAAGGATGATGCTGACCACCGTCGAGACGATGCAGCAGATAATTCCGTTCTACGAGTCAATCCAGAGACGCTACTTAGAAGTACAGTCTGAGTTAGAGTAGATTGCCCAATATATCGTCTATTCGCGGACGGCTAGTCTACAACAGCCGGGGCGGCAAGACGATAGAAGTCGATGTCGTGACAGAGAGGCAGCATCTTGGAAGGGCGTGCGCCCCGTCAGGTGCAAGCGTTGGAAAGTACGAGGCGCAGAGCTTTGCGGAGAACAAGCCGGAAAAAAGCCTCCAGATGTTAAATAATAACCTAAAAAAATTCGTGGGCCTTGATGCCGCAGATCTAAAGTCCATTCAGGGCGAGATAAGGGCCATCGACAAGACGCCGAACTATTCCAGAATAGGCGGGGCCGTGGCATACGCGCTTACAATAGCTGCCACCGACTCTGCCGCAAAGGCGCTAGGCGAGCCGATGTTCAAGGTGATTGCAAAGACAAAAAAGTTCAGGTTCCCGTTCCCGCTTGGCAACATACTGGGCGGCGGCGCGCATGCAGGGCCCGGAACCCCGGACATACAGGAGATCCTAATATGCGCAGTGGGGGCAAAGACTGTCAGGCAGGCAATAGAGACTAACTTTAAGGTGCACGCAGAGCTTGGCAGGCTGCTGCGCGAGTCGGATTCAAGGTTTACCAACGGGAGGGGGGACGAGGGAGGATGGGCCCCCCAGATGGACAACGAAGAGGCCCTTGAGATCTCCACAAGGGCGTGCGAAAGGCTCGGCTACACACTTGGAAAGGAGGTGGCCCTAGGAGTCGACTTTGCGTCATCGACGCAGTGGGACGAGAAAAAGAAAAAGTACGTCTACGACAGGGCCGGCTTTGAGAACACGCCGGAAGAGCAGATTGACTTTGCTGCAGACATGATAAAAAAATACAAGCTCATCTACGCGGAGGATGCCGTGCACGAGGAGGCCTTTTCAGACATGGCAGTACTCAGAAAGAAATTCCCAAAGACGCTGGTGATAGGAGACGACCTGACGGTGACAAACCCCAAAATCCTCAGAAAGGCAGTATCCAAAAGGTCTTGCAGCGGGGTGATTCTAAAGGTGAACCAGGCAGGCAGCCTGTATGACGCTCTAGAGTTTGCAGACATTGCCACTCAGAACAGGATTGGAATCATAACATCGCACAGATCGGGCGAGTCTACGGACAGCCAGATCTCACACATAGGGGTGGCCACGGGTTCGAAGATGCTAAAGGTCGGAGTGCTCGGCGGCGAGAGGGTAGCAAAGCTGAACGAGCTGATACGCCTCTCAGAGCATACTTTAATATCGGGCATGTCCGAGGTTTAAAATCACCAATATGGCACAGCAAGCAGAAGGACAAGACATCAAAAAGAAGATCCTCTCCACTGGAATCAGGGTCGGAACTACCGTAAAGACCACGTTCATGCAGCCTTTCATCACAAAGGCAAGCCCGGAGGGACTCTACATGATAGACTTGGACAAGACGCTTGAGAGAATAAAGACTGCCGCAAAGTTCGTCAACAGGATAGAGCCCGAAAAGGTGCTGGTCTGCTCCGGAAGAGAGTACGCAAGCACCCCAATAGAGAGGTTCTGCGAGGCGACCGGCTCAAGAAAGATGCTCGGAAGATTCATGCCGGGGACTTTGACCAACCCGTCACTGCCGTACTATACCGAGCCAAGGCTGGTCATAATATCAGACCCGCAGGTAGACTCGCAGGCAATCATAGAGGCCACAAACGCAGGAATTCCGGTGATCGGAGTCTCAAACACCGACAACGTCACATCAAAAATCGACCTTGTGATTCCCGCAAACAACAGGGGGAGAAAGTCCCTTGCGACGGTCTTTTGGCTGCTGGCTCGCGAGATACTCATAGAGAAGGGCCAGCTTCAGGAGAACGATCCCATGAAGTACGACATAGACGACTTTGAGACCAAGATTACAGACGAGGAACTAGAGTAAATGCGAGTTAGAACACCGGCTGTCGCTGGCATGTTCTATCCCAACGAGAAAAAAGAGTTGCAGGAATCAATTAAAGAATCTGTTTTGAGCCCCTACGGGGTGGGCGATGCCAAGCTTGGAAAAAGGATCTACGGGGCAGTGTGCCCCCACGCAGGATACATGTACTCAGGCCCCATCGCGAGCCACTCCTTTGAGGCAATCGCAGAGCAGGACTTTGAGCTTGCCGTCATTCTGGGCCCGAACCACTGGGGCCTTGGGCGCCAGATAGCCACGATGAAGGACGCGGTGTGGAGGACGCCGCTTGGCGATGTGGAGGTCGACTCGGACGCGGCAGAAATGATAAACAGGATTTCCAAGATAATAGAGATTGACTTTTTTTCGCACACAAAGGAGCACAGCATAGAGGTCCAAGTTCCCATGCTGCAAGAGTTTTGCAGGAAGAGGTTTCTGATTCTGCCAATATGCCTATTGAACCAGGACTATGAATTCGCAACGGAGGTGGGCCACGCCGTCACAGAGCTGGCGAAAGTAAAAAAATCAATAATCATAGGTTCGTCCGACTTTACGCATTACGAGCAGAACGACATTGCGCACAAGCAGGACGCTGCGCTGATTGAGCCAATACTAGATATGGACGTGGAGCGGTTCTACGATGTCTTGGAAAAAAGGAGGGTGAGTGCGTGCGGATACGGGGCAATCGCGGCGACCATGGTTGCATGCAAGGAGATGGGGGCAAAGGAAGGCCGGCTCCTAAGGTATGCGACAAGCGGCGACGTTGCCGGAAGCAAGGACTCCGTTGTAGGCTACGCATCCATAGTGTTCAGTTGAAGTCCATATCATCGGCTCCCGGAAAGGTCATACTGTTCGGGGAGCACTTTATCGTGTACGGAGGAAAGGCCATACTGTGCTCGATTGACAAGAGGATCACAGTAGAGTCCGAGCTTACCGGAACTGGCAGAATAGAGATAAAGTCGTCGCTCGGGGAGATCTCGGTTCCAAAAGATGCCAAGCCCTCTGAGGTAGGCTCCGCGCTGCGGCCAATAGCACACATAGCCCAGAGGATGCTATCGGAGCGCGGCTCAGAATCGGGCGTCAGGGTGAGCGTTACTGCCGAGTTTCCATCCGGCGTGGGCCTTGGCTCATCTTCTGCCTGCTGCGTTGCGGCGGCAAGCTCCATCATGGGCCTATTTGGCGAGCACACAAAAGAGCAGGCGCTCCGGCTTGCAATAGACGCGGAAAGGACAATTTTTGAGGACACGTCAGGTGCCGACTGCAACGTCTGCACCTACGGCGGAATCATAGAGTACCACAGGCACGGCATGACCGAAAGGCTCGCATTTGAGCCCAAGTTCACCCTCATTGTTGCCAATTCCAAGACCTCGCACTCGACAAGCGATGTGGTCTCCAAGGTGAAAAAGTACAAGGATCTCAACCCTGCGATATTTTCTCTTCTGTGCAGCCAGGAGGAAAGGCTCATCGACGATGCAATGTCGGCCCTTAGGGAAAACGATCTTGGTTCGGTGGGGGCAAGGATGTCCCAGAACCAGAAATACCTGGAGCAGATAGGAGTATCAAACGAGAGGCTGAACTCCATGCTGGAGACGGTCAGGGGCATCTCATACGGTGCAAAGATAACCGGCGCAGGTGACGGCGGATGCATCATTGCGATGACAGACGAGTCCAACCTCAACGCCACCATGAATGCACTAGCTGAAAAAAACTACGAGTGCTTTGCCACAAAAATAGACACTGCGGGCCTTCAGCACAAAGTCACAGAGTGAAAGGAATCCGCGCGTTTCGCCACATGCCCGCATGCGGGGCGACGATGATTTTTAACTGCCTGCCCTTGGGAGGTAAATCATGATTCTGATAAAGCTTGGCGGCTCTATAATCACAAACAAGGAAAAGCCGCTCTCGCCAAGGATGGTGGCAATATCAAACATCGCGTCGCAGCTCCGCAAGATAGGCGAGCCGTACATCATAGTTCACGGCGGAGGATCGTTTGGTCATTACTGGTCTGTAAAATACGACATGCACACAAAGCCTGCAAGATACAGCATGCGCGGTGTGTCCGTTGTGAAGAACTCGATGGTAGAGCTTGACAAGATAATATTGGATGCGCTGGAAAAGTACAAGATAAACCCGTACTGCCTGCCCCCCACGGATTTCATGTCAGGGGACAGGCCCATCGCGAGCAAGATAGACGAGATGGGAAAGATTGCCAAGGCCGGCCTTGTGCCAGTTACTTTCGGGGACGCCCTATGGTACGGAAACGCAAAGTCGTACATTCTCTCAGGCGACAGGATAATGAGCATCCTGGCAAAGCGGCTACGCCCCAGGCTGTCGATATTTGTTTTAAATGTGGACGGCCTTTATTCTGACTTGAAGACAAGGAAATTGATACGCCAGATGAAGGGGGACTCGTTTTCCATAAAAGACATCCCCATGGACGTCACGGGGGGCATGAGCCGCAAGGTACAAGAGGCAACTGCAATCTCCAAGATGGGCCTTAAGGTATTTTTTGCAAACGGCAACAAGCCGGAGAGAATAGTTAACGCGGCCAACAAGTCTGACTTTGAAGGGACCGTGTTTGGGGGAAGGAATTGACTGAGTATCTTATTTTAGTTGACGGGAACGACAACCCCGTGGGTTCGGAGGAGAAGGTCAGATGCCACCTGCCGGACGGCAAGCTTCACAGGGCGTTCACGGTCCTTCTGTTCGACAAAAACAACAGGCTGCTCCTCACAAGAAGGAGTCCAAAGAAGATGCTGTGGCCCGGCGACTGGGACGGAACCGTTGCAAGCCACCCAAGAAAGGCGGAGACATATGTCTCATCCGCCGAGAGGAGGCTCCCAGAGGAGCTTGGCGCGTCGTGCAAGCTTGACTATCTTTTCAAGTTCGAGTATCACGTGCCGTACAAGGACGTCGGTTCCGAGAACGAGATTTGCGGAACGCTCATAGGAATAGTGGACGACTCGTTTACCGTCAGACTCGTGGAGGACGAGATAACCGAGACAAGGTGGGTCTCAAGCGAGGATCTGTTTGAGGACGCAAAAAATAATCCGCAGGACTACTGCCCGTGGATGCTGGTGGCGCTCCACCTTCTTCCAGAGTCGGACAGGCAGATGCTGGAAAAACACAAGGAGACGCTATCTGGGTGGATCGGGCCAAACTCCAAGGATTCCCTGCAGCAGCCGCTAAAGCATCACTTTCCCACAAACAACTGGAGACTGGTCAATTGACTGATACGCTGCCAAAGACCGCAAGGCAGGTAAACAGATACCTCGGGGCCAGGCTCAGGGGGAGTCCCGATGAGCTGTACAGGGCCGCCTCGCACCTTATCGTAAACGGCGGAAAGAGGCTGCGGCCGTACCTTGTGATAAAGAGCTGCCAGATGCTCGGCGGCAGGACCGAGTCGGCCCTTGCCGCTGCCTCCGCCATAGAGATGATTCACAATTTCACGCTAGTGCACGATGACATAATGGACAACGACGAGGTCAGGCACGGCGTTCCCACCGTTCACACAAGGTTCGGCATGCCGCTTGCAATTCTGGCAGGCGATGTCCTGTTTTCAAAGGCGTTCCAGACGGTGTCGGCCTCCAATGTAAGGGATCAAAGAGTGTCATCGAAGCTTGTGACATGGCTGGCGGACGCATGCGTTGACGTGTGCGAGGGCCAGGTCCTCGACATCAGGATGGCGGAGGGCAAAAAGATCCCGCAGCGGTCAGAGTACATCACGATGATACAGAAAAAGACGTCGGCCCTCTTTGAGGTCTCTTGCGCAATGGGGGCAATATGCGCAAAAAGGACGGACAGGGACATTGCGAATTTGGCATCGTTTGGCAGAAACCTCGGGGTCGCGTTCCAGATCACCGACGACCTGATAGGCGTGCTGGGCGACCCGAAGGTGACAAAAAAGCCTGTCGGCAACGACCTAAGGGAGGGCAAAAAGTCGCTTCCAATCCTGCTTGCAATCAGGAAGGCCGACCAAAAGAGGAAAAAGGCCATACTGAGGGTGTTTGGGAACCCAAAGGCATCAAGGCCTCAGATTGACGCCGCGGTTGGCGCCATGCGGGCACTGAACATAGAGCACGACGTGAGGGAAGAGGCGGTCAGGTACGCGGAGAAGGCAAAGAGATCCCTTGCCCAGTATTCCGGGGCTGCCAAAAAAGAGATGGTCTCGCTGCTCGATTTTGTCGTAAAAAGGAGCTTGTAAGTTGGACGATGCCACAAAAAGCAAGATACTCAAGATGGCGCTGCAGAACGCCCTTGATCACGGAAGGACGCAAGACAAGATAGTACTATCAAAGATACTTGGCCAGGAGCCTGAGCTTCGCACCCGCGTCAAGGAGATAATGCCTGCCATATCCGAAATAGTGGGCTCGGTGAACCAGATGTCCCAAGAGCAGATAAGGGCAGACATTGAGAAAAAGTTTCCGGAGATTCTGGAGGCAAAGCCGCAGAAGCAGGAGGAGCCGCAGGGACTTCCCCCGCTCGAGGGCGCAGAAAGGGGAAACGTGGTGACCAGGTTCCCGCCTGAGCCCAACGGGTATCCCCACATAGGGCATGCGAAGGCGGCCATCATAGATGAGGAGTATGCCAGGATGTACGACGGCAAGCTCATCCTGCGGTTTGACGACACAAACCCGGAGGCAGAGAGGCTAGAGTTTTACGCTGCAATCAAGGTAGGTCTTGACTGGCTCGGAGTAAAGTACGATTCGGTGAAGAACACCTCCGATGACATTGAGCTGCTGTACAAAAAGGGCAAGGAGCTTCTGGATGGCAACTTTGCTTACGTGTGCACGTGCAAGCAGGAGGCCATATCTGCCAACAGGCGGCAGATGAAGGCGTGCAAGTGCAGCCTTGGCGATGAGGACCAGAACCAGGAAAGGTGGGAAAAGATGTTTTCCAAGTACAAGCAGGGCGACGCAATAGTCAGGTTCCGCGGCGACATGAAGTCGGAGAATACGGTGATGCGGGATCCAGTTCTTTTCAGGATAATCGAGACAAAGCACCCGCTCCTTGGCGACAGGTACAGGGTGTACCCAAGCTATGACCTTGCGGTCGCCATAGAAGACAGCGTCGACGGGGTGACGCACGCGTTTAGGACCAAAGAGTACGAGCTGAGGAACGAGCTGTACTATGCCATACTTGACGCGCTAAAGATGCGCAAGCCAAAGGTCATAGAGTTCTCAAGGCTCGGCTTTGAGGGAATGCCCGTATCAAAAAGGGTCCTAAGGCCACTCATTGAGGAATGCAAGGTATCCGGATATGACGATCCGCGCCTGCCCACGCTTGAGGCGCTAAAGAGGCGCGGGATAAGGCCAGAAGCGATAAGAAAGTTCGTCCTCTCGCTCGGGTTTACAAAGGCAGACACACTTGCGCCGTTTGAGACCCTAGAGTCGTTCAACCGCAAGATAGTTGATCCGGAAAGCATCAGGCTGCACATGGTGAGAAACCCAATGGCCATCACCGTGCGGAACCTGCCGGGCAGCATAACCATGCAGAACCACCCCACAAAGGACATTGGGGCAAGGACAATCACACTTGGCGGAAAGATACTCGTGGAGCAGGAGGACTTTGCAAGTGTAAAGCCTGGGGGAGAGGTCCGGTTCATGGGTCTTGGCAACATCAGGATGGACGGGCCATCCGAGGGCGAATACGTAAACGATGAATTAAGGCAGGACATACCGAGGGTGCACTGGGTGGCGGAAGACTCTGCGCAAAGAATAAAGATCCTCATCCCGAGCGTGCTCTTCCACGGCGAGGAGTTTAACGAAAAGAGCTTGGAGGAGATCAACGTTTTTACAGAACCGCACTATAACGAGCTCAGAGAGGGAACGGAGATACAGTTTGTTCGGTTTGGATACTGCAGAAAGGATTCTCAGCTGCAGGCGATTTTCACGCACAAGTGATGAATGATGAAGATCGGCAGGTTCTTGATTTCAGGTAAGGAGACTTATGGTTTTGTCAGGGACGGCAGGGTGGCCACAAAGGAGGAGATCATATCAAAGACGGGAATACCCATACCGATATCGGTAAAGGAGTTTTTGTTCGACGGCTGGTACGGCGAGGTCATGTCCCAGGCGGAATCGCTTGACTATTCCGCAAGCCTTTCCGACGCGGAGATTCTGGCCCCCATCCCAAACCCGCCAAAGATAATCTGCCTTGCGTTCAACTACGTGGACCACGCAAAGGAGCAGAACCTCACCCCCCCGCACGATCCTGCCATAGTCATGATTCCAAGGACCACCCTGAACGGGACCGGCTCGGACATAGTGTGCCCGAGCTTTGTGAGGCAGCTCGACTACGAGGTCGAGCTTGCCCTTGTGATAGGAAAGGGCGGAAAGAACATCGATGAAGGCGATGCGATGTCGCATGTTTTCGGATACATGGTGTTCAACGACGTCTCGGCGCGGGATCTTCAGGCGCAGGACAAGCAGTTTGGTCGCGCAAAGGGATTCGACACGTTTGCGCCATGCGGGCCGTGGGTAACTACATCCGACGAGATACCAGACCCGCAAAACCTCAGGCTGAAGACGTGGGTCAACGGCCAGCTGAGGCAGGACTCGGTGACATCCAACATGTTCATAAAAATCCCCTCGATAATCTCCAAGATAAGCAAGGTGATGACCCTGGAAAAGGGCGACATCATATCCACCGGCACGCCGGCAGGGGTGATGCTCAACAAGCCCAACGCGGTATACCTTCAGGACGGGGACAAAATAGAGATGGAGGTGGAACGTTTGGGCAGGCTGGAAAATACAGTCCGGTTCACCCCGTGATTCACCTAGGTGGAGATTAATAGTGCCGCCGCCTCAATGTGTTTAGTTTGAATCCAAGGACTGCAATTGTAGCCGCAGCTGCAGCGGCAATCGTTCTGGTTGTCATATTATACTCCCTATCAGGGCTTGAGAGCTTTGAGCCGTCTCCTGATGGCGCCAAGACCTCACAGGAATGGCAGTACACAGACATCGAGGAGCAGATCTTGCAGTACTTCAAAAAAGATGGAAATGTGTGGATTGAGATGAACGCCACATCCGCGTTCAAGGCGTTCGTCATAGAATCAGATTACCAGATGGTGGACAACAGGAGGGTATACAACATGGCCCACTTTGAATTGGATCCGTCAAGGGATTATTCTGGTGCCCGGGTTCTGCCGCAGGACAACATAGTTGTCGTGTATCCGATTTTCACCGCCTCTGCCTACTTTGAGCCTGGATTCTACACTTTCTACAGGAACGAGTGCGATGAGAGCTGCCTGACGGTGCAGATCACAAACGACTTTCCCTCGCAGGCAAACCCCAACGCAGTGCAGGTCCTCAACCTTTTGGGGTACAAGTTCGTCACGGACATCGACGTCGACAAAAATCCCGAGATCCTAAAGGAATACGACAAGGTGATTGTTTTGCACAACGAATACGTGACAAAGAGGGAGTTTGACGCGATAACTTCGCACCCAAACGTGGTGTACCTGTACCCGAACGCCCTGTACGCGGAGGTCAGAAGCGACTATTCCAAGAACACGATCACGTTATTGCGCGGCCACAATTACCCGGATCCGGAGATACGCAACGGCTTTGGCTGGAAGCACGACAATTCCAATCTTGAATATGACGAGTGTAGAGAGATGTCTTTTTACAGAATCGAGAACGGGTGGATGCTGAACTGCTATCCGGAAAACTCGATATACAAAAGTCTGGAACTGCTAAAGACGATCAGAACGATTTAGGATAGCAAAGACTTGAGAAATAGAATTATTAACAATAATGCATTGTCTCCTCCATGGGGAAGATAATAGTCGGCAAGGTCTCCGACATCGAACAGGGAAAGGTGCAAAAGGTCTCAGTTGACGGAAGGGACATACTGGTTGCCAACATCAACGGCAGTTTTTACGCGTGCGATGATACGTGCACGCACGCAGGAGCAAGCCTTTCGGAGGGAACGTTGGAAGGCGAGACCATAACGTGCGGCTGGCACGGCGCCAAGTTCGACTGCACCTCAGGCAAGCTGGAAAAGTTTCCTGCCAAGATAAGCGATTTGAAATCATACAGGACCGTAATAGAGTCGGACAGCGTATTTGTCGAAGTGTAGCTTTAAAGCAAGTGATTTTGTATAGCTGATATGGCAGACAAAAAGGCGCAGAACCAGAAATCCTTTGAAAACGCCCTTCAGACCCTCACTCAGGTGGCCTCAAACCCGACCACCCCGAAGAACATCAAAAAGAACCTCACAGACCTAGTTGCTGCGCTCAAGGGCAATGAGGACTCGATGTCGGTTCGCGCGGCGAACGCGATCAGCCAGCTTGACGACATAACGCAGGACCCCAACATGCCATCATACGTAAGGGTGACCCTGTGGCAGGCAGTGTCTGCCCTCGAAAACATAAGGGAATAAATTTCTCAAACCCGCAAACAATCGTGTGAAATTAGAAGACTATATCTCATCACTTCCGCCTTCCATCATATCCGGGGACGAGGTTCAGCTTTTGGACGACTCGCTAAGGGACATTCTCAGGTTTGCAGAGCTTGGAAAGGGAGAGACGTTCTGCCACATAGGGTGCGGCACCGGAGGCTCGCTTGTAATTGCGGAAAGGGAGTTTGGCGCAAACGCGGTCGGAATAGACAATGATCCGCAAAAGATTTTGCAGGCAAAGAATACCATTTCAAAAGAAGGTTTGAAAAATTCGCGCGCAGTGTGCGAGGATGCGCTAAAAGCTGACATCTCCGATGCAGATGTGATTCTATTCTGGTTTTCTGATGCAGAAATAGTTGGCCCCATGCTTGAAAAATTTTCCAAGCTCAATGACGGCGCCAGAATAGTGACGATTTTTGATCCGCTGCCTGGCGTGCATCCGGATATGGTCAGGTTCCCATACATCCTGCACAGGACACCATTCAAGACGGCAAAAAGCCTCAGAGAGCAGCTGATTGCCATATTTGACACAGAGTGCATGGACTTTACCACCGCGTGGGAGCATGCCGAAATGTACACAAAGGCCATAGGCTCGCCCGATGCAGGCAACGACAGGTTCCTGACCATACTGCAGACAGTCACAATATGGATTAACGCAAAAAAGCTCGGGCTGTCTTGCACCGACGAGATGCCTGCGCCAATCAAGACTTACGTGGACATACTCCACAACTTTTTCGGCATAGAGGTAAAGCACCTCCTAGAATGAAAATAGAGTCAGCCTTTTATGTCACGTGAGACATTCTTTACGTATGAGCAGGGTAAACATCAACGTCTCCGCAACGGAATATGAAAAGACAAGCAAGCAGATCACGACCGTTCTCAACCTTGTGGAGGAGATGGTCCACGAGACAGACGGCTTTGTTGTCACGGAGTCGGAGTTTGCGTTCGGCTGGCACTTTTTCGTAGTATCCGTCAGGTCAGACCTTGTGCAAAAGATCTCAGAGCAGATGGGCG